>Ga0111227_1063_pt1 | contig 17499 bp, 11 predicted proteins | sample DeeMarSWOR152_54_FD_80391 | JGI IMG/M metagenome (GOLD analysis project Ga0111227, IMG submission 80391) | candidate division WOR-1 bacterium DG_54_3 | reverse complement strand
TTCAGAATAAGAGTGTAACAACTGTTTGAACATTGGGCTCTGAATGAACGCTGATTGTTCCTTTATGCAAACGCATTATCTGACGGGATAAACTGAGACCGATACCAGAGCCGCCTTCTTTTGTTGAAAAGAAAGGAATAAATATCTTCTCAATATTTTCTTTCTCAATTCCAGAGCCATTGTCTGTGACCTGTATGATGAGTTTCCCTCTCCCTTCCAGACGGCTGTCTAAGTCGATCTGTGCGTTTTTCTTCTTATCTACAGCTTGGAGAGCGTTCAGGAGTAGATTTATTAACACCTGCTCGACGAGTTCGGGGTCTGCAGTCAATTCGAGACTTTGAGGCTCTATACAGACATTAAGCTCGACGGCGTTGTTTTCAAAATCTGCCTGCATGAGTTTTTCTACGCGAGCAAAGAGTTCTTTTACCTGGAAAATCTGAAAATTTGGCTTTGGGATTAAGGTCAGATTCCTGTAGGCATCGACAAAGTGGAGTAACCCCTGGCTTCTCTTTTGGATAGTCTTAAGCGCTTGGTGAATATCGTCCAAGGCTTCGGTGTCTGACTCTCCTTCTTTGCTCATGTCCTTATAGCTTTCTTTAACCAATTCATTCATAGTTGAAGCAAGGGAAGCAATGGGAGTGATAGAGTTCATGATTTCGTGGGTAAGGACACGAATGAGCTTTTGCCAGGCATCCATCTCTCTCTCTTCCAATTCGCTGTGAATATTCTGTATGGATACCAGAGAATATTTTTGTCCTCCCAATTTGAACTCAGTGGCATAGAGAGCCAAATGCAAAACTTCGTTATTATCTTCCACCCTGACCAAAGAACTCTCTTTGGGTTTCAGCCGCAGCAGTGTTTCAACCAAGAGAGGGCTGAATGATTCAAGATTTTTTATGTTTTTAAGGTGCGAAATTTTCAATAGGCGTTTGGCGGCTGTATTGATCAGTTCCACTTCCCCATCCGGCTGAAAAGCGATTAATCCGATTCCCACATGCTGAACAATAGTTTGTAAATATCGATAATGCTCTTCTTTCTCTGAGCGTGCTTTTCGGAAAGCATTCACAACCTCAGTAAAGGCAGTTTTTAGAGCATTAAAAGAGGAGCCTAATCCCTTCTCTTTAAAGGATACCGAAAAGTCGGCGTATTTGATGGATTGAAAGAAACGGGCTAGGTCCCGGTTTGTCTTTTCGACATAATGAATAAGGGAATAGACCTGGTAGAAGACAGCTGCCCCAACGATAAAAATAGCCGTGTAGAGACTTGTTCGGAAAAGGAGGAAGAAAAAAAGGGAGATGGATGCACTCAGGAGCAGCACGCGGAAAATGCAATTTATACGAAAGCTCTTATAGACCATATTTTTCCAATCTTCTGTACAGCGATGTCCGTGACAACCCTAGTTCCTTTGCGGCGTGACTAATGTTTCCTCCATGCTTAGTAATGGTTTTGCGGATGATTAATTTTTCTATATCTTCGAGGTTATAATCTTCAAAAACCACGCCCTCTTCTTTTGTATGCAGAGAAGGGAAGAAGAAGTCCGAAGGTTGAAGTACGTTGGAATCACTCATGATAACAGACCGCTCAAGGGCATGCTGGAGCTCTCTGACATTGCCTGGCCAGTGATATTTTTCGAGTTTTTTTAAAGTTGCTGCGTTAAATTTTTTTAATGGCTTGTTGTATTTTTTACAGTATATTTTCAAAAAATGATTCACTAACAAAGGGATGTCTTCAGGCCGTTCCCGCAAAGGCGGCATATGAATCTCAACAGTGTTGATCCGGTACAGAAGGTCCTGGCGGAATTTATTTTCGGTTACCATTTCATGAATGGGCATATTGGTTGCACAAATGAGCCGAACATCGACTTCGATCGGTTTGTTAGAGCCAAGACGTGTGACTTTTCGACTTTCTATGACGGAGAGCAATTTGGCTTGAAGCGGTAATGAGAGGTTGCCGATTTCATCCAGGAAAAGTGTCCCGCCAGAGGCAACCTCAAAACGTCCGGCTCGGTCTTCCTTTGCATCTGTAAATGCGCCTTTGACATGGCCGAAGAGCTCGCTCTCGAAAAGTGTCTCGCTCAGAGCTCCCATATCAACGCTGATAAAGACTTCATCGGTGCGGGACGACTGCCGATGGAGTTCGCGGGCTACGAGTTCTTTTCCTGTGCCGTTCTCTCCGAGTATTAGGATGTTTGCGTCAGTTTTGGCCAACTTTTGTGTGGTTGAAAATACAGTCTGCATGGCATTGCTTTGTCCGACAAAGTCATGAAAGGGCTGGTCAAGGTCTGCAATCAATTGCTTTTGGCGTGACCGCAGACTGTTTGCTTCTACCCGGGTCTTGTGGAGATCCAGCCCTGCTGAAACTGTAGCTAAGAGCTTTTCGTTTTGCCATGGCTTGAGAACATAATCCGTCGCTCCTTCCTTAATAGCGCGCACCGCCATTTCCACATCTCCATATGCTGTGATGAGGACGACAACCATGGAAGGGTCGATTTCGAAGATCTTATTCAACCACAAAAATCCTTCCTGGCCAGATGTTGCTCCTTTTGCAAAATTCATATCCAATAATATAACATCGTATGACTCGTTTCTAAGCAGGGAAGGAATCTTATCTGGGTCTTTTTCTGTATGGACTGAAGTAAAGTGTTTTTTGAGAAATAAACGAGCTGCATGAAGAATATCCTCGTCGTCATCGATAATGAGGATTTTTGCGATTTTCTTGCTCATGGTCTTAATCCTTTTTTAACCTGTTAAATTATACCAAAAGTTTCAGTTAAAATCCTTTTTGGCATCATAAGCATCAGACCCATTTTTACTGATGCAAAATACGTGCCTTCCTTACGTATTCTTATTTTCTCATATCTTTTCTCAATCGGATTATTAATCGAGCAGCTCGTTTTTTACTCTTAGCAGCTTGAAATAACTCCACCTCTTCCAAAGTTCTGTGATAAGTTCTGTTTTTTTAAAAAATTAAATTTCAACGCAATTGGAGAAATGCATAGGAGACAAGGTGTCCGCTAGCGGACAGTATATGTAGTGCCAGCGTACACTTTTAAAGAAAATTTTTAATCTTTTTTCCCTTTGACTCCGTATAAGAAATAGTGGCACATTTATTGCAGAATAATAGATATGACGAAGAAAACTAAGGATTATTGAGGAATGAGAAGAGTTTTTTTGATAGAATTAAGAATAAAGGAAAAAGCTTCTAGTGGAGGATAAATATGGGAATGGACCGCAAAATTAAAAGAAAGAAATGGCCTCCCAAAAAAATTGCCAGCCTTGCAGCTGTTCTGATTTTTGTTTTAGTGGTCGTTTATCTTTTTGTTTTTAAACTGAGTAAGTCCACATTAAATGTCAAAGCAGAGAGATTGACTATTTCCACTGTAACGAAGGGGCCCTTCCAGGAATATATCCCGATTCAAGGTGTGGTTCGTCCCAAATATCAATATTACCTTAGTGCGGAAGAAGGAGGAAGGGTAGAGAAGATTTTCTTGGAGGCTGGAGCCATGGTCAAGGAAGGAGATAAAATCCTGGAATTGGCCAACACAGATCTGCATCTTACTATCATGTGGCGAGAGGCTGAGCTCTTTCAGCAAAGCAATAACCTGAGGAATACTCGCCTTTCCCTGGAGCAATACCGTCTTCAATTAAACCAAGAACTCACTCAGATCGAAAATCTACTCCTCCAACAACAACGTACGTATAAGCGTTATGAAGCGCTATACAAGGATAACTTGATAGCAAAACATGACTATGAATTAGCAAAGGATCAATATGAATATTTGATTAAACGGAAGGAATTGACCGTTGAGAGTCAAAGAAACGAATTAACGTTCAGACAGTCACAGGTAGATGCATTAGAAGAATCCTTGCGGAGAATGCAGGCTAATCTTCAGATAGTAAAACATAAGCTTGATAATTTGATTATCAAAGCACCTGTCACCGGTCATTTGACGGCACTGATGGCAGAAGTCGGCGAATCCAAGGCCCCGGGACAGAGGTTAGGCCAGATCGATGTCCTTGAGGGTTTTAAAGTGAGAGCAGGCATCGACGAGCATTATATCGCCCGTATAGAAATGGGGAGAACAGGTGAGTTTGATTTTGCAGGCAGTAGCGGTCAGCTCATTACAACCAGGATTTATCCTGAGGTTCGTGAGAATAGGTTTGAAATTGACCTGGAATTTGTTGGAAAAGAACCAGAGGGAATAAGGCGCGGACTGACGCTCCATATCCGATTGGAACTGGGAGATATTGAAGAAGCCATACTTTTACCAAAGGGTGGCTTTTTTCAAACAACAGGTGGAAACTGGGTCTATATCCTGGATGAATCCGAAAAAATTGCCACAAAAAGAAAGATTAGATCAGGCAGGCAAAACCCTCAAGTTTTTGAGATTCTTGAGGGGCTTGAACCCGGCGAGCGTGTAATCACATCATCATATGAAAGTTTTGGCAATATGGAGAGGTTAGTATTAAAATAGTACAGAGTTTTTTAAATAAATAGCTGAAAGCTGAGTAATTATAACTTATGAGTTGAAAGCTTACAGCTGAGTGCTTAATAAAGGAGGAAATTTAATGATCAAAACAAAAAGCCTGAAAAAAATCTTTACTACAGAAGAAGTTGAAACGACAGCCTTAGACAACGTCAACCTTGAAGTCAAAGGAGGAGAGTATGTGGCTGTTATGGGTCCGTCTGGATGTGGCAAGTCTACTTTGCTGAATATTCTTGGCATGATCGATAAGCCGTCTGAAGGAGAGTATCTTTTCTTAGAGGAAGAAGTATCAAGTTATTCTGAGAGACAGCGTGCTCGTTTACGGAAAGAAAACATCGGTTTTGTCTTTCAGAGTTTCAACCTTATCGACGAATTAACCGTGTATGAGAACGTTGAACTGCCTCTTCTTTACCTCGGTGTTTCTGCTTCTGAACGGAAAAAGAGAGTCAATGAGGTCCTTGAGCAGATGGAGATTATGCCCCGGAAAAACCATTTCCCTCAGCAGCTATCCGGTGGACAGCAGCAACGAGTCGCTGTAGCCAGAGCTGTTATTGCCCGGCCAAAGCTCATCCTTGCTGATGAGCCCACGGGAAATCTTGATTCAGCCCATGGTGAAGAGGTGATGAGATTATTGAACGAATTGCACGAGGCTGGGACCACAATTGTCATGGTCACACACTCCCCAGCCTATGCCGAATACAGCCACCGCACCATCCATCTATTTGATGGCCATATCGTTTCAGAGAATATTCAAAGAGAATTCAGGTTATAGAATAGCCTCAAATAGGGGACGTTCCCCAAAGGGACACTCTGCTTTGAACATGTATTATTAATAGAAACGAGATTATGAGGCAGAGTGTACCTTTGGGGAACGTCCCCATAATTCATAATTGAACGATGTTTAAAAATTACCTGAAAATAGCATTCAGGAATTTCCTCTCACAAAAGGTATATTCATTCATAACAATCTCAGGCTTAGCTATCGGAATAACCTGTTGTTTGCTTATCCTATTCTATGTAAAACATGAACTCAGTTATGATAAATTCTATCCCAATGCTGATAAAATATATCGTGTCGCCTATAAAGCAACAAGGGCTCAAGGAACGTCCTTAGTTGCTTGCACTCCCACCCCGGTAGCGCCAGCGCTTAAGGAAGAGTATCCAGAGATCGAGCATATTACCCGGATATATTTTGATGACGAAGTGTTGTTTGAATATGGAGATAAGCGTATTTATGAATATAATAATGTGATATACGCTGATCCTGGCTTTTTCAACGTCTTTCCATTTCAAGTCCTGAAGGGAGATCCATTTCATCTCCTTGATTCGCCTGATTCTATGGTGCTCACCGCCTCGATGGCTCAAAAATATTTCGGAGATGATGAACCCGTAGGCAAAGTCTTTCGAGTCAATAATCAATACAGTTTCAGGATTACAGGAGTCATAAAAGACGTTCCTGTAAATTCTCATTATCATTTTGGCTTTGTTATTTCATTTTTAGCTAAAAATGAGAAAAACTTTGGGACCTGGCTGAACTTATGGACGGGATATACTAATTTATACACTTATGCTGTTTTGCCCAAAAATCTAAATATTGAGGAATTTACTGGCAAAGCCGAGGACATAATTACTAGACACTCAGGAAAACGGCCAGGTATCACAAGAAAGATTTTTTTCCAGCCATTAACCAGTATTTATTTGCATTCTCACCTTGAGGATGAAATCTCAAGTAATTCTGTTTCCAATTTAATTATTTTGTCCACCATTGCTTTTTTAATTCTAGTTATAGCCTGCATAAATTACATGAATCTGGCTACGGCCCAATCGGCAAAGCGTGCCAAAGAAGTAGGGATGAGGAAAGTCTTGGGAGCTGAACGATTCCAGCTCATCAGACAATTTATGGGAGAATCCATCATCTTAACTCTTGTGGCCATGTTTTTGTCGCTGGCTTTAGTGGAAGCGTTCCTTCCTGCTTTCTCTTCGTTGGTTGGCAAGCCTGTTGACTTTGTCTACAAAGATAATCTATTCTTTTTGGCCGGATTTTTTTCCATTGCTATCTTTATCGGGGCAATTTCCAGTATTTATCCGGGAGTGTTCTTATCCAGGCATCAGCCCATAAAGACATTAAAAGGCTTGACAGAATCAATCAAGGGCTCGATAGGTCAGTTGTTCTTTAAAAAGACACTTGTCGTTATCCAGTTCTCTGTCTCTATTCTCTTAATCGTATGCACAATCGTCATCATACAACAATTGCGTTATATGAAAAATTCTGATTTAGGATTTGAAAAAGAGCAAACAGTTGTTGTTCCTATTCTTAGTGAATCCGGGAAAAAACAATATGAAGCCATTAAACGTGAGCTTATGGACTATCCTGATGTAATAGGCACCTCGGCATGTTTGAAAACGCCCATTGGGTCTTATACTATAATAACGCGAGCTTTTCCAGAAGGCAGAAGTACTGAGGAGAGTTATTACATAGAACATAATTTTGTTGACTATGATTTCTTAGATAATTTCAACATTGAAATGGTAGCAGGCAGGAAATTTTCCAAGGAATATTCCACTGATCTAAAAGAGGCATTCATTATTAACGAGGCCGCGGTAAGAAAATGGGGCCTTTCCTCTCCAGAGGAAGCGCTGGGCAAGAGATTACGGTCTGGAATCGGTATAGAAGGAACAGTCATCGGTGTAACTAAAGACTATCACATCTGGTCATTCCATAAAGAGATAGCACCACTGGTTCTTATCTGTGATCCCGAATATTTTGTGACAATGGCTGTAAAGGTGAAGCCAGATAATATTTCTCAAACTCTTGCTTCGATTGAAAAAACAATTACTAAATTTATTCCCGAATATCCCTTTGCCTATACTTTTTTGGATGAAGATATAAATGAACGTTATCAAGGAGAAGAACAGGCTGCTCGAATTATTCGGACATTTTCTATAATCGCCATATTTATTGCCTGTCTTGGATTATTCGGTTTGGCAGCATTTTCAGCCGAGAAACGTACAAAAGAGATCGGAATCCGAAAAGTGCTCGGGGCAACCACATCTAACCTCATTTTTCATCTTTCAACGGAGTTCACCAAATGGGTATTGTTGGCGAATATTATCGCCTGGCCTGTGGCCTATTACGCCATGAACAGGTGGCTTCAGAGTTTTGCGTACCGCATAAACATAGGAATCTTAGGTTTTATCCTTGCAGCGGGCCTCGCTTTTGTGATTGCTCTATTCACAGTAAGTTACCAAGCCATAAAAGCTGCCCTTGCCAATCCGGTGGAGTCACTTAGATATGAATAGGAATAGGGGACGTTCCCCAACGGGACACCCCATAATTCTGCAGAAAAAGGGGCAGGGAAAAAGGGACTGTCCCCCTTTTTGAAAAGGGGACTGTCCCCTTTTCTTTAGGATGGCACTTTGGGGAACGTTCCAATAGTACAAAGGAAAAGCATAGAGCGATGTTTAAAAGCTATCTGAAAATTGCCTTTCGAAATATTAAAAGACACAAGGGATTTTCTTTCATCAATATCACCGGCCTTGCCATAGGAATAGCAGCTTGTTTATTGCTCTTTCTCTGGGTACAAGATGAGTTGAGTTATGACCGTTATCATGAGAACGCCGGAGAGATTTACAGAGTTCTCTTACAATATGAAGATGAGGGCCAACTCCGTCAATCTGCAGCAACGTCAGCACCCCTGGCGCCAGCACTGCTCAACGAGTTTCCAGAAATTTTGAATTCAGTCAGGTTTGGCAGGAATGGATTTGTTGTCAGTTATCAGAATAAGCGTTTTATTGAAGAAGTCTTTTTTGCTGATCCCCAAGTATTTGACATCTTCACATTTCCCTTGATTAAAGGTGATTCAAAAACCGCCCTAATAGAGCCTTATTCAATTGTTATCTCCGAGAAGATGTGTCAGAAATACTTTGGAGATGATGATCCGATAGGGAAGATTCTCACATTTGATGAGTGGAAGCGTGATTTCAAGATTACAGGTATCTTTAGAAATATCCCGCAGAATTCTCATTTCCGGTTCGATTTTTTAGGCTCGTTTCGAGATTACGCCTCCCGTCATTTTGACCAATGGGGGATTTCAAATTACTGGACATATATATTGGTTTCAGAAGATTTTTCCATTGCTGGATATAGGGAAAAATTACCCCAATTTGTCGAGAAGTACAGGGGGAAAGAATCGAGGTATGTGTACAAAACCACATTTCCGCTTCAGCCTTTAACACGTATCCACCTTCATTCAAGCCTGAGGAATGAGATTGAGTCCAATAGAGATATCAGCACTGTCTATATTTTTTCGGCAATTGCCTTGTTCATCCTGCTTATTGCCTGTCTGAACTACGTTAATCTTTCAACATCCAAATATGTTAACCGTGCTAGAGAAGTGGGTGTGAGAAAAGTCGTCGGTGCAAGCCGCTCGCAGTTGATAAAACAGTTCCTGGGTGAATCAATCCTACTCTCTTTCATCGCCCTGCTGTTCGCGGCGGTGTTGACCGAATTGTTTTTGCCTCTTTTCAATTCACTCGCCCGAAAGGAATTAACGATAAACTTCTTTGATAACTTGTTCCTCACTCCCGTCTTAGTGAGCATAATCCTTTTTGTAGGGTTGGCTTCTGGCATTTTCCCTGCTTTTTTTATCTCGGCCCTCCAGCCTGTAAAAGCTATTAAAGGGTTGCATAAAGCCAGTTCAGAGGTTTATCTGCTGAGGAGGGCTTTGGTCGTTAGCCAGTTTGCAATTTCCATCATATTTATCATCGGCACGATCATCATCTCTAATCAACTAAATTATATAAGAAACAAAAAATTGGGCTTGGATAAAGAGCACGTTGTAGGCATCCCTATTTATGATAAAGATGTATTGAAAAAATTGGAAACGATTAAAACCGAGTTCTTACAGAATCCCAATATATTAAGTGTCTCGGCTTCGGATTATTTCCCGGGTAAAGTCAATATGTATCAGAATTATTGGTATGAAGGAATGAGTTCTGATATGAATCCGATGATAAGGTGGATTGTAGCTGATCATGATTTCCTAGAGACCTTTAGGATTGAGCTTGTCGCTGGAAGAAATTTTTCGAAGGATTTTCAAAGTGATGTCGAAGGCGCTTATATTCTCAATGAGTCTGCCTTGAAAGAAATAGGCTGGGAGTCAGCCTTGGGGAAAGAATTTGAGATAGTTCATAAGGGGACTGTTATTGGTGTTGTGAAAGATTTTCACTTCAAGCCGTTACATCATAAAATCGAGCCAGTAGCTCTCTGTATATATCCCAAATTATTCCAATATATTTATGTCAGGATTAATCCTGAGAGCATTTCTCGCACACTCGATTTTCTGAAAAATAAATGGCAGGAATTCATTCCAAGGCAATCTTTTGAATATTCTTTTCTCGATGAGGCTTTTGATAGTCTGTACAAAAGCGAAATGAGATTGGGCCGGATGCTTGGCATTGTTACTTCTCTGGCCATATTCATTGCCTGTCTTGGCTTGTACGGTCTGGCTGCTTTTTCAGCCGAACAACGCACAAAGGAAATCGGTATTCGTAAAGTTCTCGGTGCTTCGGTTTCAGGTATTATTCTTTTATTATCGAAAGAATTCACCAAATGGGTGCTAGTGGCAAACATCATCGCCTGGCCGATCGCCTATTATGCCATGAGTCGCTGGCTTCAAAACTTCGCCTATCGTACGAACATTGCTCTTTGGGTGTTTCTCTCGGCGGCCGTAATAGCATTCGTTATCGCATTGCTCACAGTCGGCTATCAAGCATTTAAAGCCGCCCTAACCAACCCGGTAGAGACACTGAGATATGAATAGTGGATAGGGGACGTTCCCCAAAGGGACACCCTGTCATAAATATATATGATTAATTATAACGAGATGATACAGGGAAAAGGGGACTGTCCCCCTATATTCGGAGGTAAAAAATGATTAAATTAAGAAATATTACAAAGTATTATTCCTCAGGTTTTGTCAAAACTTTTGTCTTGCGGGAAATAGATCTTGATATAGAAGAAGGCGAGTTTGTCACCATCATGGGTCCTTCAGGGGCAGGGAAGTCAACCTTGCTCCATATTCTAGGGATGCTGGATACCCCTTCAAGCGGTGAATATTACTTCTTTGATAAACCGGTCCACAAGTTGAGCGAGAGGCAACTCACTGATCTCCATAAGAATTATATTGGTTTTGTTTTTCAGAGCTATCACCTCATTGATGATTTGACAGTCTACGAAAACCTGGAAACGCCGCTTCTGTATAAGAAAGTAAAAGGTCAAGAACGCAAAGGCAAAGTCTGTGATATGCTCGACAGGTTTCATATGGTCGCCAAAAAAAATCTATTCCCCAATCAATTATCCGGCGGGCAACAGCAAAAAGTTGCGGTTGCAAGAGCCGTCATCATAGACCCTAAACTCATTCTTGCTGATGAGCCGACTGGCAATTTAAACACAAAAGAAGGCGAAGAAATTATGGAATTATTCAAGGAATTAAACGAGAACGGAGCTACAATCTTACAAGTCACACATTCTAAGAAAAATTCCTCTTATAGCCGTAGAATCATTAATCTTTTAGACGGATGGGTTGTGGATAAGGAAGAGTAGATTGGCGAAATAAGGAGTTGGAGGTTTAGCATGACAAAGTATAAAAAAACAATCTTTGTTATATCCATTTTATTTCTTTTTACTAGCGTCTGGGGACAGCAGAAAGAGAAAGCTCTATCGCTTGAAGATTGCATTATCAGTGCATTGCAAAACAATCTGGGAATCGCTGTTGAGGTCCTAAATCCTGAGCTTGCTGATACTTCTGTTTCATTGGCTAAACAGAAATTTTTACCCCAGCTCGGTTTCAGCTTTTTCAAAAGAGAAACCAACACGGCCTCTTTTTCTTGGCTCGAGGCTGCAGAGCAGGTTACGACCAATCTCAAGGATTATGCTGCCCAGCTCAGACAGGAAATTCCCACAGGTGGGAATTTTTCTATCACTCTTTATTCGTATAAGGAAGACACAAACCAAAAATTTCAGACAATTAATCCCCGTTATGGAAGCACTCTGAGTTTTGATTTTACCCAACCTCTTTTAAGAAATTTTGGGTTTAAGATGAGTCGCAGGGAAATCCTCATTGCTCAGAATAACATGGATATTTCAGAAACTCGCTTCAAAGGAGCCCTTCTTGATGCCGTTTATAACGTTGAAGAAGCTTACTGGAATTTGGTATACAGCATTGAAAATTTAAAGGTGAAAAAGCAAGCCCTAGAACTGGCTCGAGACCTCCTGGCAAAAAACAAGAGGGAAGTAGAAGTCGGGACCTTGGCGCCCATAGAAATCCTTAGCGCGGAGGCAGAGGTGGCAACCCGGGAAGCGGAGATTCTTCAAGCTGAAGTCCTGGTTAAGAACAATGAGGACCGCTTGAGGACAGTTATTAACATTGCCGCTAGAGGGGAGGATTTTGAGGAAATAGTCCCGACAGATAAACCCTCATTCGAGAAGAAAGAGATCAGTCTGGATGAAGCATTATTTTTAGGCCTGGAGAACCGCCCAGACCTGCATGAAATAAAGCTTGATTTGAAAAATAAAGATCTGGATTTAAGTTATGCCAAGAATCAGCTTCTTCCCAACTTAAGCCTCGAAGCATCCTACTGGAGCCCAGGGACATCAGGGACTAAGATTCTGTATGAGGACGGTAATCCACTTACTGAAAATGTGATTGGGGTGATACCAGGGATTGCCTCTGATGCATTAAAAGATGCTTTTGATTTTAAGTACAGGAACTGGTCCGTCCGATTAACATTTTCCGTCCCGGTTGAGACGATATTTTCCCGTGCTCAATATGCTCAGGCGAGGGTTAGCAAGGACCAGGCGATATTGACGTTGCAAAACCAGGAACAGCAGGTATTTCTTGAAATTAGGAATGCCGTGCGCACGGTTCAAACTGACTATAAGCGAGTCCAGGCTTATAAGGTGGCGAGAGATCTCGCAGAGAGGAAATTGGAAGCAGAGGAGAAAAAATTAAAAGTTGGCTTGACGACGAATTATCTCGTCCTTCAACACCAGCGAGATTTAGCTGATGCCAGAAGTGCAGAACTCAGAGCCATAATTGACTACAACCTCTCATTAGCTCTACTGGATAAAGCATTGGGAACGACCTTGAAAAATAAAAATATCAAATTCTCCGAAATTCGAGCGAGCAGCACGTAATTTATTTCTTATTTTTTGTATTATTCATAAAAAATGCCGATGAATATAAAAAATTTTAAAAAGGGGTAAAATATGAAATTGAAACGTTATTTTGTTGAGGAAATTCCTCGCCGAAAATTTCTCCAGATGAGCCTTAAGGGAGGGATAGCGCTTGCAGCAACGCCCTCTCTAATGACGCAGCTATTATCCTGTAAAGGCCAAAAGCAGGTCAGTGCGGGATTAGAGTTAGACCCTCAAATGATCGGAAGGACTATCCAGAAAGCTCTTGATAAAGGGGGCGAATTTGCTGAAGTCTACGTGGAGAACAGAATTTCCCGCAGGATAATAATGGAGGAATCCAAGTTTAAGAGTGCGGTTTTTGGCATCAGTCAAGGTGCTGGCGTGAGAGTGATATCTGGTGATAAGACTGGATATGCTTACACCGATGACATCACCGAAGATAAGCTTGCCAGAGCTGCAGAGGTTGCCTCTTATATTGCTAGAGGCACTAAGGCCGCAGTCCCCATGGACATCCAGGAGGCTGAGCGTAAATCCTTTATCACTGTCAAGCTTCCTCTTGAAGATGTGGCAGACGAGAAGCGTTTGGAAGTCATGAAACGAGCTGATCAAGCTGCACTGGATTATGATCCAAGAATAAAAATGTCCTTAATCAACTACTATGACGAGACCAGAGGAAGAACAATAGCCAACAGCGAAGGGCTTCTGTTGAGTGATGAACTGCCTCTCCTCTTTTTTATCGTCCAGACCCTGGGTGTTGACAACAATACTCGGCATATGGGACGGGAAAGACTAAGCCGCCATTCTGGATTTGAAATGTTTGATGAAGTGACTCCGGAAGAGGTGGCTCGAACATGCGCCCGGGAATCTATTGCCATGCTCGAAGCAAAGGACGCCCCAGCAGGAATAATGGATGTGGTGATGCAAAACGGATGGGGGGGAGTACTTGTCCATGAAGCCGTCGGCCATCCACTTGAAGCTGATAATATTGCGAAAAAAATTGGCGCTTTTACCGGAAAACTGGGAAAGAAAGTAGCGAGCGATGTTTTCACCATGGTGGATGATGGGTCTTTGCCCAACAGGAGAGGAACAACCAATTTCGATGACGAAGGAACCCAGATGAAGCGGAATGTGCTGATAAATAAGGGAGTGCTCGAGAAATACATGTCGGATATTCTCTCAGCTAAACAGATAAACATGGAGCGAACAGGAAACGGTCGTCGGGAGAGCTTCCGCTATATCCCCATTCCCCGGATGACAAACACATTCATCGATACAGGAACGAGCAAACCAGAAGATATTCTGGCATCCACAAAGAGCGGAATATATGTCCAGAGTCTAAGTGGAGGCAGCGTTAATCCTGTTACGGGAATGTTCAACTTCACCTGCCGCGAAGTTTACATGATTGAAAACGGGAAAAAGACCACTCCTGTTAAAGGCGCAACTTTGATAGGAAGCTGCATGGATATCATCCAGAACATTGATGCAGTCGGAGATGACCTGGATTTTGGTCCGGGTATTTGCGGCAAGGGACAGATAGCTGAAGTCTCAGCAGGACAGCCCACTGTAAGGATCCGCGGCATAAACGTCGGCGGAAGCAGGGCAAGAAGGTCATAAGGAGGGAGAAAGTTATGGACTATAAAAATTTAGCAGAGCAACTTGTAAAAAGATGTCTGAATAAGGGGGCTGATGGAGCTGAGGTCTACATAGAAATCGGACGCAACCTCAACATCCGGGTACGCAATGGAGAAGTCGAAACTGTCCAGGAGTCATCTGCCCGCGGCGCAGGTTTTAGGGTTTTTGTAAAAGGAAGGATGGCCTTTTCAAGCTGCAATGATTTTCAAGACGCAGCCCTGAATAATGCGATTGAAAGCGCAGTCCGGTTTGCGGGGAATACAACGCCTGATGAAAACAACGTTCTTCCCGATGATAAAGGAGTGACAAAAGTTGAGGGACTCTATGATCCTGGGATTGCTAAAGTTTCAACGGACAAGAAAATCGAACTGGCAAAAAAAGTAGAGGAATTAGCTATGAAGGATTCTCGAATCACCAAGAGCGCAGGAGCGGGATATGGAGAAGGAGAAGGAGAGGTCTTTCTTGCAAACTCCAATGGTCTTCTCAAGAGTTCGCAAATGTCTGCCTGTTCTTTCGGTGTTTCTGTTGTCGCAGAAAAAGGTGAACAAAAGTCCACCGGAGGCGAATATTGTTCCAGGCGTTTTTTTGGAGATTTGAAGCCGGCTGAAGAAGTAGCGGAAAAGGCGGCAAGGGATGCCTATGAGATGCTCGATCCCCAAATGGTTAAGACTCAGAAGGCTTCAGTCATTTTCGACCCTGATGTCGCACGATCCATCTTGGGAGGTATTCTAGGTGCTATAAACGGCGAACGTGTTCTCCAGGGCGCCAGCTTTCTGGGAAAAAAGATGGACCAGAAAATCGCATCAGAGCTTGTGACAATAATCGATGATGCGACACTGCCAAAAGGATTGGGAAGCCAGCCTTTCGACGGTGAGGGAGTGCCGACCCAGAAGAGAATCATTGTCGACAAAGGAGTGCTGAAAGGCTTTATGTACAACACCATTGTTGCTAAAAGAGCTGGAATTAAGAGCACGGGAAATGCTTCCCGGGGCGGTTTTACAAGTCTTCCGGGCATAGGACCTCATAATTTTTACATGGCTGCCGGTGAAAGCTCTCCAGAGGAGATTATAAAAGCTACAAAAAATGGTCTTCTACTCAAGGGAGTGACTGGATACGGGATAAATCCTGTCAGCGGAAATTTCAGTGGAGGAGCTTCGGGCTTCTGGGTGGAAAACGGAAAGATTGCTTTTCCTGTGAGGGGTTTGACTATTGCCGGGAGTGCTGAAGAAATGCTGAACGCGATCGATATGCTGGGGAATGACCTTGATTTGAATCGCAGTTTTACTTCCCCGACTTTTCGCATTAAGGAGATACAGATAGGCGGAAAATAAAATGTAGGGGTTTGATTCATCAAACCTGCCTTTTGTGATAACGTAGGCGTTTGATTCATCAAACCCGTGGACTTTGGCACTTTTTTACAACATGCTTTTACCTTGTCATTGCGAGGAGCGCAGGGACGCGGCAATCTCATATATGCAGAGCCTTGATTCAGATGTAGGGGTTTGATTCATCAAACCCACATTTATTTACTAAAAGAATTCTATTTCATAAAGAGATCACCTCATCTTTCTTAAACTTTTGACATCGTATCTTTGCTGTGCTATAAGTTTTTCAGCTTAAACTTCACATGTTTTGTTAACAAAATGCATGCATATTAATCAATAAAGTCTGGAATAAGAAATCTGCGTTTGAAACCAAAGCAATATATCAAGGGAGGCATTCATGATAACGCTTGGAGTGATTGGATGCGGACATTGGGGCCCCAATCATATTAGAAATTTTAATTTTCTGCAGAACGCCTCGGTCAAATCTTGCGCCGACTTAGATGAAGATAGATTAAAGCAAATGAAGGGCTTATATCCAGATATCGTTACAACGACTGATTATAGAGATATATTGAATGATGAAGAAATAAATGCAGTTGTTGTAGCGACTCCGACTGGTACGCATTACAAAATTGTTAAAGATGTTTTTGAAAAAGGCAAAGATGTTCTTTGTGAAAAGCCGATGACCATAGATGTCGAAGAGTCAAAAGAATTGGTTGAGTTATCTAGAAATATGAATCTCATTTTGATGGTAGGGAATGTATTTTTATTTAATGCAGGAATACAGAAGCTGCGTGAATTGATTCGTGAGAAAGAATTGGGAAAAATATATTATGTTCACTGCACACGGACGAATCTGGGCCCTATCCGGGATGATGTCAATAGTGTGTATGATCTCGCATCGCACGATGTTTATATAAGCAATTATTTGCTTGACTCCAGACCTGTTAAAGTTGTTGCTAAAGGAGAAGACTTCCTCCGTCCGGGTGTGGAGGACCTGGCTTTTATTTCCATGTCGTATCCAGAAAAAACCCTTGTTAATATTCATGTCAGCTGGCTGGATCCGGTAAAAGTGCGCCGGATAACAGTAGTAGGTGATCTTAAAATGGCGATCTGGGACGACCTGGATAACGTCGAGCCCGTTAAAATTTTTGATAAAGGGATTATAAAAGAGCCATATTATAATGATTACGGCGAATTTCAACTACTGACGCGAGATGGTGATATTTATTGCCCAAAAATCAAATTAATCGAACCATTAAGAAGTGAGGCCATGCATTTTATTGATTGTGTTGAGAACAGGAAAAACCCTATTTGTGATGGTGAAAACGGTCTGGATGTCGTGAAGATATTAAATGTGATTCAAGAATCTTTAAAACAGAATAAATAAAGAGGTAATAATGCAAATTCCGCCCGAAACTAAAGCATATATAAAGATTGGGGAAAATTATTTTGCCGATGATAATGTCGTTGTCGGCTATATGCCGGGAAGAGAAATTGAGGACCTGACCACCGTTTTAGGTGATGGTTTCTATCTGAGAACAGGTACAGTCATTTACGCGGGTTCTCGAGTTGGAAAAAATTTACAGACCGGACATAATGTCGTCATCAGAGAGCAGAATAATATAGGAGATGATCTAAGCATTTGGAATAATTCAGTTATTGATTACGGATGTCATATAGGCAGTCGAGTCCGCATCCATAATAATGTTTATGTAGCTCAATACACGACCATTGAAGATGATGTCTTTCTGGCACCTGGTGTGATTATCGCCAACGACCCTCACCCGATCTGCACCCTCTGTATGAAGGGTCCCACTATAAAGAAAGGTGCCCGTATCGGTGTGAATGTAACCTTA
>Ga0111227_1038_pt1 | contig 17686 bp, 13 predicted proteins | sample DeeMarSWOR152_54_FD_80391 | JGI IMG/M metagenome (GOLD analysis project Ga0111227, IMG submission 80391) | candidate division WOR-1 bacterium DG_54_3 | reverse complement strand
ATCGAAACGATGGAAAAGGGTTTTTTTCGGATATGACATACGGTATCACTCCTCCACAAAATATTAACACCTCAGCAAGAGGAGTAGCTGCTGCTGATTTTGACGGCGACGGAGATATAGATCTTTATTTTTCTAATGCTTTGCCTAATACAGATCCGTTCAATCCCAACCTATTTCCTCCCAAAAAGTTAAAAAATTTTTATATCAATGAGGGCAATGAGACTTTCGCTAATGAATATCGGGGTATTTCCTGGACTGGGTTTGTTCAAGGAGTGGTAGCTGTTGATATAGATGGAGACGGAGATGTCGATATTGCAGAAGCAAGATGGACACCGCCTTCTACAATTTATCTTAATGACGGAACCGGCCATTTTTCTGATGCTGGAGGAGCGATGGGATTACCTCAAACCTTAGGAGTCCGTGACGGCGGAATGACTTTCGGAGATGTAGATAATGATGGAGATTTAGATTTAGCGGAGGAGCTCATGTTTGTTTTGGGGATTTTGATCATGATGAAGATTTAGATCTATATGTTTCCGGAGGAAATGTTTACGAGAATGATGGAACAGGAATTTTTATGTTGGTGTTAAGCAACATCTCCGGTCTGGAAACCTCTCTTGACACGATAGATCCAAGAGGCAGTGCCCTGGGAGATTTTGACAACGATGGAGATTTAGATATCTACATTGCCGATGCCGATTATTATAATGTGCTTCTTAGAAATGACTGCAATGACTCAAACTGGATTCATGTTGATATCATCGATCATAACAGAGCTATTGGTGGTATCGGGACAAAACTGGATTTATATACTGCTGGTCATGTAGGTGAGCCACAATATCTTAGAGGCCATCGTGAGATCCATGGGGAATATGGATACCTTGGACAGGATATGCCGACAGCTCATTTCGGTGCTTCGAGCGGCAGCATATACGATTTAAAAGTCACTTTTTTCGATAAATTGGAAAAGGTGATACAGAACATTACGCCTGGACAGAAGATTCAGGTTGCTTATCCTCATGTTTATCCCCCTTTAAATTTTACTGGTTCGAGATCCGAAAATAAGGCCTTGTTCTATAGAGAAAGCTTGATAATATTGAATTGGGATGAAAACCCTGACAATGAAAACATACAGAAATATCGAATTTACGAGATGGATGGTGAAAACAGAACGTTCTTGGCAGAAGTAAGTGCCGACACTTTCCGTTATATGCTCAGGGATGTGGACAAATACAGACAATACAGATTTGCCTTAACAGCTGTTGATCTAAACGATACGGAAGGAGAAGCCGCTTATCTGACTCTAGACTAGAAAATACGAGGGGACCTGTCTCAAGATTGGATTATTGCGTCAATTTTGTTACCGCCTTTTGACTCTCCTGGCTTTGGTCATTAACTTCCGTGACGGCATAAATATATTTATCGCGTTCTTCTTTACTGGAGAAATGATCGTAATAGCGGAGGGGATGACTGCTTTCAACCTCCCCAAGAAACATAAAATAAGTTTGAGACTGGGTTTTCAGTTTTCTGTAAATCCTGAATTTCACGATGTTGAAGATACCCTCGTTTTTTGGATTTTTACTCCATGTTATCTCGTTAATGTAATCCTGGATAATCAGGCCAATGTTATCTATTCTTCTATGCTTTGTATTTAGTGGAGGGTAGGGATAAGGAGGAAGATCAACTTTAAGATGAACCGGAAGGCGTTGTGGGCTGTTTTCCGCACCTGAAGCATCCACTGTGATTCTGCCTTCATAGTTACCTACAGGGAGTGAAGAGGTGTTAACAGAAACTGTTATAGTATCCCACTCTCCTGTGGAGGTTCCACTCCCTGGATTTTTTTTGAGCCAGCCTTGATTGACCTGGATTGAGTAATTGAGGCTGCCAGATTTTGAATTCCTGATCCTGAAGGATTGAGATTCAGGATTGCCTCCTTTGGCAAGTGCGTAGAAATCCATGGAGGTTCTGTCTAATTGAATCCTAGGCCTCTGAATTGTAAGAGTAACCTTTATCGTGCGAGGGCTGTTAGATGCTTCGGAAGATGTTATGGTTATGGTTCCTGTGTGTGTACCAAACGGAAGGACCGAAGGATTTACAGTCACTTTGATTTTGTTCCATTCGCCATCGGAGTTTCCAGTGTTGGGGGAAACTGTTATCCATCCCTTATTTGTATTAATATTGTAGTTCAGGGTTCCTCCCCCAGAATTCCTGATCCTGAAATATTGAGGAGTCGCATCTTTGAAATTCATGGTTGATTTATCAAGCTGAAGCATTGCTACACTACCAGCCTCGGTCACTTCCACTAACACCTCTAGTTGCTGGGGACTGTTATCGGCTTCTGGAGATGTGACTGTAATCGTTGCAAAGTTATCCCCAGCTACCAAAGATGAAGCGTCAACAGAAACCTCTATCATGTCCCACTCGCCACTCGAGCTGCCAGAATTTGCAGACAGGCTCACCCACGACATATCAGCATTTATCTGATAATTCAGTGTGCCTAAACCAAAATTTCTGATGCTGAAAGATTGAGAAGGAGGATTTGATGAGCCCTTCACGTGGATGAAGGATAACGAGTCTTTGTCCAAATCAATGGAAGGAGCTTTTGTGCCCACTAACAGATTCACGCTTATCTCTATGGGGCTATTGGGGGCACTTGGGGAAGAGATGGTTATTTTTCCGCTATAGGTTCCAGGGTTGAGAGAAGAGGAGTCGGCTAGGACAGTGATTTGATCCCATTCTCCATTGGATTGACCGCTTAAGGGTGTGGGGATCAACCAGGGCTTATCAGAAAAAATGTTGTACGTCAGAGTCCCTACTCCAGAATTTCTGATCTGGAATGTTTGCTGTTGGGGAGATTCGCCTTGGACGGCAGAGAAAGAAAGATATGATTTATCGACGTCAATGTATGGCTTGTCGGCTTGGAATAAAGCTGCTTTTTTATAGTAAATATCGGTATTATTTCCGTATCCTGTATCTGTCCAAACGACATGAACGTTCCCTGAACCGTCCATATCAATTTTTGGCAATTCTGCATAATAGCCGGGCTCTACCTCAAAAGAGGCACTCCATTGTCCCCATCCAGCTTTGTATTGTTTTGTATTGTAATAGATAGAATAGTACTTGGAATCGATGCTGGATTCCTGCATATAAGCAGCCACAAGAAAATTGCTTTTGTACTTTATATCAAAAAAACAGGGGATCATTTTTTTATCATTTATCCCTTCGTCATCTTTCCAATCTCCATTGATCCTTGCCTTATAAATGGCATGGCCTCCTCCACTACTGCTTGGATAAAAGCCATGAGCGTTTTCATAAGCGTCAACATCTAGGGCAGGCCATGTCCCCCCCCCAAGTTTTGTTGGTCCTTTCCAAACGCCATTGATTCTCTCGCTATAACCAAGATGCTTTCCGAGAAGCGTGTTGCCGGAATAATCGTGGACCACATAAATGACATATATATTCCCAAATTTCGCTTTGATATCAGGATACATCGCTCCATCTGAAGGATTTAGAGACACATCCACTGGATTTGAAGGCCAGGTTCCACCGATACTCTTGGATTTGAGAGCAATGAAGGGTTTTGCAGGCCAGCCTCTTTCTTGATACCATGCGACATGGACGGTGTTTCCGTCAGTGCAGATTCTGCACCAATTGGAATTATCGTTAGAATAGCTCAGCTGTTCTATTGCTCCCCAATTTCCGTTAATGTAGGCTCGATAGTAAACTTCTCTTCCGCCACTTCCGTATCCATCAGCATAAGCCATATGAAAGTTTCCGTTTGAATCAGCAGCTAATGCTAATGCTTTAATATATGCTTGTCTCGAGTAGGTTCTTACGGGTTGAATCCAGTTCTTCCCTCCATCATTTGAGATCGAATAGAAGATATCTGTGTAATTTCCCGGGACTATCTCAGTAAAAATCACCATTATTTGTCCCTTGCTGTTTGTTGCGACGGCGGGCCAAAATGATTCCGAGTTACTTTTTGAGAGGTTTGTAGCTTGTCCATGCAGTGACGAATGAATGGATATTGTTAAGAAGACAAGCATGAATATAAGCTTTTTTCTTTTCATTTTTATCCTTTTTTTACGTAGATATTTGCTTTTTCTTTTCAAAAGGTTCTCTAGGCATTCCTTCCTCATCCTCATACAGAATGGTCCTGCAACCTGTTTGTACTACTCTCTTTAAATTGATTTTACACTATCAGACTAAATAACGTAAGTCTATCGTCTTTCGCGATGAAATTGGGGGTGATATTTCTCTATCTCAAGCCAGCTTTAATTTTATTTATCAGGGAAGGGAGGGAAATGAAATATTCAGTCGAGGGAATCTCATCTGTTAAAGCACGCAGCTGCCCCAATTCTTTTTGGTCGGTGTGGACAATAAGCTTCTTGAAATAGGGATAAAATTCATCAGGTTGTGTCGTATTCGGAATAAATAAGTTTGGAGCTCTTGCCAATATATTTTTTTCACTCAGGATTTCAACGACCTGTTCTTCAGAAGGAGAATAAGGCAAATCTCCGCATATGACCATCATCCCATTATGAACAGCAATATGAGGGAAGACCTCACTGAGGGTGTAAAGAATCTGATTTTTTTCCTGATTGAAGTTGTTGATATGATAATAAAATCCGTTGGGTTTTAATACTTTTTTTATACTCTCGAAAAACTGGATAGATTTGACTCCTCCTGCTCCTGGCCAGTGCGGAAAACATAGGTTATCAATGACAGCGTCAAATCCTATGGATCTCTGTGCATATGAGCTCACGACCTTCCTTGCATCAGCCATTTCGATTCTCACTCGGGGATCAGCAAGAGGATTGTGATTGAATTTGGTGACGGGTTCTGACCCAACGACCTTGACGATTTCTCTCGACCAGTCTACAGCAACGATATTCCTTACTCGCTTGTCGGATAGCAAATCAGCGAGACTCCTCCCTCCTCCAAGTCCTAAAAGCATGACCGATGACAATTTCTTTTGCATTCTCGGCAGGTTGGCCAAATAGGTATGCCGTGGATGGTTTGGCAGTGCGGACATGTATTGTCCGTTGGAATAGACGTTCAAAACCATATTCCTGCCCATTTTTTCCTCTGTTACAGCGGCAACGCCAGTGCTGCCCTCTTGGTAAGAAACAATAGATATTTGGGGTGAATATTGTCCGGTCGCGAGCTTATATTTGATTTTTCTGTCCGAAACGGAAAAAAGGATAAGAGGAATAACGATGAAACCTATGAAAGCATAAAGAAATTTATACCTTAAGAAGATAGGTCGTCTGGACTTGTTGATAAGAGGAAATCTCAAGAAAAAGAATCCTGCAGACCCTATGATAACAGAAAGCAGGGAAACCAAAACCAATGAGGGATGCCATCCTGCCAGGGGGATAACAACGAATCCTGTCAACAGTGATCCAAATGTACACCCCACAGAATTTGAAAAATATATGATACCTGTTGATTTGCCAAGGGAGATATTATGCTCACTGAGATTTTTAATCAGTGTAGGAAAAATTCCACTGGCAAAGAAGATAACGGGAAAAATAAGGATCAGAAGAGGAAGACTGAAATGGAGTATGTTTTGTACAGACAGAAGAAATTTTCCCTTTTCAAAGAAGTCGGTTACAGCCGTGAACATTTGCATGAAGTCGAAGGAAGGGCTAGCTTTTCTGTTTAGAATAAACTGAAAGCAGAAAATTGAGAGAGGGACGAGCGTTCCTATAGAAGCTTGGAGAATAAAAGGTAGGAGTTTGGCATTTCGCATTTTGTCCCGAAAAGAGGACCAGAACATACTTCCGAGACTCATAGAGAGAAGGTAAGAAGAGATAATTATTGGAAAAGAATAGGAAGTTGAGCCATGCATAATCCCAATGAACCGGATGAAGAGAATTTCCATAGCTAAGGCGGTGAAACCCGACATGAAGGCAAAGCCTACAATAAAGACACTCTGCATATTCCAAGAGAAGGCGTCTTTAATTTTTTCTTGATATAGGTTTTTTTTCTCTGGTTTTCCTCTCTTTAAAACTATGATAAACAAGATTAAAGATATAAAAACGCTAACCAAAGAGATAATTTTGAGGGAGTTTGGAAGACCCAATGTACCGAATACAAGAGTAGGTAAGAGAGCGCCTGCAAAAGCTCCAAGGGTATTGATCCCATAGACAAAACCAATAAATTTTGTGTTCTTTTCTATTTTAGGGATAAAACTCTCAAACATCAGAGGTAAAGTGCCGCCCATGAGTATCGTGGGGAGCAACAGAAAGGCAAACGTTCCTGCAAAGACAGACAAAGTCTCACCCTCGCGCCCAAGTCCTAGTTTTGAGTTCAGAGTGATGAGTAAATTGTTAATCTGGATAATTATTTCATAACTCCACATGCCGAATAGACCGATAAGAAGTTCCACGAATGCCAAAGATATAAGGGCTTTCTTTTTGATTTTTCTAAAAAGAAATCCACCGATGCCGAGTCCCAATAAGAAAACAGATACGATAATAGACGCAGAAATCACATCCCCACCAAAGCTGTATTTTAATGTTCTTTCCCAAATGACTTGATAAGTCAGACTGCAGAAACCTGAGAGAAAGACTAAAACCGCAATGGTCATGCCGATTTTATTTGTTACCTCTTTTTTCATGATGGCTTCTCGAAGATAGGCTCAAACATGGGGAAAAGAATCCTGTTACTTTTATAATTTTTTTTTAGACAATGTGGTTCCTCTCACATTTGTGTCGGTAAAGTGATTTAATTCACGGCAAAATAATATATAAAATCACCTCCAGAAACAAACAAAAAAGCTCTTTTCTGGAATAGACGAGAGTTTATAACATTGATAAATACCAATGTCAATAAAGTGACGGAATCGCTGCATAAGCAATCAAGGTTGTCAATGTAAAAGCAAAGTGAAAATGTCCACATATCCCTTTTTCCTAAAAACCAAGACATAATCAGGTATCAATGAGAAATTATTTATGGAGCCTCATGAAAAACATCAAAAGACGTTTAACTTTTTTGGGGAAATGAATAGAATATAGGATAAACGAAATATAGACGAATTCATCACAAGAGTTACAGGCATGGCAAAGAAGATAAGGACAGGTGTGATAGGCTTGGGAAAGATGGGCATACTTCACTCTGCATTGGTGAATATGATTCCTCAAGCCAAGCTCGTTTCTGTTCATGATATGGATAAAAAGTTATCCAGGTACGTGAAAAGATCGGGTCTCGATGTGGCTTTTCATTCGCGCTTGGACCAAATGTTGGATACAGAGAATTTAGATGCTGTTTTCGTATGTACCCCTCCGTTCACTCATTTGCCCATAGCTAAAGAATGCATCTCTCGCAATCTAGACGTATTTGTGGAGAAACCACTGGCAGAATCCCTATCCTCAGCCAAGAAAATGGTCTCTTTAGTGGAGCAAAAAGATGTGATCCACGCCACTGGATTCAATGTTGCTCACATTCCCCTATACAGAAGAGCAAAGGCTATATTTGGAAAGGGTGCTTTAGGAAAGGTGCACATGTTCAACATTTCAGTCTATTTCAGTGAGGTTCTCAGAAAAAAAAGAGGCTGGTTCTATGATAAAAGCAAATCAGGGGGAGGGGTTGTGATTGACATCGCCTCCCATCTGATCTATTTGGTGATGCTGTATTTTGGCCTTCCTCAGAAGGTCTACGCCCGAACATTGAATTTTTATTCCGATGTAGAGGACTGCGGAAGCATAATGTTCGAGTATAAGAACGGATTGACCGGCACTCTGGATGCGAATTGGAGCATACCAGGCTATCGATTGGCAACTATCGAGATAGCTGTAGAAGGCGAGAACGGATTCATGGAAATCACGAATGATTATATCAAATTGAATCTCCATCGACAGATTGATGATCTCGAAGGCGGATGGACAACTCTCCATAAGATTGATTTGCAGAGCACATCTCATTTTGACCTAGGCAGCGAAGGTTATTATGATGAGGACAGGGATTTCATCGAATGCTGTTTAAACAGGGAAAAGCCCCAAGTTAGCTGGAAGGAAGGTTATGAAGTTCAAAAAGTCATTGAGGCTGTCTATCTATCTGCCGAAGCTCAAAGACCTGTTGATATGGATTCTGTTCCTTAGGAATTTTGGAAAGCCGATTTGGCCACGGAGAGGGTGTGATAGGCTTCAGAGAGAGAGCCAATCCCAAGTACCACAGAACCGATGTTCTTATCCGAAAGATAAGGAAAGGCCTCCTCAGGAGAGAGTCTTCCTCCAGCCATAACTTTTTTAGCGATGATATAATAATCCGTCTTCTCTAGCAGCCGTTCACATTCTTCCTGAGTGGGCTTCATGATAAATCCTTTCTTGTTGAATGACGCCACGATCGGGAGCTTTATGTTCCACTCCATGAGTTTGGGAAGCAAAATGCCGAAATTGTGAGTGGCCAGTATGGGCTGGGCCTTGTACCTTTCTCTGATTATTTCTTGATAGACATCAAAGATTTCCCTGTTGTGAGAAGAGAGAGCTAAGTCTGTAACCTGACCGTGGAGAATGACACCAGGGACGTTATAAGAATGGAAGCTGGCCATTTCGAAATCCATAAGATTTGTAAGGATGGTAAGCAAGTCTTTTGTTATTATTCCTTGGATTTTTCGTATGGCCTGGAGTCCCATTCGGACTTTGCGATACAGATCTATTTTCTTGGCTTTGCTGAGGATTGCTCCCAAAACTCCCTTCTCGGTCGATTCCCGGGCATATTCATATGCATTGGGGATCACGGCCAAAATCGAAAGATCTGAACTGTTCTTGAAATCCTCTAGAGATGAAAGGATATTGGAATTGTTGGAACACATGAAGCTCCTTATGCCAAGGTTAAAGCTTGCCTCCAGGATGGGGATGATGTTTTCCTTTTTGCTGAAAAACTCGATATAGTGTCGTGTCTGAGCCCTTGACAGGTATCCCACTCCTTCGAAGGAATTAGAGCCAAGTATGATTTTGTCGATTTTTTCCATCATTTTGCCTCGTTTAAAAAGATAATCCTGTTTGAATCGATCGAGAATTGGACGGCTTCGATCATTCTCATGATTTCAAGGCCGTCCTCCCAGCCGATGGCGGATTTTTTCTTCTCTGAGCAGCTTTCAATAAAAGAACTGTTACCCTCGTAATATCCTTCTTCACTTAGAAAGAATCTTGAAGGCGAGGAAAGGTCTGATATGTTTATGGTTGTCCATCCCCTTTCAAATCCTCCCCTTTTCTTGTAAAGATAGAGTTTCAGATCATCGTCGGAGATCTCCAGCGTTCCTCCTGTTCCTTCCACAGAGATTTTTACGGTCGGAAGAGGATATCCAGGACGACTCCACGACAGCTCTAGGAGACCCATCAAGCCGGAAGAGTGATCCATGATCAAGGTAACTCCACTTCTGCCTTCGGTGAGTTTGTGGGAGGCTCTGCCATACAGACTCTTCACAGGACCAAAAAGCCAGTAGATCAGGTGAAAAAACGAAGAGATTCTGTTGGCAATGATTCTCTTAGGGCAGAGAGAGGATTGAGCTAATGTGCAGTACAAAGAGGCCCGGAATCTTTTGACACTATCGAGGATTCCGAAATCCAACAGGTCTTTGGCCTTTTGGAAGAGTGCTTTGAAAGGAAAATAGTAGCCTAAAGAATAAACATTGTCTTTGTCCGATATCAGGTTCACCATCTTTTCGGATGAAGCAAGGGAGTCTGCCAAGGGCGTTTCAACAAAAATGTTCATGTTCTTTTGAATCAGTTTTTTGACCAGAGAAAGATGAGTGTCCTCGGGAGTACATATAAAAATGGTGTCTAAAATAATCTGTTCAAGCATCTCATCCAAATCAGAAAAGAAAGGGATATTCGGGTAGAAATTCTGCATGCAAGTGAGAAGCTGTGCGTTTGTATCACATACAGCTCTCCATTCAGCATCAGGATTTATATTAACCATTGAAGCATGCAGGATTCCTCTTTTCCCAAATCCAATAATCCCGACCATTCTCTTGTCTTGTGGCAACATCTGTTTGTATTCCATGTGTGATTTGGAAAATCAAGGCATTCTTCTGGTGAGAAATTTCCAGAGGTACTCTTTCGGAACGCCAAAGAATCCTTCCCTCCAAATACGGTCGCAATCTGCACAGGTCTTTAGATCCTGAATATCCCTTTCTGCCAGCTTTTTTCGAAGTGATCGCATCCCATCACCGTTCCAGATATCTTTGAGAGATGAGTGTTTGACATCGCCAACGATAGAGTCACCGAAAAAATCCTGAGTGCAAGGAAGGACCGCTCCATCCCAGTATATGATCAGGGCATTCCAAGGGAAGGGACAGATGGTGTATTTTTTCCTCTTCCTCGCTTTTTCGATCTGACCTGCCCAGTTATGCATGTCTTTCATGATGAAGCTGTCTAAAGGCAGATCATCAAATTGGCTCTTGAATCTTTCTCTTGACTCAGCCAATTCTGGAATATCAGGTTGGTTAAAGTGAATGACTTCGATAGCTGTGATGGGCCTCTTGGAATGAAGAGCCCTTTTGATCTCCAAGAATTGGACGATATTGGCGACGGTTTTGTCGAAATCTCCGCCCACCCGGATTTTCTCATAAATCTCCTTGTCATACCCATCAAAGGAAAATGAAAGGCGGTCCAATCCTGATTGAATGATTTTGTGCGACAGTTCTTTAGAGAGCAATGATCCGTTGGTATGGAGGCGGGTGTACAAACCATGTTTTTTGGCGTAGGTAACGGCTTCAACGAGCTGGGGATGCAGGAGAGATTCCCCTCGGTGTGCCAGGTTAATGTCAAAGGCAAAATCTTGGGCTTCATCGACAATTTTTTTGTACAGGTCAAAGTCCATGTATCCTTTGTCTTCTTTTTTGAGATCCTTGTTAGGACACATGATGCATCTGTAGTTGCAGAAGCTCGTGAGTTCCACCCAGAGCCGTACAGGCCAATAGGGAAGTTTCGTGGATTTACCCCGGTAATGGTAAAAAAGTCTGATCAGGCGATACCAGTAATCGAAAGGGCTCATTGGAGGCTCTTTATAAAAAGGCTTGATGACGAGATATGATATCCTCTTGGGCAACTGAAGTCAATTTCTCATATCCAATAGATTCCGAAATCAGAGGTCCCCTGCCAGTCAGGAGTGGTTTTTTTCCTCACGTTTCCTGGCTTTGAAGATGAAGTTAGATGTGCTATCGAAGCGGCCTGAGGTGGGTAGAAACTTCTCGACGGAAAAACCATGTTCTTCCAGATAATTTTTTATTTCCTCCGGTTTGTAATAATGTCTGATAGGAACAAAATACCAGTCTATGATCAACTCTTCCAGCTTCTCTCCCTTCCTGGATTTTTCTCTTTTCTTAAACAGAAATATGACGGGCGCGAGGAAAAAGGAAAGAATCCTGGCCAGCCCTTTCCAGGTTTTTCTCGGTGTGCGGACAAGGATTTTCCTTATGATTTCATGGATAAAGGTGAGCTTGGTTCGTTTGTAGACAGCCAGAAGGATCGAGCCCGAGGGTTTCAAAACACGGATCAGTTCGGCGATAGCTTTGAAAGGATCTGTGGTGTGGTGCACGGATCCCCAGGCCCACACGATATCAAAGCTATTATCCGGAAAAGGAAGAGCAAGCATGTCCTGTTTCTGGAAATCTGCACACCCAAGCTCGAATTTTTCCTTGAGGTTCTGGGCCGTTTGCAAACTGCCTTCGCTTATATCTATTCCTACCACCCAGTCAGCCCCTTTGTTGGCAAAGATGATGCTGAAGATGCCTGTTCCGCATCCTGCATCCAGGACAGATTTGCCCTGAACTTCCTCAGTGGAATAGAAGATCTCCCAATGTTTTTCTGATGCTTCGTACTCTGGGATGTATTCTGTCCAGACAACATCATAGAATTTCCCGACTTTCTCCTTGTCCATTTGCTATCTTACCGTCTTTACGATTCCTTACTTTTTAATTCAGTTTGTGGAGATTAATAGGATCAAAAAATATCTTAAAGGCTCATTCAAGCCAAGTCAAATATTCAAAATGCAAAGCCATCATTTCCCTCATCACGGAAATGGGAATACTATCAAATGTAAAGGCAAGGAGTCGAACCATCACCAAAATTCGAGTTCAGAGCAGCCATTCATGTGTGCGACACCAAGCTACGGTCGCTTCCATTCCCTTTTTGAAATCTATTTGCGGCGAATACCCCAGATCTTGCTTTGCCTTGCGGATGGAGAGAGGTTTGGGATGGACGAAAAAAGCCAGTTTCCCTCTGGTCAGCGGGGCTTCCTTCCCGAATAGAGAAAAGACTTTTTCGATCTTCCAAGCCGCAACCTTCACTGAGAAAAGCGGAAGAGGAAAACAGAAGATTTTTGTTCCTGTCACCTCGCCGATGGTTTCGACAATTTCCTTCACGGATAATACTTCTTCCCCAGCCAGGTGGAAAACTGCTCCTGCATTGGCCTTTTCGGTACAGAGCAAGACGCCTCGGATAAGGTCGTCGATATGCACAGGGGTCTGCCGGACCTTTCCTTTTGTCACAAGGATAAACCGTTTCTTTGCTATCGCTTTTATGAGTTTGAAAGTGCGGCGATCGCCTGGCCCGTAAACCCATCCGGGTCTAACCACCACGACATTCCTTCCTTCTTTGGCATGCCGAAGAGCTATTCTTTCTCCTTCAAGTTTGGTCTGATCGTAGACATCCCGGGGAAAAAGAGGGTAGTCTTCTCCTGCGGGTTGGTTTTCCTTCACCGAACCCAGAACTCCTGCAGAGCTGAAGTGGATGATTCTTTTTACGCCTGCCTGTTGGGCTGCTTTGAACACATTCTCCGTTCCTTCGGCGTTGATTTCGAAGAATTCTCTCTTGTGAATGAGAGAAGCTCCCAAAGCAGCAGCGAGGTGGAAAAGAACATCTGTCCCCTTCAACGCATCTTTGAGAGTGTCTGAATCTCTGATGTCGCCTCGAAAAATTCGAATCCTTTCCTGTTCAGCGATGGATCGATGATGGAGAAGAGCGCTCACTTCCCATGTTTGCCGGAGAAGCTCTTGGACAAGATGAGTGCCTATGAATCCTGAGGCCCCTGTGACAAAAGCCCTCATGAGTCGAAATGTCCTTTTTTATTTTTGAAGAAGGCCAATTCAAGGGCCTGATTGATTTTCTTCTTGTAGTTTTCAAAAGTGAATTCCCTCTCCGCCATGGTCTTGGCTGCGAGGGCGTGCTGAGAAGCTTCTATTTCGAACAGTGCGAAAAGCAATCCATCGGCAAGGCTTTGCGGGTTCGGATCGACGAGAACAGCTATTTTATCGTTGAGGACTTGGGTGTGTGTCCAGAGATTTGTGGCCACAATCGGCTTGCCGGATTTGAGGAGCGAATAGATTTTGAGAGGAGTATTTGTTCCGGACACACGAGGAGAAACCAGTACATCAGCAATCTCCGTATAGAGCGGGATTTGTGAAGGAGACACCTCCCCTGTGAAGTGGACTTTGTCTTCGAGGTTAAGTTCCCTTGCTCTTTTTTTCATCTCTTCCACATGAGCCGGGTTTCCTCCGACCAGAAGAATGACCACGGGCTTGTTCCTCAGTTCGGCTCCGGCCTCGAGAAGTAGGGGAATGCCCTGGTAATGTTCGAAATTGCCCGTATACAGAACGATCTTCTCTGCTTTTGGAGCGAACTTTTTTCGCTCCTGTTGAACCTGGATCTGTGAATATTCGGGATAGTCAAAATCCAGGAAGTTTTCGAGAAGAATTCCTTTGTGGACGACGCCTTCATGTTCGAGTCGTTGTAGCAAGTCCAAACAGATGGCAATGATGCATTGTGAGTTTCGGATGACGTACCGTTCCAAGGCTGTGAAGATTTTCTTAAGGATTTTGGAGCGAGAAAATTGAAAATTTTCTAGTTGTTGGGGGAGACTGGAGTGCATATCGTAAACATGAGGGATCCTCCGGATTTTTGCCAGAACAGTGCCGAACCATGCAGCCTCCTCATGGGAGAAGATTAAATCATATGAATTCGATAGAGAAAGCCAGATGGCTTTACAAAGCAGCAAGAAGTCCAGAGGGATTTTGGCTAAAGAGGGTCCCACCTTGATTTTTTTTATGAAAAAGAGAGAGGGGATTCTGTGGATTTTGAGGTTTTTAAGGCTTCTCTCCTCGCCCAAATGATATGTCACAAGATCGCTTTCATGGCCCAGGTCAGAGAGAGCTTGGAGTCGGAAATAGATGCTGATGGGCGTGCCCCGCGGCTGAAAAAAGGGTTCAGGGGCAAGCATCAAAATTTTCATGGGCTCAATGGGATAGCCCGTCTTCCTCGGCTTCGGCTTGGATGATTTCCCGTATGACGTAGATTCTTTTTTCCACGGATTCGTGGTAGACGCGAACCACGATTTCGGCCAAGAGTCCAAGAGTGATGAACTGGATGCCGATGACGATAAGGAGGATGGAGAGGAGAAGCAGGGGGCGACCGCTGATTCCTTCTAAACGGATGAGGCGCACGTAGGCCAACCAAAGCCCCAAGATTCCCCCGATACCCCCGCAGATCAAGCCAAAAATGCCGAAAATCTGTAAAGGTCGCGTGGAATAACTCAGAAGAAATTTCACTGTCAACAGGTCTAAGATGACTTTTGGAAACCTCCACACACTGTACTTTGATTTTCCGTGGTGTCGTTTTCGGTGGTTAACCTTGACCTCAGCAATGGAAACTCCGATGTTGCTCGCAATGGCTGGAATAAACCGGTGCAATTCTCCGTAGAGTTTGATGTGTTTTATGATTTCTCGCCGGAAGGCCTTCAGAGTGCAGCCGTAGTCATGAAGCCTCACCCGAGTGATGGTGGATATCATCCAGTTGGCGATGGCTGAAGGAACTCGTCGAGTGAAAAACCTATCCTTCCTTCGAACTCTCCAGCCGCTGACAATATCGTATCCGTCTTCGATCTTGTCAATGAGAAGAGCAAAGTCATTAGGATCGTTCTGGAGATCTGCGTCTAGGGTGATGATGATACGCCCTCGAGCATGGTCAAATCCGGCTGAAAGGGCTGCTGTTTGGCCGAAATTCTTGCGCAGACGGATGATTCTGATCTTGGGGTCCTCTTCTAAGAGCTTTTTAAGAACAACGAGAGATTCGTCCCAGCTTCCGTCATCCACGAATATGATCTCATAGGATTTTGCCAGTCTTTTACAGGATTGGGTTATTTCTTGGTAGAGGTCGGGAAGGTTTTTTGCTTCATTAAAGACTGGGATAACGAGAGATAGGTCAAGGTTTTCGTCGGTTTTCATCCCCGCCAATATATCATAAAAAAAGGACGCAAGGAAGGGCTGACCCCAATGATTGACAACCAAGGGGGTTATATTCTAGAATGAAACAACCAGCGATGTCAGATAAGAAGATCTTGATCGTGGATTATGACGCAAAAAACCTTGAAGATATGGTAGAACTTTTTTCCAGCCACAAACTCGAAATCATCACAGCCAATGATGGACAGACAGCTTATGAAAAATATAAGTCTGAAAAGCCCAACCTCATTCTTCTCGAAGCCATGCTCCCCAAACTTCATGGCTTTGATCTGACCCAAAAGATACATAAGGAAACCAAAGGAAGCGTTCCTGTGGTCATCGTCACCGGTTTGTATAAAGGAACACAGTATAAGAATGAGGCCATGCGGTCGTTCGGAGCAGCAGATTATTTCGAGAAGCCATTCGATACGGAAGAGTTAGTGAAATCGGTCATGAACCTGCTCCATGATGAAATGGATATCGATGTGGAACTTCCCGACCCTGATGAGGTCATAAAGCTTCTCGAAGAAGAATAATTACAAGGTCTAAATTCTGTCTAAATCATAGAAATTTCCGAGAGATTTGTCATGGAGAGTCTTTGGACACGGTGCAACAATTGCCGGCGCATCCTCTACAGACAGGATATACTGGATAACTTTTTTATATGTCCTGAGTGCAATTTTCATTTTCGTCTGTCTGCCATCGACCGGCTCAATGTGCTCTTTGATCTTGGTCAATTTGAACTCTTTGATCAAGATATCTATCCCAAGGATCCTCTCTCCTTCAAGGATTCAATGCGCTACTCTAGCCGGCTGACTGAGAGCAGAAAAAAGACCGGCCTCCCGGATGCGGTTCTGAGTGCCGTTGGAACAGTAGACGGCATCAGAGTCATCATATGCTCTATGGAGTTTGCCTTTATGGGAGGAAGTATGGGATCGGTGGTCGGAGAAAAGATCACTCGAGCTTTTGAGAGAGCCCTAGAAGAAAGACTCCCGATGATCGTGATCTCCAGCTCTGGGGGAGCCCGGATGCAGGAAGGTGTTTTTTCTCTTATGCAGCTGATGAAGACGAGCTCGGCCATTGCTCGACTGGAGGAGGCTGGTATCCCTTACATCTCTGTTCTCACCGATCCCACCACTGGAGGAGTGACCGCCAGCTTTGCCATGCTGGGAGACATCAATATTGCTGAACCCGACTCACTCATCGGGTTTGCGGGTCCCCGCGTCATCGAGCAGACGATCAAAGAAAAACTTCCCAAAGGTTTTCAACGGTCGGAGTTTCTCCTCCACCACGGTATGCTCGACGACGTGGTGGAAAGGCGTGCTCTTCGATCCTATCTTATCCGTGCCCTGCGACTTTTTCTTAACCAACCCCAGTCAGGATGAACCACCAGGAGTGTTTGAAGTATCTGGAGAAAATCCAGAGCCTGGGAATAAAATTTGGTCTGGACAATGTGCAAGAAATCCTCTCCGCCTTTCACGATCCTCATCTGAAATATCCATCTGTACTTGTAGCCGGATCCAACGGAAAGGGCTCAGTCTGTGCCATGCTTGGCCGAATCTTAGCTCTTCATGGACTGCGGGTTGGGCTCTTTTCCTCGCCTCATCTTGTGGATGTGGAGGAGCGAATTCGCATCGGAGAAAACCTCATCCCCAGAAGCACCTTCTGCCGGCTTTTGACCGAGCTTCGCGAGAAGATCGATAGACTCGTTGCTGAAAAAAAATTGCTCAATCCTCCTACCTATTTTGAACATATTTGTTGTTTGGCCTTCCTTTATTTTGGGGAAGAGCAGGTGGATTTGGCTCTTTTAGAAGTGGGGATGGGTGGAAGGTTTGATGCCACCAACGTGGTTAATCCACTTGTTTCGGTTATCACTACCATATCTGCCGAGCACCAGAAATTTTTAGGGGAAAACCTCAGTCAGATAGCCTCTGAAAAGGCAGGAATCATCAAACCTGGTATCCCTGTGGTCTGTGGCGTAGAGGACAAAGAAGCTTATCAAACCATAAAAAGAAAGGCAGAAGAACTTGAAGCGCCCTTTTTTGGCCTATATGACCGCATAGGGAGTTTGTCAAAGCAAAAGACAGAGAATGGATATGTTTTTCGCTTCAGGATGGATGGGGAGACCTACACATATGAACCTTATCTCCAAGGAGAGCACCAGGGACGAAACGCAGCTATAGCCATAGCAGCCTCACAGGTGCTTAGTGAAGGATGGAAGCAGCTGAATAAGGACAAGATCGTTCAAGGCATCCAAACGGCACGATGGGAGGGCAGGCTGGAAGTCATCTCCCTGCATCCTCTTATTATCTTGGACGGTGCGCACAACGAGGAAGGAGCGATGGCTCTGCAAAAGTATATCAAGGACTTCATTGCTCCTCCCTTTATTCTTGTGTTTGCGGCCATGCGGGATAAAAAAGTCGATAAAATCGCTGATCAGCTTTTTCCTTTGGCTGAAAA
>Ga0111227_1033_pt1 | contig 18352 bp, 17 predicted proteins | sample DeeMarSWOR152_54_FD_80391 | JGI IMG/M metagenome (GOLD analysis project Ga0111227, IMG submission 80391) | candidate division WOR-1 bacterium DG_54_3 | reverse complement strand
TTAAAAAGCTTCTCTCATGACGGTTAAAAGCAAGAATATAAAGTTGCAGACCAAGGGAAGAGATCATGTCATCGATATTACAGGGGAGGTCGAAGAGGCAGTCTCGGAATCCAAAATTAAAAATGGAATGGTGACCGTTTTTATTCATGGATCTACCGCCTCAGTTACTACGGTGGAGTATGAATCAGGCTTAGTTAAGGATCTCAAGGCTATAGACGAGAAGCTTATCCCTTCTAATGTTACTTACGCCCACGACGCGACCTGGGGAGATGCCAATGGTTATGCTCATCTGCGGGCTTCTCTGATCGGGCCCTCTTTGACGGTGCCGATCGTTTCTGGAAACATGACACTGGGGACCTGGCAGCAGATTATAGTGATTGACCACGATAATCGCCCTCGCAGTCGCGAGGTCATAATTCAAGTAATGGGAGAGTAAATTATGTGTGGCATATTTGCTATCGCAGCCAAAGAAAAGGAGAAGATTGTTGACGATCTTTTTCTGGGGACTTTTTATCTGCAGCACCGCGGTCAACAGTACTGTGGACTTTCGACCTATGCTGGAAATGAAATAAAGATCCGTACCCATCGCGGGTTGGTAAGGGAAACCTTTTCCGGTGATTTAGGTGGCTTGGAAGGAAATATGGGGATTGGACACACTTCTCTTAAGGATCGACAGCCGATTAAGCTGGACTCCAAAATGGGCGAGTTCACCATTTGTTTTGAAGGGAATCTCATCAACCGAGAAGAGCTTACTCTGGAATTAAAGAAACTGGGGCATTCCTTTTATACCGATTCTGATATCGAGATCATTGCCAAACTGGTTGCTCAGGGAAATGACTTTGTGGACGGTATTGAGAAGATGGCAAACAAGATCCGGGGAGCCTATGCCTTGGTCATCTTGTCCAAAGGGAAAATATATGCTGCCAGGGATAAACATGCTTTTAGACCGATGATCATTGGGAAAAAGGATGGGGCAGTGGCAATTGCTTCTGAATCGTGTTCCTTTGTAAATCTGGGCTATTCAATTGACCGGGATGTGAAGCCCGGAGAGATTCTCGAGATTCAGGATTCAAGCTATGAGACCAAAAAGATCATTCCGGCTGAATTTACGCAGTATTGTGCCTTTGAATGGGTCTATACCGCAAATGTTTCTTCAACCATTGATGGACTTTCGGTTGACGTTGCTCGCAGAAACCTGGGGGCAGCGCTTGCGAAGCGCTACCCGGTTGATGTGGACATTGTGGCGGCAGTTCCCAACTCGGGGATCGGACATGCCATTGGCTATTCGCAAGAATCCAAAATACCTTTTGATAACGTTTTTATAAAATATGATTATGCCAGTCGTAGTTACACTCAGCCCACCCAGGCCGAGCGCGACCGCGAAGCCAAGATTAAGCTAATTCCAGTTCCAGCCAAGATCCAGGGAAGGAGCGTGGTCATCTGTGACGATTCCATTGTCCGGGGGACGCAGATGAAAAATGATTTAACGGTTAAGTTGAGAAAGAACGGAGTAAAAGAGATACATATCCGGGTGGCCTGTCCTCCTTTAAAAGCACCCTGTATGTATGGGGTAGCCACTCGTTCCAAGAAGGAGCTAGCGGCTCATGAGAAGACGGTCGAGCAGATCCGGGAGTATATTGGGGTGGATGGATTGGCTTACAATACGCTTGAGGATTTAGGAAAAGCATTGGGGAGACCTTTGGATCAAATTTGTGTCTCCTGCTGGACGGATGTCTATCGAGTCTAAAATGAGAGAAGCCTGTGGAATATTTGGTATCTATAGTTTCGAGGGGGATAATCCTGCCAAATCGGTCTACTATGGCCTTTTTGCGCTTCAACACCGCGGTCAGGAGTCCGCTGGGATCGCCGCTTCTGACGGGGAAGAGATAAGACATTATAAAGGGATGGGGTTGGTCAATCAGGTCTTTGATGAGATAAACCTGAGCCGATTGAAGGGCAATATCGCCATGGGGCACGTCAGATATTCCACCACCGGATCATCCGTGATTGAAAATGCCCAGCCGATTGTGATTGATACTCGATACGGAACGATCGCCCTGGCGCACAACGGCAATCTGATCAATTCAGGAGATCTTCGACAGGAATTAAAGGACAAAGGGATCAGCTTTGTGGGCACCAGTGATTCTGAGGTTATAGCTGCTATGATCGCTACTTCAAGGAAATCCGATTTTGAGGAGGCTCTTATCGATACGTTCAAGCATTGCAAAGGGGCGTTTTCATTGGTGGTCATGACCAAAGATAAACTGATTGCGGCCAGAGATTCCCACGGCATCCGCCCTCTTTCTATCGGAAAGCTTGAGAATGGATATGTGGTTTCCTCTGAAACTTGTGCGCTAGATATCTTGGGGTCGAATTACCTGAGAGATGTGGCAAATGGAGAAATCGTGGTGGTTGACAAATATGGTCTGAGATCAAAAACCTGGTCAATGGGCGAGAAGGAAGCCCTTTGCGTTTTTGAGTATATCTATTTTGCCAGACCAGATAGCATTCTCCACGGTCGAAATGTTTACGAGGCAAGATATCAAATGGGAAAATATCTGGCCAAGGAGCATCCGGTAGAAGCGGATATGGTGATGGGGGTTCCGGAATCCGGGGTTCCAACCGCCATGGGTTTTTCGGCCGAGTCCAAGATCCCCTATGGTGAGGGATTGATCAAGAATCGCTATATTGGCAGGACTTTTATCCAGCCCAGCCAGGAGATCAGGGATCTGGGGGTCAAATTAAAATTAAATCCGATCAAGGATGCGGTTCGCGGTAAAAAAGTTGTGATCTTGGATGATTCAATTGTGAGAGGAACCACTTCCAGGCAGATTGTAAGATTGGTCCGTGAAGCCGGTGCGCGCGAAGTACACATGCGGATTTCGTCTCCCCCCAATCTAAATCCGTGTTTTTACGGTATTGATACCGCCACCAAAGCGGAGCTGATCGCGGCCAATCTGTCCATCGAAGGTATCCGAAAATATATTGAGGCAGACTCTCTGGGCTATTTAAGTTTAAAGAACCTGGTCAGATCCATAAGTTTGCCGGCCAAGAATCTGTGCCTGGCCTGTTTTAACGGGGAATATCCGGTCAGAGTTCCGGAAAGACTGCAAAGTTTAAAATTGTTTTTCAAGTAAGTCTCTCGACTCGTACCGATGAATCGGTACTCGCTCGAGACAATCTCTCGACAAGCTCGAGATGGAGGAGGTGAGAAAAGATGGCAGAAGCAGAAAACTCCGGGTGTTATCCAAAGTGTAAAATGTGCGGATCGGAACTGGTCCCTTTATCCGATTTCTCCAATAATGCGGTATCTATCCGCTACAAAGCCTGGGCTTGCACCAATAAAGATTGTCGTTTCTTTGTAGTGTTGCGTGGTGGAGATGTGTATTATGGCATCGCCACCGCAGAAGCAGCCAGATAGTACTTCAATACGTTAAGTACAAGGGGGGAGTAATTTATGATTACCTACAAGCAGGCGGGGGTGGATATTAAAGCGGGGGGGGAAGTCGTTCGCCGAATAAAGAAAATTGCCAAAGGGATAGGATTCTTTGGCGGATTCTTCCCTTTGGGGAAATACCATTTAGTGGCTGCCGCGGACGGAGTGGGAACCAAGTTGAAACTTGCTTTTATGATGAACCGCCATGAAACGGTGGGGATTGATTTGGTGGCGATGAACGTCGATGATGTGGTGGTTTCGGGCGCTAAGCCGCTCTTTTTTCTGGATTATATTGCCTGTCAGAAGGTTCATCCCCCTTTGATTGAAAAGATAGTTAAGGGAATCCTGGTGGGGTGTAAAAAGGCAGGATGTGAGCTTTTAGGCGGTGAAACCGCCGAGCTTTCGGACATGTATCAATCGGGGGAATATGATTTGGCCGGTTTTGCAGTGGGATTGGTTGAAAAGAAAAAGGTAATTAATGGCTCTAAAATTAGAGAGGGAGATCGAATTATTGGGCTGGCCTCTTCTGGATTGCATAGCAATGGGTATACTTTGGTACGGAAAATCTTTTTTGAGCATGCCAAATTGAATCCCAAAGAATATATCGAGGATTTTGGAAAAACCCTTGGAGAAGAGCTTCTGACCCCGACCAGAATCTATGCTCCCACGATTTTAAAATTAATCAAGCGCTATAGGATCAAAGGGATTGCCCATATCACCGGAGGGGGAATTCCTGAAAATTTAGCTAGGATTCTACCCAAGAAATTCCAAGCGGTAATCGATCTCCATTCCTGGTCAATCCCTGCCATTTTTAGAACGATCCAAAAATTGGGCAAGGTCAGCCATGATGAAATGTATAAAACCTTTAATATGGGAATCGGGATGGTGGTAGTTGTCGGAGCGCGGGATGTAAACAAAATGATGAATTTTCTTAATAAGCAGAAGGAAAAGGCTTATCTGATTGGGGAGATAGGTAGGGGGAAGCAGGAAGTAATCATTATTTGATGATTAACATTGGCGTACTAATATCAGGCAGGGGTTCGAACCTCCAGGCCATCATGGATGCTTCGGATAAGGGAGAAATTCCAGCCAAAGTGGCGGTGGTAATCTCTAACCGGTCGGATGCCTATGGTTTGGAGCGGGCAAAGAAACATAAGATTCCCACCGCGGTCTTTGAGCCCAAAAAATTTTCGGATAAGAACACCTACGAATTGGAGATCGTGAAGACTTTCAAGGAACATAAGGTTGATCTGGTATGCTTGGCGGGTTATATGAGAATTGTTGGCCCGGTATTATTGGAACATTATTCTGGCAAAATCATAAATATCCACCCGGCTTTGCTCCCTTCCTTCCCAGGATTGCATGGACAGAAACAGGCGCTCGAGCACGGGGTGAAGATTTCAGGTGTTACCGTGCATTTTGTGGATGAGGGTTGTGATACGGGACCGATCATACTCCAGACGGCGGTTCCGGTCCTTGAAGAAGATACGGAAGAAATCTTGTCTGCCCGGATCTTGGAGCAAGAGCACAAAATCTATCCCCAGGCAATAAAACTATTTGCGGAAGGGAAATTGAAAATAGAAGGGAGAAGGGTGAGGGTGCTATGAGAAAAAGGAAAAAGGCCAAAGGCAGGAAGGCAAAAAAGAAAAGCAGAAAAGCAGCTAAAGGATTTACTTTACCCAAAAAGCGTTACGCCTTTTTATCGGTTTCAGATAAGAAGGGGCTGGATAAATTTGCCCAGGGTTTAAAAAGCTTAAAATTCGAAATTATTTCCTCGGGCGGAACCGCCAAGTTTTTAAGAAAGGCAGGCGTAAGGGTAACCGAAGTCGCAAGATTAACCAAATATCCACACATGCTGGGAGGAAGGGTCAAGACCCTGCATCCTATTATTCACGGTGGAATTCTCGCGGATAGGACCAATCCGGAACATATTAAGGACTTGGTCAAATTTAAAATCAATCCCTTTGAGATCGTAGTATGTAATCTCTATCCCTTTGAAAAGGTGATCAGCCAGCCTGAATTTAGCCATGCGGAGGCAATTGAGAATATTGATATCGGCGGGCCAGGCATGGTTCGTGGAGCAGCCAAGAATTATAAGAATGTAGCGATTATTGTTGATCCCGAGGATTATCAATCGGTTCTGGATGAATTGAAAGAAAATGGGGAAGTGAGCCTTGAAAGCAAGCAAAGGCTGGCGTTAAAGGCGTTCAAACATACCCGCTACTATGATTCGGTGATTGTAAGATATCTTAGTGAAAAGTTTGAAGGAAAAGAAGAATTTCCAAACCACACGGGAATTTTTCTTGAAAAAGTCCAGAATCTTCGCTATGGGGAGAATCCGCACCAAAGAGCGGCTTTTTATCGCGAGATGGGAATTGGAGAAGAAGGATTGGGCTCACAAATGACCAAAGCAAAACAGCTGCACGGTAAAGAGCTGTCTTTTAACAATTTAGTGGATATGGATGCCGCTTGGGCAATTGCCAATTATTTTGCTGACCCGACCGTGGCGATAATCAAGCATACTAATCCTTGTGGCGTGGCCAAGGCGGAAACTGTTCATGCGGCTTACAAAAAGGCATTGGAATGTGATCCGGTTTCGGCTTTTGGAAGTATCGTGGCTGCTAACCGGAGGATTGACGAAGAAACCGCTAAAGAGATGTCGCCATTATTTGTGGAAGTGGTTATTGCCCCAGCCTATACCCCAAAGGCCCTAGCCATTTTAAAGGAAAAAAAGAATTTACGCATTATGGAGATGGGAGAGCAAGCCATGGGGAAGCCTTTTTCTGGCTTGGATTACAAGAGAATAAGTGGAGGAATGTTAGTTCAAGAGCCGGATCTGGCTCAGCTCGCCATAAACGAAGCCAAAGTGGTTACTAAAAGAGAACCAAGTTTGGCGGAAATGGAAGATCTTTTCTTTGCCTGGGGAGTAGTTAAGCACGTGAAATCGAATGCGATTGTAATTGCCAGGGAGGGCCAGGCAGCTGGTGTTGGCGCCGGGCAGATGAGCAGGATCGAGGCCGCTGAACTGGCGATAAAAAGGTCGGGGGAGAAGGTGAAGGGAGCGGTTTTGGCTTCGGATGCCTTCTTTCCTTTTCCGGATGTAGTGGAATTGGCAGCCAAGGTCGGAATCACAGCCATCATTCAGCCTGGAGGATCCAAAAGAGATCAGGAATCTATCGACAAAGCGAATGAACTCGGGCTTTCCATGGTATTCACGGGGAGAAGACACTTTAAGCATTAGGAGGCAAGCTGTGATGAAAAGTTGGTATATTTGGCTATTAGTTATTATTTCGTCATTGTGGTTTGGTAATTGGTCATTGGTTGCTGCGCAGGATGTTACGACAGTGGTTGAGGGGGGTGAGGGTCGGACCCAGCTTTCTTCAAACATTGGCGGGATAAGCATTGGTTACATTAAGGTTGGAACCAAAGAGGTTGGAAACTTGGCTTGGCATCCGGATTTAAGAATTGGGCCTTGGGGTCTGGGAGCTGATGTAAATATTGCTTTGGGAGAGGAGAAGCCATCAGGTTATGAACATATGGTTCTGCGTTATGTTGAGTATGACGATGGTAAGAGAGGACTGCGCTACGGTGTAATTGACAACTTGACCTGGGGGCATGGCTTGCTTATGAAAGGTTACTCTACCAGAGTGACCGGTCCGGTCTTGCTTAATAATGAGCAAATGGGAGCAAAGGCATACCTGGATATGGATAAATATGTGATACGTGTTCTGGGAACCAGATCCAACCTTTATGGCATTCGTTTAGAAGAGAGGATCAATCCCATGTTAACTTTAGGACAGACATATATTACGGATAAAGACGGAGTGACTCCTGCCGGTACGACAGAGGTTCAAAAGGTCTCTGGAGTAGGAGTTGATGCGACCATTCCTTTGCCTCTAAATTTAGAGGGCTACGCGGAGTGGGCGCATCTAGTGGATTACGGAAGTGGTTTGAGCGCGGGAGTTTCTTGGGGAATGGATATTATGTTGGCCAAGGCTGCTTTTCTGGCCGAGTATCGTCTTTTGGACAGCAACTTTGTTCCGGGTTATTTTGATTCTGATTATGAGACCAATCCCATTAATCTGGCTTTGGCTGAGGCGACGGAAAATGTGAAGAACGGTTATCTGGCTCAGCTTGGAATGAGCGCCTTAGATCTGCTGACTTTAAATGCGGTATATGAATACTACAATGACAGTGATTCTGCGGCAGTGGCTGCGGATCTTTTTGCAAAACTACCTGCCGATATCGAAGTGACCGGTTATTACAAACAGCCCAAATTCTCCAATTTTAGGTCGCTCTCGCTGGAAGAAGGTGCCATCCTTGGTGGATCTATCGCTTATCCGATTAATCCATTTACCAGGATAGTGGTGCATTACAAGAAGCTTTATAATCCGGACACAGCGAAGGTTGAAGAATCGCAGTATTACGAGCTAAGACTAAGCTTTTAGTCTATTTTCTTAGGATTTTAATACCCTTGGTTAGATCGACAACCTTAGAGGGCTTGCCACTCTTAACTCTTCCAGAAAGTATGTAATCGACTTCCGGCACCTTTTTTCTTACTTCTTTTACAGCCAAAGCTGGTTTTTCTCCTGAACGATTGGCTGAAGTCGCTACGATCGGTCCGCACTTTTTGATCAGTTCCAAGGTGGTTTTATGATTTGGCATGCGGATCCCCACTTTTGGGCTTCCGCCCGTGACGAGTTTTGGCACTTTTCTTGTTTTGTATACTACTAGGGTGAACGGTCCGGGCCAATTCTTTTTGGCAAACTCTTGGGCTTTTTTGCTAAATTTTCCCAATCTTTTGGTTTGAGCTAAGGTTGCAACCAGGACCTGAAGAGGCTTATTTTTAGAACGTTTTTTTATCCTGAAGATCCGTTTAATTGCTTGGGGCTGGTCTAGAGCTGCGCCGATTCCAAAAACGGTTTCGGTGGGAAAGGCGACCACGCCTCCGGACTTTAAGATTTTTGCGGTTTTTTTGATTTTTTCCTTGGTTGTCATGCCAGTTAAAGTATACTATAATTACGTCGAAATGAACAAGGAGACGCAAGCGGATATCGTTATAAAAAATGGCATGGTCCTTACCATGGACGGGAAACTTACTCTGCACGAGAAAGCTGACTTAGCTATCAGTGACTCCAAAATTGTCGATATTTCACAAAGAACAAGCTATAAGGGCAAAAAAGCTATTGATGCACAGGGCAAACTGGTTATGCCTGGTTTGATCAATACCCACACTCACGCTGCCATGACCATGATGCGAGGATTGGCGGATGATATGCCCTTGGATGTCTGGTGGCAAAAATTTATCTTTCCAATCGAAAAAAAGCTTTTAAATCCAGAGTTTATCAAAATTGGGGTCAGTTTGGCGGCCATAGAAATGATTAAATCGGGAACGACTTCATTTGCGGATATGTACTTTTATGAGGATGAAGCGGCTGAGGTTTGTAAAAAGATCGGGATCCGCGCGTTCCTTGGTGAGGGATTGCTTGATTTTCCAACCCCGAGCTGTGCTACCCCTGATGAGAGTATAAAATATATCGAAAATCTTCATAAAAAGTGGAAGAACGATCCTATCATTCATCTTATGGTTGCACCGCACGCTCCCTATACATGCTCTCCCCCGGTTCTGGAAAAAGCTAAGGCTTTAGCGGATAAATTGAATATTCCGCTGCATACCCATTTGGCTGAGACCGCCACAGAAGCGGCCGAGATTCGCTTAAAATATGGGGCATCACCTACGGAGCACCTTGAAAAAATAGGTTATCTTTGCGATAGATTGATAGCGGTGCATTGTGTGCATCTCAGTCATCAGGACATGAAAGCTTTAAAGAAGCATAATGTTAAAGTTTCCCATTGTCAGGAGAGCAATATGAAGTTGGCTTCTGGGAATGCCCCGATTGTAGAATTGCTGGATGAGGGGATTGCGGTTGGTTTGGGAACAGATGGCGCCGCCTCGAACAATAACCTGGACATGTTTGACGAGATGGACGCGGTGGCAAAATACCATAAAGCCATCAGGAATGATCCCACGGTTATGGATGCGAAAACGGTTCTGCGTATGGCAACCGCCGATGGCGCAAAGGTCCTGCAAAAGCCGGATATCGGCTCTCTGGAAGTGGGGAAAACAGCTGATATGATACTTCTCGATCTTCGTAAACCCCACTTAACCCCGCTTTATAATATCTATTCGCATCTGGTTTACAGCGCAGGTGGATCAGAAGTCAATACCGTGATTATAAACGGGAAAATGGTAATGGAAAACCGGCATATATTGACGGTGGATGAAGACGAGACAATCGATCAAGCCAATCGCCTTGGGGAGAGGATCAAAAATGTCCCGATGTTTTGACTTCGTCAAAAATCGGGATCCCGCAACACATAATTTTATAATAATAAGGAGGCGGGAATGTCAAAAGTATCTAAGATCGGAATAATTGGTGGTTCTGGGATGGAGGATCTTTTGCTTACGGAAGGATTCGGTGAGAAGATGGTAAAGACCGAATATGGGGAGGTCAGGGTGAAGGAGGGAGAGGTGGGGGGCAAAACAGTTGTGTTTTTGAATCGACATGGCAAGAATTATGTTCCGCCTTCCCAGATCAATCACCGGGCAAATATCGCTGCTTTGAAGAGTGAAGGGGTGGAGGATATCATTGCTACCGCTGCCGTGGGCTCCATTAATCGTAAGATGCATCCCGGCGAACTTGTTTTACTGACTGATTTTATTGATTTTACTAGGGGAAGGGTTGAAACTTTTAGCGAGCAATCTTTTATAGATGTAAGCCGACCCTATAGTTCTTTTCTCATAAAGAAAATCTTAAATGCTGCTGTAAAATTAAGGATTAAGGCCTATCCAGGAGCAACTTATGTGTGTACCGAGGGCCCTCGTTTTGAAACCAAGGCCGAGATAAAGATGTTTGGTAAATTAGGGGCGGATGTGGTGGGGATGACCAATGTTCCCGAAGTAATTTTAGCAGCAGAAGTTGGAATTCCTTATGCCGTTATCGGAGTAATAACCAATTTTGCGGCTGGAATAAACCCCAAAAAGGTTTCGGCCGAAGAAGTGGTGCGGGTCATGAAAGACAGGAAGGAATCTCTTTCCAAGCTTCTAGAACTGGTAATAAAATCGTTATAGCGTTCTGGCTTTTAGAATTCGATCTTCTCCGTTAAGATCTTTTATAATATTGATTTCATCATATTTCTTCTGGTCCTGCGCCAATTTAATAGCTTTGTTTCCCTGATCAAATCCGATTTCAATTAGGAGAAGGCCTTTAGGTTTGAGGCAGTTAGGGGCATTTTCGATAAGCTTTCCAATATATTCCAAGCCATCTTCTCCGCCATCCAGGGCTTCTTTTGGTTCCCAATCTTTTATATCGATCTGGAGTTTATCTATTTCAGAACTGGGAATATAAGGAGGGTTGGAGACGATAATATCTGCTTTTTCTTTTAATGGCTCGAACAGATTGCCTACTATAAATTGGCAGCGGTCTGTGACTTGGTGATGTTCTGCGTTTCTTTGAGCGATTTTTATGGCATCCGGGGAAGAATCTATTCCGATTACTTTTATATTCGGAAGATATTTAGCCAGGCTAATTGCAATTGCTCCGCAGCCGGTGCCAATGTCAGCGGTGAGGGATGGGGTATGAGGGATGAGGGATTTAATAGAGTCTATTACCACTTCTACAAGCTTTTCCGTTTCCGGTCGTGGGATTAGTACCGTATGATCGACATAAAAGTCTAAAGACATAAAGGGTTGAATCCCCGTGATATAGGCGATAGGTTCATGTTTGCTGCGCCGCTGGATAAGTTCTTTGAAACGTCCGAGCTCTTCTTTGGTCAGGACTCTTTCATGATTGGTATAGAGCTCAATTCTTTTTAATTTAAGTGAATAAGCCAGCAGGATCTCAGCTTCAAGATGCGGCCATTCCATGTTATGTTTTTTGAAATATTCTGTGGTCCAATTGAGGGTCTTGGAGATTGTCCAGGTTTCCATTACTTAAGTTTTTCTAACTTGGCAACCCGATCCGCCGTGGTCAGAGCATCAATGATCTCATTTATGTCTCCGTCCAGCACTTCGTTCAGGCGGTATATAGTAAAACCGATGCGGTGGTCAGTGACCCGGCTCTGAGGAAAGTTGTAGGTCCGGATCTTTTCGGAGCGGTCTCCCGTGCCAACCATGATCCGGCGAGCTTCTACCCGCTTTTTTCTCTCAGACTCTTCGGCTGCTTCCAGAAGTTTTGCTCGAAGCAGCTTCATGGCCTTTGCCCGGTTCTGATGCTGGGAGCGCTCATCCTGACAGGCGACGACCACTCCGGTAGGGAGGTGGGTAATGCGTACCGCTGAGTCGGTTTTGTTGACATGCTGTCCGCCCGCGCCCGAAGCCCGGTAGGTATCAATTCTCAATTCTTTTTCATCGATCTTTATGTCCACGTCTTCAGCTTCGGGAAGAACGGCTACCGTGGAAGCTGAGGTGTGGATCCTTCCGCCCGATTCTGTTTCGGGAACCCGCTGCACCCGGTGGGTTCCCCCCTCATATTTGAGTCGGCTGTAGGCTCCCTTTCCAATTATGTTAAAGACAACCTCTTTGTAGCCTCCCAGGCCGGTGGGATTGGATCCGATCAATTCTGTTTTCCAGCCCTGCCTTTCAGCATAACGCAGATACATGCGTAGAAGGGCTCCTGCAAAGAGAGCGGCTTCTTCTCCGCCCGTGCCTGCCCTGATTTCTATAATTATATTTTTTTCATCAAAGGGATCTTTGGGAAGAAGAGAAATTTCAATTTCTTTTTCTAAGCCATGTTTGCGTTTTTCCAGTTTCTCAAGTTCGGCTTTAGCCAGTTCTTTCACTTCTTCTTCCCGGGATAAAAGCTCTGCATCTTGTATCTCTTTTAGGGTCTTTTTATATTCTTGGGATTTTTCAAATAATCCCTTAAGATCCCCCAGCTCCTTGGAATAAGCTTGAAATTTTTCGCGGTCAGAGATCACTTCCGGGGAACTTAGAAGTTTTTCTAATTCGTGATAGCGCTTTTCAACATTTTCTAGTTTTTCTAGAAGCATGAGAGAACCTTATTTGCGGGGGTTACTTTTTCTTCTTTTTTTTCTTTTTGACTGGTTTTTTCTTGCGGGGAGTCACACCAGCGTACTTCTTTTTGAATTTTTGGACGCGGCCTTCGATGTCCATGAGCTTCTGCTTGCCGGTAAAGAGGGGGTGGCAAGCCGAGCAGATATCTACTCGGATATTCTCCCTGGTAGAGCCTATTTCATAGGTGGCGCCACAGGCGCAGGTGGCGGTAGTAGTATAATATTTAGGATGAATCTTCTCTTTCATGTTAATTCTTATTTTAGCATGGGCTTTTGGATTTGTCCATCCAGCCCAGCTTAAGGGTGAGATCCCTTTTTCCCATATCCTTCCAACTTAAAAAACTTGTAATTATAGGTTATGTAATCCTCGATTAGAAAAATTTTTGGTCGGGGAAACTCAATTATTCTCAAGAAATTATTTGCTGATTGGTCTCGAAAATTAAGGGTGTCTTCCCCGAAATAAATAATGCTTTCTCCTGGCTTGAGATTTGGGATACCCCAAATCTCATATTGTTTTTCTCCCCAGGGAGTGCCGGCCTTTAGAAAGCCAGTTGAGAGGTAGGTTTGCCTTTTCGCGTAGAACTCTAGAAGAGAGGCAGTGACGTTTGTTTTAGTAAAGATTTTATGATCCGGGGGCAAGCTTTCAGCTAACTTATAATTTTGAGCATAGTCTTTCTGGTGAAGAAGCACGCCCGGTGAAACCCAGAAGAGAATCGCCAAGATTAAGAGCGAGAAAGCGACGATCCAGGTCGTGAATTTTTTCAATGATTTTTTATTTTCAGTCAAATAGATAACAGCCAGGGGAAGGGCAGTAATATATCCGATGGCCGGCCAGTGCGCCCAGATCTTTATTTTGAGGGATGCGACCAAAAAGAGGATAAGCACCGGGGCAGAAAAGCAAAATAATAATTTGGTTGATTCGCCTTTTCTTAAGCCATATCTGAAAATGGGAAAAAGCGTAAAAAGCAGAAAGGGGGTAAAATGCACCAGCTGGTCTCCCACAAAGGCCGGGAAATTCGCGCCCCACGCTTCCGCCGTGGCTTTTGCTCCGTGAAAGGTAAGGGATATCCAGGCATGCTGGCTGTTCCAATACAGGACCGGCACAAAAAAGAGAGCAGATAAGAGCAAGGAAAGATAGGGTTCCTTGCGCTTGAGCCAAAAACGGTTTTCGGGGGACAAGATGAAAAATAAGGCCAGACATGGCCAGAATAGAAACATGGTGTATTTGCTGAGATAACCCAGCCCCAGGGAAATGGCCAGGAGATACCACCAGGCGGGCTTATTGGATTTAACAATCTGGAAGAGGATAAAGATGGAAGCGGTCCAGAAGAGGGCCAGAGGAAGTTCCACAAACATGGTCAGCCAGATAATAAGATAATGCGGGATGAATTGGAAAAGAACCGCTGACCAGAAAGCGACTTTTTGATTGAAATATTTTTTGCCCAGGAAATAAATCAATATGCTGATCAGAAGAACAATCACATTTGCTCCCATCCTCAGCATAAAAAGGTTCTCTTTGCCAAAAGTGGTCAAGAAGTTTATGTAAGCTACCATGGGTGGGTGATCAACATAGGATAGAGCCAGGTGCTTTGACCAGAGCCAATAATAGGACTCATCCGCGCTCAAAGGGAAAAGCGAGGACAGGATTATCCTGATTATGGTTGCCGCCGCAAGGAAGATCCAGATATTCATGTTTATATTATCTCAAAATCAGACTGGAATAGCTATCCTGAGCGATAATTTCCCCCTTTAAATTGAGTTTATGCCAGCTGGCGGTGTCGCTTAATATAATGGCCTTTCCAAAGGAGAGTTTTTTTATGAATTGAGCGCGATCCCAAAAATATTGATCAGCCGGGCCGGAGATAAAGTCTACATAAAACAGATCCGGGCTCATGAAAAGTTTGCGATCCGGGGGGCGGTAGATATAAAAGGCATATCCTTTTTGCTGATGCTTTTTTATTAGGGCAGGCCATTCCGCATCCGAGTTAAAGGCTTTGGCCAGGGAAAGGGTGTTGTAGAAAAGAACTCCATATGAGAGGCAGACCAGCAGAAAAGCAGTGCTAAGCTTAAGATCGGTTGGCTTCCAGAAATAAGCCGTAAGAAAAATGAGAGAGACAACAAAAAGGAAAACCGGGGAAATGGCAGCGCTTATGTCGATTCCTTCTGGATTGACAGGGTTGAGGATCCCAGCCATGAGGATTACCGAGAATATAAATAAAAAGAAAATGCTCCAAAGAATAATCGGGATCTTTCCTTTTTGTGGATAGAGATTAAGTGAATGCAATTTGATTCCTGCTAATATGGCGAGAGGAGGAACCAGGACCGTAAAAGTTCTAAAGTCCGTTTGGCGATAAAAGAAGAACAGGAACAGGAAATTGGCCCAAAACCAATAATTACAAAAGATGTTTAAGTTCATCTTGCGTGAAAGCCTGAACTTAAGGGAAGTTAAAAAGAGCGGAGACCAAGGGAAAATAGTTATGAGAAGCAGGCCGATGATCGAATAGTTTATCCCAAACCCTAGATAGCCGACATTGTACTTGCTCTGAATAGTGATGCTTTTTAAATAGGGCAGCCAGTAGGCTTTGAGGGACAGGGATTGAAGACCGAGGACTACTCCAGTTATTGAAATAAAAATTAGAAGACAGAAAACAGAGTTTAGGGAAAATGCAAATTTTAACAGTTTAGATCGGGCTTCGGGATTAAAAATCAATAAGCCCAGAACCGTCAAGCCCGGGACAAGTATTCCAAATCCACTTTTAACCAGAAAACCGAGCGCCAGCAAAAAGGCAAGTATGTACAAGTGAATTGGTTTTTCAGTCTTTAAAAAAGCATAGAGGCAAAAATGCGCGGCCAGGACAAAGAGCGTCAGAAGAACGTCCAGTTTTGGAGCGCGAGAATAAACTACCAGAGCCAAGCTGGTTGCGGCGATAAGGGTCGAATACAGGGCTATTCTTTTCGAAGCCAGACCGGAAAGGGAAGTGTAAAGCAAAAGAAGAAGCAGGCCATAATAGATCACATTCGGGAAATGAATGGTCAGCTCGTTTATGCCGGTTATTTTCGGAATGACTGCCAGAAGCCAGATCCCGAGCGGGGGCTTATCTAAAAATGATGAAAGGTCTCCTGGAGTCACGAATTGCGCCAGCCATTGGTTATAGAGAATGGCGTTTTTGGCGGCCAGGGCATAGAGAGCCGCGTCATCGTTCAGCAAGGGATTGCGAGGCAGGGTCACAAAGCTTAGGGCGATAAATATGAAAAGAATGGCGATGAGGATCTTTTTCATCAGGGCAATTTTCCTCCACGGAAGCCGAGGCAGTGAAAGATATCTGTCTTAGTCGGGATATCCGCATCTTTGGTAAAGATCCTTTTCTGCTTCTCTCTCCACACTTCTCTGAAAAGGGGCCTAAGTTCTTTATCCAGGTCACGGTCATTAAGTGCAAAGTAGATCAAATTGTCCCCCTTCTTCAGCTCAGGTTTTCCCCAAAGATCGTACTGGGGGTGTTTTCCGGGTGGAAGATATATTTTAGTCTTGCCATGGAAAGAAATTAAGCCGGCCAGGCCAAGGTTATTTGCCAGGATGAGGGTTCTTCCATATTTCGGCTTTGATTCCTTGATATATTTTTCCAGTTCTTGATTAATTTTATATTCTTTGCCGACCAATTCTTTTGGGGTTGGATATAAAAATAAGTAATATACGAAACCAAGTGAATTTACCAAGAGAGCAAAGGCAATGGTTAAAATTATGAAAACTTTTTTGGACTTACCGCTCGAAAGGAGAGGAGGAAGATAAGCCGCTGCAGGCCAGTGTCCTCCGATCAAAATAAAGGGGCTGAGTATAGCAAAGGGAAGAAAAACTGAGAGTGAGAAGGCATTCATTAGATTAAGGCTTAATTTACGCAGGCTATCGAAAAGGTTTTTAAAGATGGCAATAAAGAGGAGCGGGGTATAAAGCGCCATTTGAAGAACCACAAAATTAAGAAATTTTTCGAGATTGAGCGAGGCAGCTCTTTCCCCATGATAGGAAAGAGAAGGAAAGCTGTGAGTAATATTCCAAAAGATCACAGGGGAAAAGATCAACATGGATAGCAATGCCCCAAGATAGGGCTCTTTTCTGGAAAACCAGAACCGCTGTTCTCGATTGAAAAGCAGAAATGCGCCGGTGGCCACAAAGAAGAGGGCCATGATATAGTCGCTTAAAAGACCCAGCCCAACGCTTACTCCCAGGAGATACCAATACGAGGATCGGCCGGTTTTGACGATCTTTACCATAAGGTAGAAACTCAGGGCCCAAAACAGAAACAAGATGGTTTGGGGAACCAGAAACATGCCCCCCGCAAAAAAGATTGGAAGCAGATTGAAAATGATGACAGCCATTGCTCCCGCGCGCTTATCATAAAGTTCCTTGCCGGTCAGATAAACGATCAAAGAGATCAGCACAACTATGCCTATCGCCCCCAGGCGCACAGCTATTTCGCTGTTCCCGAAAAGGGTCGTCAGAAAATAGTTAACATAGGCGATCATGGGCGGGTGGTCAACGTAGCTCCAATCCAGGTGCTGGGACCAGAGCCAGTAATAGGCTTCATCCCCAATGAGCGGGAAGAAAGGCGCGATGGCGATCTTGAAAAGGTTTAATAGGATTAAAAAAATGGCTAAATTCATGCTAAAATTATACCATAGTTATTCGACTAATGCCCTCGCCCCCGGCCCCTCCCCCAGGGGGAGAGGGGAGTCGTCATTTTCCCCTCTCCCTTTGGGAGAGGGGAGGGAGTGTTTAGGGAGTCTAGGGGTGAGGGCTATGAAGATTTTAATTGTTAAATTGAGCGCGATTGGAGACGTTCTCCGAACAACTTCAGTTTTGCCGGGATTAAAGGAAAAATATCATCCAGCTGAGATCGATTGGATCACTTCTTCGTCAGCGAGGGAGGTTCTAATTAATAATCCCTATATTCATAATTTAGTGGTTTGGGAACAAAGAAACTCATTAGGGGATTACGATGTGGTCATTGGGCTTGAAGATGATAAAGAGGCCTGTGAGTTGGTTTCTGAAATCAAATCGGGAAAAGTTATTGGTTCTTATGCTGAAGGTGGCAGACAGACTTATACGTCATCGGCTTGGTTTGATATGTCGGCCATCTCCAAATTTGGCTTGGAGAAAGCTAATGAACTTAAAAAACAGAATCGCAAAACCTATCAGCAGCACATGGCGGAGCTTCTGGGCATAAAAGCCGGGCCTTATATTTTCAACTTATCTCCAGAAGAAATTGAATACGGACAGAAATTTGTCAGGGATCTGGGGATAGAGAAGAGGGAAAAGGTAATAGGAATGAATACGGGAGCAGGGAGCAGATGGCAGTATAAAGCGTTGAACATTGAGAAGACCATTGATCTGGTAAAAAGAATAGAAAAGGAATTGGGCATCGCTTCGCTCATACTGGGTGGTGAGGAGGAGAAGGAGCGGAATCAAATTATCTCTAGGGAAACGGGCATGCCCAACGGCGGAATCCATAATTTAAGGAATTTTGCGGGAGTGGTCAATCAATGTGCGGTGGTGGTTAGTTCGGACAGCCTGGCCATGCATTTTTCCATTGCACTGGGAAAAAGGTTGGTAATCTTCTTCGGGCCGACTTCGCCGGCTGAGATAGAATTGTATGGTTTGGGTTCCAAAGTTTATTCAGATATAGATTGCCTGGTTTGTTATAAAAAGGAGTGTAATAAAAAACCAAATTGCATGGATCATCTTTCAGTGAAAGATTTATTCGAAGCTACCAAGAATGAGCTGAGTAAAACAAGCCTGACCAGAACATTCTAATCAACTTTTTGTTTATATAATTTCCCAAATTTTAT
>Ga0111227_1034_pt1 | contig 18442 bp, 16 predicted proteins | sample DeeMarSWOR152_54_FD_80391 | JGI IMG/M metagenome (GOLD analysis project Ga0111227, IMG submission 80391) | candidate division WOR-1 bacterium DG_54_3 | reverse complement strand
CGGAAAGGCTGAAATATAATTTATCTTTCCTTTGAAAGCTAATTTCTCCATCGATATCATCGAATTCCTGGAAAAATGTCTTGGGGTCTTTTCGAAAGCCCAGTTGATCTTGGTAATTTACCCTGCAGTTTTTAAAAACAAGCTTGGCCTGAAAAGGGGGAGGGGGTGGGCCTCCCGGCTCTTCCGGAGGAAGCAGGTTAAGCACGTTTAATTGGGCGCTTTTATCTCTTTTGATTTCAAATTCTCCATCTTCAATCATGATCCTGGTGATCGCCGGAACAATATCCCGTTTATAGGCAAATGTGGCCAGATTATAATTTACGTAAACATTTTTAGCCTGGGCAAAATCAGGGAAGACCACGTCTTTGAAAACGATTTGTCCAACGATTATCCCTTCTGCCCGGCCGATTCGAATTTCTTTTTTAAAGGTTTTTTCAATTTCTTTTATGGTTTCTGCTCTGATTTGTTGATAAATCGATTCCCGCCATTCCCTGAGTGAAAAGGCTGAGGCAAAAAGGGTGATGAAAAGGAGGCCGAGCAGAATCCAAGCTTTTCTCATTTAAAGATGACCCCAATCAGAATGGCAAAGGCGGGACTCAACAAAAGATCAAAGGCTAGTTCAGCTTTAAGCAATACTTTTTGTGGAGTTCCCCCGGCCTCGGTGGTTTGTGAAATGCCGGGAATAAAGCCCAGGATCGTAAGGCGGAGAAAGGCCTTGAGGAGGACGATCAGAGGGATAAGCATCCAAAAATGAAAAACCGCGATCATAATATAGGTAACACCTAATCTTTCTAGCAAACCGTCCCAATCCAGATGAAATTTTGTTCGTTCTTTTAGTAAAAAATTCTTTAGGTAATGGAGGATGAAGGTTCCACCAAGGGTCGAGAGAATAAGGGCTAAAAGCAGACGTAGCATATCTTAAATATAGCGTATAGGCGGGAAAAAAGCAACCCCGACGAGAATCGGGGTTGCGGCATCGGATTTAATTTCAGTCTTTTTAGGTTATAGGGGTCACTTCCCCATTATATATGTTAATCAGATAGCTTCCTGTTCCTCCAAGGGTAAAGGTTAATTCGGCGATGGCACTTCCATCAAAGAGGAGGGTTGCCTCATAAAGAGTTTTGCTATCAGCCGTTACTCTTATCCCTACCGTTCCGGAAGGGTAGCCGGAGGGAGAAATGGTCAGATTGCCATAGGTCAGATTTATTACGAAAGACCGATCGTTGAAGGAGCTTTCGTATACCACCGGTCCGGAAAGTGTTTCGGTATTGTTATATCCATCAAAGATCAGCGGATCGGACTTGCTCGTTCCCAATTTTACGGTATATGAGCTGTCTGCCGATGCAACCGCCCAGGTGGTGGAGGAGTAGAGTTTCCCGATATTTGAAAAATTGATATTTTTAAGCAGAGCCTTAGTAGTAATTAAAACTCCATTTTCGTCCCAGATCTTGAAATAGAAGTCCCGGGTGTGGGTCTTATCATCCTTAGTGTAACTGTCGCTGGAATGCCACCAGTCGTCTGTGCCAACTTCGGGAGTGCTGGGAAGAAAAGCCCGAATCGAAGTGGCGGATAAAACGCTTAGAACATCTTGGACAATGGCGTTGTCAATTGTAACCGACAATTTTGACATCTCCCCGACTCCATCTGCCGCGGTGCTTTCGGGAATTGAGGGCAGAGGCTGCTCACAGCCCGAAACCAGAAGGATCCCTAAACCAAGAACCAGTAAAAGACCTAAAAGCTTTTTCATTTTTTGCCTCCTTTATTTTTAAAATGCAAATCCAAAATCAAGAATGGTTGAGTTATTCTTGCTGTTCTTTCCATCTATCATCATAGCGATATTGAGGCCCAAGCCAAGGTCGAATCCGGCACCGAGGGTGGTCATAGAAATACTCCCTCCGGGGCCGCCTGAAATCACTCCAGCCCTGAGTGCAACCATGACCAGGAGAGGATATTCAATACCCAGGTGGGTTACCGAGTAAGAGCTTCCGGAACCAGATACTGAATCAATATCCAATGCTACTCGAAGCCCGACCCCGGGAACTTTTGTAGAAGCTCCAATTACCAGGGTGGTGGGGCTTGTGTGGTCGGGAGCGTCAGTTTCCGTTTCAGATTGATTGGTAATGTCTCCTGTTATGGGATTATAGGTAGTAGTTATGGTTTTGGTTTTGCCCTTCAGGGTTTCTCCAATATCTTTCATTACGAGCGCAACAGATAAGGGTATGGCTAGGGTATCAATGCTGGCCTTAGCTCCGATATCAAAACCAATTCCGGAGAGAGTGGTAACTTGATCCGTGCTCGAAGTGGCACTGGTAACAGTGCTCGATCCGTCGATGGAATTTACCGATTTAATGTTAGCACCCAGATCAAGGCTTGCGAATGGAAGTCCAGGGAAGGACAGGCCATATCCCAGGGTTGCAATGGCTTCGTAAGCTGCGGAGGCGGTTATGGAACTACCCACTATTGTTCCGGCAGTAGGCTTACTAAGAACAAGGGTCGTGATCGGAATTACGCTTAAACCAACCTTAGATATGTTTAAGCCAATCATGGTGTTAAGTCCCCCGTTAATATTCACGGTTTTATCAAAGTTATCAGAGAAAAATTTTGCGGGATCGTTTGCACCGCTGCTGGCTTTGATAAGCTCATTCATTCCTTCGGTTGCCGCCCCCGCGCCGATTTTTAGGCCGAACGACCCAGTTTTTAGAATGCCGGCCGGGTTAAAGTAGGCACAGGAAATATCGTCTACGATTGCTGCACCTGCACCTCCCATTGCGGCATACTTGGCTCCAACACCGTAGGGAATAGAACCTGAGGGAAAAGCGTAAACCGAAGAGATACACAAACCCAGTAACATACAAGCCAGAACGATCTTTTTCATGGAAATCCTCCTTTGCTAAGTTAGGTGCATTTAATATAGCAGAAAAGATTGATTTGTCAAGCAAAGCATGTTAAAATATACATCTCTTTTATGCCCAAAAAAGCAAAGAAAAAACGAGGCTTATTGGTGGTGGTCTCTGGTCCTTCAGGTGTTGGCAAATCCACCGTGGTAAGAAAACTGTTAAAACTCGATAAAAATTTAAAGCTTTCCATTTCTGCCACGACCCGCCCGCCGCGGCCCGGGGAAACACATGGGGTTCATTACTATTTTATAACCCAGGCCGAATTTGACAAAATGGTAAAAAAGAATGAATTCTTAGAGTGGGCCAAGGTACATGGATATTACTATGGCACTCCCTTCGGATCGATAAAAGAACAACTTTTAAAGGGAAAAACAGTGGTCTCCGAAGTGGATGTGCAGGGAGCAGCCTCAATTAAGGAAGTGGTTGAAGCCGGGAAGCTTGAGGCCGCAGCGGTCTTTGTCTTTTTGATTCCGCCCTCAGTGGATATCTTGGCCTTTAGGCTCAAAAAAAGAAAAACCGAGGATGAGGAGGTGGTAAATTACCGACTGCGGGCGGCGATTGCCGAGCTCCAGGTTATGGAGAAGTATGATTATATTGTAGTGAATGATAAGGTGGAATCTGCCGCCGAAAAAATCAAGGCCATCATTAATGTTGAAAGAGAAAGGACGTTGCTAAATTGAGTGAAATGAATATTGACGATCTTTTATCAAAAGCCAGGAACAAGTTTCTTTTGTCGAATGCGGCGGCGGGGAGAGCCAAGCAAATCATCGAGGGGTCCCTTCCCTATGTGAATCATTTTGACCCAAACAACCCGGTCATCACCGCTCTTCGAGAGATTGCTGCGGACAAAATCCGCATTAAAGTCCTCACCGGCCCCACCAAGAAACCCCAGGAGCTTCTGGCCCGAGAGGCGGAAGAGAGACCCTCTGCCTTAGAGCGCTTGGCCAAAGAGAAAAAGAAGAAAAAAGAAAAGAAGAAAAAGGCATAGGACGCTGAATGGTTTAGAGAGCCCCGGTTATGTTGAAAAGTAAAACTATCATTTTTGGTGTTTCCAGCAGCATTGCGGCTTACAAGGCTTGCGAGCTCGTTTCTCGCCTGAAAAAACTCGAGGCCGAGGTATGGGTGACCATGACGGAAGAGGCGACTAAATTAGTGACTCCGCTTACATTTCGCACTCTTTCTGGAAATCCCGTAATAACTGATCTTTTTTCCCCGGAGCTTCCCCATCTTCCGGTTCCGCATATTTCCCTGGCTAAAATGGCCGCTCTCGTAATAATCGCTCCCTGCACCGCCAATATTATTGGAAAACTGGCAGGAGGGATTGCAGATGATGCTTTAACCACCATGACTTTAGCTTCGAATGCGAAGAAGCTGGTTGCGCCCGCCATGAACTCAGAGATGTGGAGAAATCCAATGGTAAGTGAAAATGTTAAAAAGCTAAAAGAGTTAAATTATGAATTTATTGGACCTGAAGAAGGAAAGTTAGCTTGCGGGGATGAGGATATCGGACGCATGTCGGAGCCAGAGGAAATAGTTAACAAGGCGATTAATTTGTTGGTTCCAGAGCAGGATTTAAAGGGCAAACATGTATTAGTGACGGCCGGAGGTACCCGAGAAGCAATCGATCCCGTACGGTATATTTCCAATCGATCTTCAGGTAAAATGGGATATGCCATTGCTCGTGCCGCCAGGGAGAGAGGGGCGACCGTCACTTTGGTTTCCGGTCCAACCAATCTAGACCGGCCCCTCGACATAAGATTGATAAAAGTGGAATCTGCGGGTGGGATGCTGGAAGCTGTCCTCGATTATTACAATAATGCGCATGCCATTATTATGGCAGCGGCGGTTTCGGACTTTGCCCCGAGAAAAAGAAATAAGAAATCAAAAATCAAAAAAAAGAAAGAAGATATTAGAATAGAACTGAAACCAACCGAGGACATTCTTAAAACGATTGCTAGGCAGAAGGGGAGAAAGAAGAGAATCCTGGTTGGGTTTGCGCTTGAGACCGAAGATCTAATAGAAAACGCGAAGAAAAAAATGAAAGAAAAGGACTTGGACCTAATTATCGCCAATGACGATTCGAACTTTGAAGGCAACGCTATCAAATTTTCAATTGTTGATAGAAACGGTAAGGTTGAGGATTATTCCCAACAACCGAAAGACCAAGCGGCTCATATAATTCTGGATCGGGTCAAGGATTTGGGCTGATATACTATAGGCATGTATGCAGAAGTTACCCTCTCTAAAGTCTCTCGCGATATAGATAGAATCTATCATTATAAAATCCCAGAAAGCCTGGCAGCTAAAATCCAGATCGGCTCTCAAGTTCTTGTCCCTTTCGGTCATCGGAAGGAAATTGGTTATGTTGTCGGGCTTTTGGAAAGAAGTACGGTTAGGGGAATGAAGGAAATAATTAAGGTTACTTCTGAATGTCCGCTGTTCGCAAAAGAGCAAGTAGATCTAGCTAAATGGCTGTCTGAATATTATTGTTCGTTTTTTATTACTTCCTTGCGCTTGGTTATGCCGCCTGGGACTGCAAGGTTAGAAAGTAGAAAATTGAAGGTAGTAAGTAGTAAGCAGGAGGAAAAAAATCTACTTTCTACTGACAACTCACCACTTACTACTTACCAGATTCAAAGTCCCTTGCATCCAACTGAGGAGCAGAAGAAAGCTTTAGATCTAGTCCAGTCTGCCATCGATGCACATAAGCCGCAGAAGATTTTACTCTATGGAATTACCGGATCCGGCAAGACCGAAGTTTATCTTCAGGCCATTGCGTTTGCTTTGAAGCAGGGTAAAAGTGCGATTGTTTTGGTGCCGGAAATAGGCCTTACGCCCCAGCTCATTTCTCGCTTCCGGGATCGGTTTCAGGACCACATTGCGGTTCTTCATAGCCATATGACCATAAGGCAGAGGGCATTGGAATGGGAACGGATCGCGTCAGGCGAGGCACAGATTGTGCTTGGGACGCGTTCTGCCATCTTTGCGCCGGTCAAGAAGCTTGGATTGATTGTAATTGATGAGGAATACGAGTTTACCTATAAGCAGGAAAAAAGCCCCCGCTACCATGTGCGCGAGGTGGCTTTTTATTTAGCCGGGCTGCATTCGGCGGTGGTGCTCATGGGTTCTGGCACTCCTTCAATTGAAACTTATTATCATGCCGAAATGGGTGAATACAAAAAGCTGGTTTTGTCTAGAAGGATTGATAATCGGCCTCTTCCTCCGGTTGAGATTGTAGATATGCGGGAGGAAAAAGAGCACGTTTTATCCAAGAAATTAGGAGAGGAACTTAAAAGAACTCTCAGGGAGGGAGAGCAAGCCATTCTGTTCATCAATCGGCGAGGTTATTTTACTTTTGTCATGTGTCGGGAATGCGGTTATACTATTGGCTGTCCGAAATGCTCGGTCTCCTTAACTTACCACTCTGGAGATCGAAAGCTGCGATGTAATCGTTGCGGTTATAGTAGTGAAGCCCCCATTATCTGTCCGCGCTGTCAGAGCTCAGCTATCAAATACTTCGGGACCGGGACCCAGCGGATTGAAAAAGAAGTGGCCGATGTTTTTCCGGCAGCACGGATTCTGCGCTATGACCGGGATACGGTAAGCAAACGTGGCTCGCACGAGGTTTTCTTTTCGGCCTTTGCCGAAGGAAAAGCAAATGTTTTGATTGGCACACAGATGGTAACCAAAGGTTTGGATGTAGCCACTGTGACTTTGGTCGGGGTGGTCTCTGCGGATACTGCCCTCCAGCTTCCCGATTTTCGGGCGGCGGAGCATACCTTTCAGCTCTTAACCCAGGTAGCGGGTCGGGCGGGAAGACATCACCTCCCGGGAAAGGTAATTATTCAGACCCATTCTCCGGAGCACTATGCCATTCAAGCTGCATCCAAACATGATTACGAAAGCTTTTATCAGCAGGAAATAGAATATCGCAAGGAACTTGGTTATCCACCCTATTCAAAATTAATCAGCCTTCTCATCACTGGCCCTGAGGCAGAAAAGGTTTTAAAGGTTTCCGAAGACCTTGAAAGATTTCTGAGGAACAGGCTTTTTGAAGGAATTCTGGGTCCAGCCCCAGCCCTTCTTCCCAAACTTCGCGGAGAATGGCGTTATCGCATCTTCCTGAAAGGGGAAGATCTAAATAAGATGAGAAGAGCGGTCATAGGAACTTTGGAAAAAGCCGTAATTCCTTCCGAAATTAAGGTCGCGGTGGATGTGGAACCAATGGGGATGAATTAAATTGGTGCCTTTAAAGGCTTCTCTAAGTAAGGTATAATCTTGGCATGATTCGCAAAATTCTTAGATTTCCCAATCCGCTTCTCCGCAAGAAGTGCAAAGCAGTAGGAAAGGTAACCTCCGGGATTATCAGATTGATTGAGGATATGATCGAAACCATGCAGGCTGCCCCGGGAGTCGGCCTGGCTGCCCCGCAGATTGGGGAATTGGTAAGAGTGATTGTGGCAGATATCGGAGAAGGTCCGATTGCTTTGATAAATCCGAAGATTTTAGAGAAAAGCGGAAAACAGACTTTTACGGAGGGCTGCCTGTGCCTTCCGGGAGTTGAAGCCCCGGTTGAGAGAGCTTCCCAGGTGCTGGTAAGAGGAGTAGATCGGGTTGGGAAAAAGGTAAAGATTGAGGCCCGGGGACTTCTGGCTACCATATTTCAGCATGAGGTCGATCACCTTGACGGATTGGTATTTATAGACCGAGTGAAAGATCCGAGTTTGATCAAATATGTCCCTCCTGAAAAAGAAAAGAAAGAAGAGCTAATCTAAAGAGAGGGAACCTTCGGAGTTTGAATAGTACTTTAGTTTCAGGTATACTTGTGAGCCATGTTGGGAGAAGGGCCGATTCCAGTCATTGATCTGCGTGCGGGCAGTTTATATAATCTTGCTATCTCTCTCTTAGTATTCCTGGGATCTACTTACGCAGCCTGGGCCATTTTTTCAAGGGGCAAGAAAACTCTCTCAGAAAAATCCTTTTCTCTTTTTCTCGCGGCGATTGGCACATATTGGCTTTTGGTCGGGGCGGGGAACCTCTTTGCCTGGTACAAGATTCTATCAAGGATGGCGTGGATTGCTTTTTTAGTAAAAATCCTGTCAATTTTACCCCTTTTATTTTTGGCTTATTTCTTTTGTTCGGAGATTTTTGCAAACAAAACAAATGTCAGAAGAACAACTTTTCTTTACCTACTCATTTCCGCGGTATACTTAGGGTTGACGATAACGCAGGATTTGACCCAAAGCACCATTACCTATTGGGGGGTGCAGTGGCAGGTCAGTCCTCTTCCTGAACTTATCTATCTGGTTGGACTTCTCTTCCCTCTTAGCATAGCTTCTGTTTTTTTAATCATCAAGGCCATGCTAATCAGTTTTGTGGAGAAGAAGGAGTCGAATCTTACTCTATACTTTGCCGGCATTATTTTTATTTTCTTGGAGTATCTTCAGATGACCGCCGTGGCAGTTACCTGGCAGAGGCTGCTCGTTCGTCTTTTTTATATTTTAATTGCCTTTGGAGCTTACCTCTATTTTGTTGGCAGGATTGAAGAGAAAAGATTTATTCCCCGGGAAGAACAAGTTCTTCCGCAGAAGAAGGCGCGAATTCCATTTTTCATGAAATTGCTATTTCTCTTTGTTCTTTTAGCGATCGTTCCAATAACCATTTCTTCTTTCCTGATGTTTGTTTCATTCAGGGAAATTATCGATCTCTATGTTTATCAACCCCTCCTTTGGAATTTAAAAGCTTCCCGCGAAGCATTAATTTTAGCGCTGAATCACGTACAGATCCAGTCTCTATTTCTTATGATGTTGACCGGCCTGCTGGTCTTGGTGGTTTCGGCGCTGGTTTCAAGGGCGATCGCAGAATCTTTAAAAAGCATCTCGGTGGGCATGGAAAGGGTAACCGCGGGGGATTTTAGTTTTAAGATCCGTTCTGACACAAACGATGAAATTGGGGATGTCATAAACTATTTTAATGAGATGTCGGCGGAGATTAAAAGATCTCGGGAAATTATGGAGCGCTGGAACCGGGAGTTAGAGGCAAAGGTGGTTGAACGGACCGAAGATCTGCGCACTTTGTATAACATTTCCAAAGAGGTCGGGTCAAGCTTGGATTTAGAGCTGCTCATAAGTCGAGCCATTGAACGCCTGCTTCCGGTTATGAAAGCCGAGCTTTATGCGGTACTGGTGCCGGATGAAAGGGGTAAATTCTCAGCCCGCATCGGTCGTGGGATTGGCTTGAAAGACCTTGACCTGGAAGAAGGGAGAGGCCTTTTGGGAGAAGCACTCCAGAAAAAAGAGATTGTTTTTACCGAAAATGTCCCGGGTGATCCTCGCTGTCAGGAGGACTTGTATAGAAATCTGGGGATAAAAACCATGGTGGTTACTCCCCTGCGTGCCAAGGGTAAAACCCAGGGGATTTTAATTATTGGGACAAAAGAAGAACGTAAATATGCGGGGGAGAGGGGAATTAGCCTCTTGGCGACGATTGCGGATCAACTGGCAATTGCGATTGAAAATGTTGGCATTTATGAGAGGGAAAAAGAGGCGGTAGCCAGATTAACCGAGCTGGATCGCCTGAAGAATGAGTTTATCTCCATGGTTTCCCACGAATTGCGCACTCCGGTCACCTCGGTGGATGGCTATATTTCTCTTTTCCTGACGGGGGCGGCGGGCTCGATTACCGAAGATCAGAAGAGATACTTGACGATTGTTCGGGAAAACGACCAGCGCCTGCTGACCCTCATCAATCGTTTGCTTGATTTTTCAAGGATTGAAACCGGGCGTTTTAGCATAGAAAGAAAACTGGTATCTATCCATGATGTTATTCGGTTGGCGGTCAAGAATATAAAGCCGCAGATAGAGAAGAAAAAAGCTGAAATTAAAATGAAGCTTGAAGCCAAGAATATAAATTTCATGGGAGATCAGAGCAAGATGGAAGAAGTATTTGTTAATTTATTTGAAAATGCATTGAAATTTGATCAGGAAGGGAAGCCCCCCTTAATTGAAGTGAGCACAAAAGATGCAGGCGATTTTATTCGGATAGAGGTTGCGGATAATGGAATTGGGATAGAAAAAGAACATTTAGGAAAAATATTTAATAAATTTTATCAGGTTGAGGAAACGCTTACCCGAAGAGCAGGGGGAGTCGGGTTAGGCTTGGCATTGGCCAAAGAGATCATCGGCAATCATCATGGAGAGATTTGGGCAGAGTCGGGAGGGGGAAATAAGGGCTCAAAATTTATCTTTACGATCCCGGTGGCGGAGAAGGTCTAAGATGAGAATTATATTTATGGGAACGCCCGAGACCTCGGCCGAAATACTTAAAGTTTTAATTGAGGCAAAGCATGAAATTCTTTGCGTGGTTTCTCAACCCGATCGGCCTAAGGGGCGCGGCCAAAAAATTTCATTTCCGCCCGTGAAAGAATGGGCGCTTAAATATGCTTTGCCCATTGAACAACCGGAAAAAATAAAAGGAAATCAGGTTTTCATATCGCTTCTTGAATCCTTAAATCCCGAGGTTATTGTTGTAGTAGCTTATGGGAAAATTCTTCCAAAAGAAATTTTGAATATTCCAAAATATGGATGTATTAATGTACACGCCTCTCTTCTTCCAAAATATCGTGGCGCGGCTCCGGTTCAATGGGCATTGCTTAATGGAGAAAAGCTTACCGGCGTAACTATCATGAAAATAGATGAGTTTTTAGATACCGGAGAAGTAATCCTTCAGGAAAAAGTGAGAATCGAAGAGGAAGATAACAACGCTACTCTTTCCAAAAAATTATTTTCTTTAGGAGGGAAGCTCCTGCTAAAAGCATTGGAGCAAATAGAGCGGGGAAAGGCAAAATATACTCCTCAAAATGAGGCAGAGGCCACCCAGGCTCCAGCTATTACCAGAGAGAGCGGGGAGATCGATTGGAGAAGGTCTGCGCTTGAGATTCATAATCGCATCCGGGCTATGGTTCCCTGGCCAGGGGCGCATACTTTTTACAAGGAAAAATTGCTGAAGATTTGGAGATCAGAAATTTATGTGGCGGATTTAGAGAGTAAATTTAAATTACCCGGAACCATAGTTCAGATGGTTAAGAAAGTCGGTTTTATGGTTGCGACGGGTAAGGGCCATCTCTTAATTAATGAGGTTCAGCCCCAAGGGAAAAAATGCATGCCTGCCTATGATTTTGCAATTGGTCACGACGTAAAAATCGGTGAAACCCTTCCCAATTAAGGAAAAGAACCCTCTTGACACCCTAGATATGGTGTGATAATTTCCTATTCACCCTAGATATGTGATTCATTCGACCATGCTCAGGATCATCCTGAGCGACTTTGAGCGAGCGAAGCGAGTCGAGAAGGAGTCGAAGGATGAAATGTCCTTTTTGTCAAAGTATAGAAGATAAAGTTTTGGAATCTCGGGAAACCGAAGAAGGAAAAGCGATTCGCCGTCGTAGAGAATGCTTGTCTTGCCGGGGACGATTTACTTCCTATGAAAGGATAGAAGAGAAGCCACTTTTGGTTATCAAGCGCGATGGGCGCAGGGAACAATTCAACCGCGAGAAGGTTAGATCCGGAATTTTAAAGGCTTGTGAAAAGCGACCCATTTCTGCTGAGAGGGTGGAAGGGATGGTGGATGAAATCGAAAAAGAGATCCACCGCGAGGCGGGAAGGGAAGTACTGAGTTCCAAAGTTGGAGAAATGGTCATGGAAAAACTTCAAGCGGCGGATAAGGTTGCGTATGTCCGTTTTGCTTCGGTTTATCGCAAGTTTGAGGATCCTTCGGAGTTTATCAAACATGTAAAAGAAATAAGTGTGGGAGGATAAAAAATGGATGCACAAACAATTATGCAAAAGACAAAAAAACCAGCGGATGCCACGGATCTAGCGCTTTTTGTAAGAACTTCTGCCGAAGATATTGTGGGGTGGGATCGGGAAAAGATCGTGGCCGCGCTCATTCGGGAGACAAACATCGATCGTGAGATGGCAGAAGTCATCGGCCAAGAGGTTGAGGAGCAGATAAAAGGATTACATTTGCGGACGGTTACGGCTCCACTTATTCGTGAACTGGTAGATGTGAAATTGCTGGAGCATGGCTTGGAAGAAGCGCGTCGCCGTCATACCCGTCTTGGTTCGCCGCTCTTCGATGTCAAAGAAATTATCTTCAATCAGAACAAAGAAAACGCGAATGTGCCCCACGGCCCGGAAGCAACCAATCTCACTCTTTCCGAGGGAATCAAAAAGGAATTCGCGCTTCTCTATGTTTTTACCCAGGACATTGCGGACGCTCACATGCGGGGAGATATCCATCTGCATGATCTGGGATTTGTGGATCGGCCTTATTGCAGCGGGCAATCGGTGGAATACGTGAAAAAATTCGGGCTGGATCTGCCGAACGCGCTTTCCATCGCCCGCCCCGCCAGACATCCAGACGTGCTCTTGGCCCAGATGGTCAAGTTCTCAGCAGCTCTGCAGGGGGTCTTTGCCGGGGCGATCGGTTGGGATGCGGTGAATATATTTTTTGCTCCTTTTCTGGTCGGACTTTCAGATAAAGATGTCCACCAAATTGCCCAGATGATGGTCTATGAATACAGCCAACAGGCAGTGGCCCGGGGAGGTCAGGCCATCTTTTCGGATATCAATCTCTACTGGGAGGTTCCCAAGCATTTTGAGAATGTGCCGGCAATTGGTCCGGGCGGGGAATATACCGGGAAAAACTATGCGGATTATATCGGAGAATCGCAACGCTTTGCCTGGGCCCTCTTTGATGTTTACCGGGAAGGGGATGGCTCCGGAAGACCCTTCTTTTTTCCCAAGCCCCTGGTGCACATGACTGAGAAATTTTTTCAAACCCCGGGGCATGAAGAATTTCTGATGCATATTGCTGAAGTCTCAACCGAGATGGGCAATACATATTATGTTTTTGATCGGGGAGAGACGGCCAAAATCTCAGAGTGCTGCCGGCTCTCTTTTAAGCTTGAAAAATCCGATCTGGACGATGCCAGGGAACCCTGGAGAATGAGGTATTCCGCTTTGCAGAATGTGACTATCAACCTTCCGCGTCTGGCCTATAAAGCGGGTGGCTTGGATGAAAAGCTTTTTGAGCTCCTGAATCAGTATCTGGAGCTCTCTGCCGAGGCCCATATCCAGAAGAAGAAATTCATTGAAGAGCTTCTGGGCGAGGGATCCCGCGGCCCTCTTTCCATGTTGACCATGCAGCGTGATGGCCAGCCCTATCTCCGGATGTGGCGGGTAACTTATCTGATGGGGATCCTGGGTTTGAACGAAATGATCCAGGCCCACCTTGGTAAAGAACTGCACGAAAGTCAAGCTGCTCTCAAGTTCGGCCTCAAGGCGATCTCTCACATGAAGCTCAAATGCGAAGAGCTTTCCAAAAGATACAATATGCACTTTGTCCTGGAGCAAACTCCGGCGGAGTCAACCGCCTATCGCTTTGCAAAGTTGGATATGGAGCACTATTCGAGTTCTGCTGAAAGAGTGGTCAGGGGCAGCCACCAGAGCGGAGAAATATATTATACGAACTCGACCTATTTTGATGTTTCGCATCCCATGAATCCGATTGACAAGGTAAAACTTGAGGGGCTTTTCCATCCCCTGATCGATGCGGGTGCCCTGACTCATGTCTGGCTCGGGGAGTCAAAGCCCAGCCCGGCTTCCGTTGCCAATTTTGTGATCAAGACTTTCCAGAGCACGCAGAATGCGCAGATTGCCTTCTCCCCAGAGTTTACCACCTGCAGCGATTGCGGCAAGACAAGCCGCGGGCTAAGAGATTCCTGTCCTTATTGTCAGTCGGAAAATGTGGAAGGCATCACGCGCATCACGGGATATTTTTCAAAGGTCTCGGGATGGAACAAGGGTAAGCTGGCCGAACTGAAAGATCGGCACCGGAACCTGGATTTCAGCCATGGAAGCTAGGAGGTTCAATATTTCAGTTCGAGGATTTTTATTCTGCCGTCTTTCCTCAAAACCACGCTGTTCTCTTTGATGTTAATAATACGATATCCTTCTATGGTATCGTCAACGTAGAGGACATGGTCATTGATAATGGCGGCTTTTAATTCGCCGCGCATGATTCCCTGTAAATTTAAGGTTGGTTCCACCCCTTTAACCAGCTCTCTTTCTCTAGTAGTTGTAATTTTTTGGGGGAGCCTTACTGGCTTGAAAGGGCTGACTTTTGGCGACACCTCGGGATAAGTCTCTTTACCGATGGCCTCGATCTTTTCTTCCACTTCTCCCGGCATGACAAAGGCAGAAACCAAAAGATGAACGTATAATTGGTCGGGATTGGCCGGGGATCTCCGCATATCTAGGCTTTCGATCCTGAATACCTCGGGCAAGGTTTTAAGCTGAGATAAGTAAGAGTTAAAGTGGGCGTAAGTTGTGGTAAATTCCAATTCAATCGGAAGCTTCTTATATCTGCCCTCGGATTCTAATTTTTGGGGTTGAATGAGGACGTAGTCGATCTTCAAGCCCTTTCCAACTTCAGTTAAGAAACGGTTGATAATCTTGGGAATATCTTTTTCAGATGGTATTTGTAGAACCAACTTTTCTAAGGTTTTTTCCAGTTCTTCGGCTTCGATGGCGCCTCCGCGTAAGGCAACTTCTTCCCCCAAGACGTTGGCCATCTGAAATTCAATATTTTTTAGGTTATTTTTTAAGCTTTTGATTCCTTTGCGTTTGGGAATAATAAACGTCCGATAAAGGATAACTCCCAGGATGAGAATCAGGATAAAGGTTGCCAATCGGATTATTCTATCTCGTAGTTCCATATCATTTCACATAAAAATTCATCTTAAAAGTTGTGGTTGCTCCGACTTTTTTGATTTCGATAAGTTGCGTTTTCCTAAAATAGGGTGACTCTTCGACGCTTTTTACAAAGGCGGAGGCAATCTTGGGGTTTTCGCTTTCCCCCCCCAGGCTGACTTCCCCTTTTTTGTTATCAAAATTTAAGTAGGCCAGCGTCAGCCCCTCGGGCATGAGGGTGTTTACGCGGGCGAGCAGCAGGTTGACATCAATTTCGGTTTTGGTGATGTCTTCGAAGGCGGCTTTTCTATCCCGGAATTTTACAAGCTGGCCTAGTTTCAGGCTTTTGGCGTTCAATTCATTTCTAGCTTGAATAATCGAATAATTTAAGTAGAGGTTAAGCCCAACAATCAAGGCGATGAAAGCTGCCGGGGTCCCGATGATGACACTGTTTGGGATTTTGATATGTTCCAGGATTTTGGCAATATCGCTACTTTTTATCTTTTTCCTGGCCTTGACTTTTAAAAGATTTATCTCCTTGCCCTTGCCTAAAGCCAGCCCGATGGCAACCGCTAAGCGAGGAACCATCCCCTTTAATTTTTCCTGATCTATTTTGGGATCGACCTGGATGTTTCTCAGGGGATCTATGAGCTCCACCGGAATGCCAAAATTCGCAGTTAGATAATCCGGTAGGTTCTTCAATTTGGCCGTCCCGCCCGAAAGCAACAGGCGAGAAATTTTTTCTTCGAAGAACAATTGCCGATAATAATCAAAGGAGGATAGAAGCTCATTTTGCAGTTTTCCTAGAATGGAATACATGCTGTGGCGAAGTTCTTCTGGATCGATCCCTTCTTGGGTGAGTTCGACCTCTTCCTTGTCGGGCAGACCATATTTTATTTTTATTCTTTCAGCCTCAGCATGTTCCAATTTTAGGGTAGAGGCAAGCGCATCCGTAATATTTTCTCCGCTCACATCGATTTCTCGACTAAAGAGCAGAGAGTTTTTTTTGAAAAGATTGAGGCTGGAGACCTCAGCTCCCATATTGACTAGGGCTACCAGCTCTTCGGAGAGTTCGGGGTGGAGTTTGGTCAATTCTCCCAGAGCAAAGGGGATCGGGGTGATCCCAGCACACTTAAGCCCCGCTTCTTTAATTAGCTCAAGATGTTTTTTAAGGGCTTCCCCATCCACCGCCACCATAATTAACTCTTGCTTGGTCCCTTTGCCCTCTGCTTCTATTATGAGGGAATAATCAACTGCGGCAGTTTCGATGGAAAAGGGGACAAAATTCTTGGCCTCCCACTTTATGGCCTCGCTCAATTCTTCTTCAGGCATAGCCGGCAAGGCCATTCGCCTAACCTGGATCCGGGGGCCGGAGATAGAAGTGTACACTTCCTTTTCTTCGATCTGCTCCTGTTTAAAAACTTCGGAAATCGTGCGGGAGATGGCCTGGGAAATGTTTTCTTCCGGCTTTGGAATGATCGCGGCTACCGCAGATTTGGTCAGGGTGGTTCCGGCCGAGGTTTCTTTTAACTCCGCTACCCGCACATAATATTTATCTATGTCTAGTCCGATCATCGGGGTTTTGAAAACGGGCTATTTTTTGAGCCACTTTTTAAACGCAATTTTCCTTTTAAAGCCAGGGGGAACATCTTGATCAAAGGTTTTCTTGGTTATTACTACAGAGTCTTCCACCACATTCTGGGTGCCGTATGACCCTCCGACCACATTTCCCTCAATGTTTGTCTCTGACCCAATATTTAAATTCCCTCCATAGAATTTCCCGGATAGAATAGACCTTTTCCCCACTTTAAGGTTTTTGGGGGTGACATAAATGGCTGGGTCGGCGGTTATAACATCATCTCCGATAGTGAGATTTTCTCCGGCATAAAGCACCGCGTCTTTCCTGATTTTAGCGCCTTGCTCTACTGTCAAATTGTTTTTTGCGATTAACTTTACTTTCCGGCCGATGATTGCGCCTGAGGAAACGTTGATATCGTTTGAAGATACAATATCTGCTTGGCCGGAAACATTTCCCCCTACATTCACATTTCCATCCACATAAAGATTCACATTGTTGAGATCAAGATCGTCATAGCTCTGGTTACCGACTAAAACCGATTCGCCGCCCGCATCGGAAACGGCGATTTGATTGTCATAATAGGTGGTGTCGATGCTTGGTTCATCGATAACCGTCATTTCATTATCGCTCGTGCCTGCCCCGCTAATCTCATTGCCTTCGGTTACGGCGGTGGTGCCCTCCACGGAGGTGCCTTCCGCTAAAGCCACGTCTTTATCGCTAAGAAGGGCGTACTTGGAAAATTCGTCCGAAAAGTCTTCGCCAGCTATAATCTGCAGGATTCGTTCCCTTTCCCCAAAGCTGCTCCTGGAAGTAATTTTGAGGCCGTCCGGATCGTCTTCCACGCTGATGATATAACTTCCCCCGCCAAATTCTTCGGTCACGCCCGCGGTTCTCCAATCTAACCCCTTGCCCCCTTCTTCTGGAGGAGTGGTAAGATACCAAATAGCCTTTTGCAAACCAGCATCTGCAATATAGAATGCTTTTAAATGATCGGTTTTGCCCCCTATGTTCCTAACGCTTACGGTGGTTAGATAGGTTACGCTACCCACAATTGCAACCAGAGCCACTACCAGTATGAGGAAGAAGGGAATCATAAATCCTTTTTTCATAAAATTATTCACCTCACTAAAAAATTTCATTTCACTTTACCTCGGACTTACCTTGGATTCCAAGGTAGTCATCTGGCCTTCTTTGCGCATGGTTAAAGTAATGGTGATCAGCCCCGGATCTGCTGGATGATCGTAAGTTAGGTCAAATCCTGCAACATTCTGCACCAAAGGCAGATCATTGCCTCCCACGGATCGGATTAGGTTCTGCCCGGAAAGGGAGTAACTAACCACTTCGTTTGCTTCTATGGAACCGTTGGCGTTCAGATCCTTCCACCAAAAGCTGATAGTGTCTGGTTCGCTGGCAATTATATATAAAGAGTCTCTTAATTCTTCAGTTATGGTATCCAGGCCTCGATATCCATCCCAGAAAATATCGGACCGGCTCATTTCTTGAGTAAAAGTCCTTATGCTGGTGACATAGGCTACGGCCACGACAAAGAGAATTGTGACGGAAATAGCCATGGCCAGCACTAACTCGATAAGGGTCAGGCCGCTAAAAGTTTGCCGCATACGTTTCGAAGGAAACGCTTTGTTCAACCCCACCGGAAAGATCCCAATAAACGATGACTGTTATGTCCTTTAGATTGGGTTGCGGGGTATTTACGATCACTTCTCTTTGAAAACTGGGATAGTTTGGAACCTGGGATTTAGCTTCGGAAGAAATATTTTCATAAGGGAAACTTCTAATTTCTTCCAGTTTTCCCTGCGCCAGATTTAAGGCCATAATATTTGAACAAGAGCTATAGCAACCAGGACGATTAAAATGAGGGAGGAAATAAGGGTCAAGCCCCGCTTTTGTTTGGGTTTCGACAAACCGGATTTATTTGCCTGAATATTCATCACCGTCCGTTAGTGGCGTAGATTGGAGAACCTGAAATAGTTACCACTCCAGCATCATTGATGGATGCGGTGCCGGCAGGGGTGCCGGGGCCGATCGAATACACTACATAATATCTGCCATTTGAAGATAAGCTATAAACATAAGGTGTTCCAGCAGCGGCAAAAGGGTCATCTAAGGTAGTTTCGAGAACCGGAGGAGATTCGGTCAAAAGCGTGGCTTGATAGTTTGCAACCGCCGGAAAAGACGCATGATTTTTAAAATAA
>Ga0111227_1040_pt1 | contig 19074 bp, 17 predicted proteins | sample DeeMarSWOR152_54_FD_80391 | JGI IMG/M metagenome (GOLD analysis project Ga0111227, IMG submission 80391) | candidate division WOR-1 bacterium DG_54_3 | reverse complement strand
ATCACAATCTCAACTGATGTCTGTTTCGGTAATGCATAGTCGATGCGGGTTTGTTTAACAAAAGGATTGGGGTGTACTCTTAGTCTCATTTCTTGTTCCTTGCCTTCCGCCTCTGCAATTCCGCCCGGTTCGTATTCATAGATTCTTGTCTCATTGTTGCCCGAGATGATTATCTCTGCTAAGCCGTTATCATCAATATCATAAATCCGTATATTTGACCCTGAACTATGCCCAGGCAAAGTGTCCCAAAGGTAAAATGAATCATCGCTTGTAGATTTGATAATATATACATTCTGACAACCTTCTAGAACAATTTCAGGCACGGTATCGCCATCGACATCTCCTGCCTCAGAATAACCACCATAGTAATTAATACCACCACCAAAGAGATCGAACCTCTTAATAATCTCATACGTATTGTCGCTGATCGCTTCGAAGATAAAGGCATTAATACGAGCAGTCGGAACAACAAATCCCTTAACCACAAACTCTATTTTGCCGTCGCCGTCAGCGTCAGAAACAGAAAAACAGTCTATAATGTTTTTTGTAAGAACTGTACCAATATGGATAAACTCATAGGCGTTATCTCCTGGTGATTCATAGAGCCAATAATTAGCACCTCCGGCACCATCACTCAAATTACCTAAAACAAACTCAATCTTATTATCTTCGTCAAAATCACCAAAACCGATTGTTGACAGAGGAGTATTAATTCCCTGTATTGTGTCTTCATACACTTTTTCGTAGAGATTATTGCCAATGGATTCATAGATAACAAAATTTATTCCGTTTGCACCTACCTTCACAATTTCCGGAAGGCCGTCTTGGTCTATGTCATGAACAGAAATTGGCGCCACAGTCGCTTGCCCTATGGTATCTCGCCACACTTCCTGGGTAGGATAGGAAAATGAATCAGGCGATTCGGCAATGGAAACAGCCGGTACAGGTGGCATACCTTCGGTTGCATCTATCACTACATCATATAAGCCATCCAAATCAAAATCTCCAACATCCCAGATAAGAGGACTATCAAAATATGAGAAGTTCATAAATATAAATTTTTTGCGAACCTCCGTAAGTCCAGATAAAAAACTCGTAATTGCCATCTCGATCTGTATCGCTAATAAGAATTCTTCCGCATTCCCCGATCATCCCTGCATCCACGTACCACTTCTGCACAAAATCACCAAATAAGAACGGTAAAAGTAATAGAGCGATCATTTTTCTGTCTCAAATAATGATAAGAGAAAATCAATTGATGTCAAGTTGGTACGAGTTTGAGCCTGTACGACAAAGTGTATCAAAAAATGACCCCCTATGTTTTTTGGGGTGTAGGGGGTGATTAATTAAAACCACCCTACCTTTTCATTGATTTAAATACGTAAGTCTTTTTCTCCACCATCCATTAGAACTCATGATATATAATTCGCCACTACCTTCTTGATCAGGATCTTCGAAAGAATATCTGGTGTATACAATCATTAAACCATCAGGGCTCCATGACGGCCACCTACCTCCTCGTTTTGTTAGTTTGTTTGCATTACTGCCATCACTACTGATAACCCAAATCTGACCCACACCACCACTCCATTTACGAGGTTTGCGAAAGACAATTTTTGCGCCATCTGGTGAAAAGGATGGCGATTCTATGCCATCTTCTGTTTCGTCAGGATGAACTATGTGGGCATTGTTGCCTGATGTGTCACAGACTATTAAACCTTCTTCCGTAGCAATCCAGCCATAAAAAACTAAACTATCTCCATTAGGTGACCACGAAGGATCGATGCCGTAAGGGTAGACAAATTTTTCTTCATTAGTCTCTATATCGAGGATTCGTATTCCACGTGGTCCAACAGCATCTGAATCAGGCGTGGAGAATACTATTTTCTTTGCATCCGGACTAAATGATGGGTAGAAATTCTTGCCTTCGGAGGTTATCTGCACAAGGCTGTCACCATCTGCTCTTATTAACCATATTCTACCAAAAAGATCATTGATTGCAATCCGATTTCCATCTGGGCTCCAATTAGGCTCTAATCCCATCACCACCCCATCAGGAGTTTTGCGTTCGCCTATCGAATGTAATCCTTTTCCATCGGGTCTAATGAGCCACAATAAATCACTGTCTGGAACATACAAGGTTTCGCCTTCCGATACATACCAGGGTGAATACACAAAAACAATCCAATCATGAGGTCCCCAATCAGCTTTACCTGCGGGATAAATCTGTGGCAGACCATCCTCCCATACCTCATCTCTTGAACAGCTGATAATAACTAAGGTGAATGAAAGTGTCAGAGTTAAAAAAATGATTATTCTTAAAGACATTCTACTGATACTTCCTCCCCAATTCGTTATATTTATTAATTATAATTTCTGGTAATCCTTTGTCAAGAGAAGGGTCGGCCTTCGCCGACCCTTCATTTTATAAGAAGTGCGGTAAAAGTGCGGTCCATATTTCAATCCTTCAATACAGGTTTTCCAAAATAGACCGCAATAGGCAGAATTGCCCTCAATAGATAGAATGGGTGAAAATGTTGTCTTTATTGGTTTTGCGCGATTTTCGTCGAGAATTCAGAGGTTGCAAAAAATGCTACAATAGGATTTTCCCCGCACAAAGAACACGGGATCTTCGAAAGTCCGCTATGTCTACCAATTCCATCACCCCGGCAGGATAGGGCGTAGGGAGTAGGGATTAGGGCTCAGATACTAATTTGAAGATTTAACTGGCATCTTATATCTAGCATCTAGCGCCTGTTTTATTACATTTGTGCCAACCTTGGTCACTTTTTAGCTTCATTATAGTGCAAATACTTCGATTTGTCAACGGAAAGTAAAGCACGCAGCGGTCTGAAAGTCCGCGTGCTATTTGAAAAACGCCTTGTGAAAAAGCGCTTGACTTTAGAGCAAAGGAAGTTATATAATATAGCAGGTAAAAATGATGTGGTCCGAAATTAAAAAAATCCTATTAGAAATGGTAGTTTTTCACAAGTGGTGGTGAACATTAACCCAAGCTATCTTGTGCCAACCGAAGTAACAAACAAGATTTGGGCAAAATTTGTGAAGGATTTATGTTGATTAAAAATTTCGTTGTTGGGCCTATAGAGACAAATTGCTATCTCGTTGCCTGCGAAGAGACCTTAGAAGCAATTATCATCGATCCTGATATTAGAACTAAAGAAGAAAAAGAGAAAGTTTTTCATGAAATCAGCCAGCGAAATTTACATTTGAAGTATATTGTTGATACCCATCACCATATCGATCATACAGGCGGCAATGCTATGCTCAAGCAAGCTACCGGTGCTGAGATACTGATCCACGAGCTGGATGCACCAGTACTGCCTGAACAATGGAAATGGATTTTAAAGATGAGCAAAGTCCGACAACCACCACCGTGCCCGATGTGTGGCAGTGACAAAACGGTTATGGATATTCTGGAAGAACAGAGACAAGCAATCATTAGCTGTCGCGATTGCAGCTTCAAGTTTGAGGTTATCCCTTCGCCTCCGGCTGATCTATTACTCCATGGTGGTGACACAATAAAAGCCGGGCAGCTGGAATTTATTGTCATCCACACTCCCGGGCACAGCCCGGGTGGTATATCCTTATATATAGAGAAAGAGAAGGTAGTCTTTACCGGAGATACATTGTTCAAAGGTTCTATCGGTCGGACTGATACGATAGATGGCTCTTTCGAAGATATCATTAAATCAGTAAAGAAATTAATGCAGCTACCGGAAGATACAATTGTGTATCCGGGACACGGAGAAAAGACAACGATTGATCGAGAGAAAAGTGAAAACCCATATTTACAAGACAAAAATAAGAAGTAGAAATGCATAAGCACCGATAAGATTCCATCCAATATATTAAGCGATTCAAAATGAAACCAACAAAAAGAAAAAATAGCTACTGTTTTCTTATTAAATTGAATGCAACGAGTAAACTCGCATGATTACGTAGATGAACAGTCTGTCTAGTATAATATAATATATCAAAGCACCATCTATATCATTTCATCAGTTTTTTAAGCCACTCCAAAAAATTTTCACCATAGAGGTCTTTCTGTGATATTACCTTGTCCAATAACTTACTAAGATGTGTATTGGAATTAATCCATGGTTTGAGTACTGTTTTTGCCCACGATATGTATCTATCTACATCCTGCATTATCAGTAATTTTTGATTTATTCCATTTTGGTATACAATGCTAAGCAGTCTCAGATGATGAAAAAATATCGTTGCATAATACCCGAATTCTTGATATTCATTTTTGGGAATATTCAGTAGAGTAGTGTATGGCCCACCAATACCATACTGCCCAATTTCTGAATTGACAATATTGGCTTGCTGGACGAGTGCGGTATATATCGAGGACAACTTGACCTTCTTGTTATGGCGATATCCTAACCAGGCTATATAAGCCAGCATGGCCGTTGATACAATAGATGCTATGGCTATAATTATTTGAATGATTGGATCCATAACATGCCTCCTTTTTTATTTGATTTACTTGAGACAAGTGATTATTCCTTCGCCACCTTAGGTTGTCAAAGGTGTTATGTTTCAGGCGAAATGAGACAGATCGCCAATATTTTTCATACTAAAACCTCCTCTGTGGTTTGGTTATTCAATAAGTCACTTCTCAAGCCATACATCAATGCATTCTTATGACTCTAAGCGAATTGGTGCCTGCAATCTTGCCTGAAATACCCTGGGTGAGTATCATAGTATCGCCTTTTCTAGCCAATCGATGATACTTAATGAACCTTTCCATAGTATCGAACCAATTGCCGACCTTATGTTTCATGAAAATCGGATAGACTCCATAGGATAGGGCCAAGAAATCACGTACTTTTTCGTCACGACAGAATGCTAAATTCCAGCAATCGGGTTTGAACCGGGCAATATGTCGGGCAGTACGTCCTGAACGTGTCGGGGTCAGCACAAAACGAGCATTCAGCGCACGCAGCGATTCCACTACACTTAGCGACAGAACATCTTCAATATTCGTATTTCGGTCATTAATGCTACGTTTTATATAACCTTCCAAGTCAGATATAGATGCAAGGTCACGACGCTGATCTTCAATTGACCTGGCAATCTTGACCATCATATCAACTGCATTGACAGGGTACCTGCCGATTGCAGTTTCCTCTGAAAGCATCACGGCATCTGTGCCGTCCAGAATGGCATTTGCCACATCAGTGACCTCGGCACGGGTTGGCCGAACGTTCTGAGTCATCGACTCCAGCATCTGCGTTGCAGTTATCACCGGTACTCCAGCGCAATTCGCTTTTCGGATGATTTTTTTCTGTACAGCCGGGATACCCTCAATAGGAATGTGAACACCAAGATCACCCCTTGCAACCATAATTCCATCAGCAATTCCTATGATCTCATCAATATTTGATAATGCTTCGGCCCGCTCGATCTTCGCCACCACGTGCACCGACGCTCCATGCTTCTGCGCAAATTTCTTGATCTTCAGAATATCATCCGCTTTCTCTATGAAAGAAATACTGAAACTGGTCACGCCACTCCGTAAACCATATTCGACGCAATCGAAGTCAACTTTAGTGATTGCGGGCGTATCCATCTTTGCCCCGGGAAGACTCAGCCCCTTGTGGGACAACAGCTGTCCTCCAATCAGGACTTTGCATCTCACCTCATTCTTTGAAACCGAAAGCACTCGCAATTGAATGAAACCGTCATTAAGGTAAATGAGACTTCCCTTAGATACATCTCTAGGCAGACGCGGATAATTGACTGGTATTCTCGTTACTGTGTCCACAACATGCTTCGTGGTGAGTATTACCTCCTTGCCGCCTCTTAAGACCATCGGTTCATGTTGTAATTTGCCAACCCGGATCTTTGGACCCGGCAGGTCAATGAGGATCAGAATGGCACGGCCCAGTTGGGCAGCGAGCGATCGTATTTGCTGAATATCACGTCTATGCTCCTCAAAAGTGCCGTGAGAAAAGTTGAGTCGAGCAACGTTCATACCTCGTCTAATAAGCTTCTTCAGAACGGCAACTGACCGCGAAGCAGGACCAATTGTGCACACGATCTTTGTCTTATGATCTGGCAACTTCACCATTTCGCTCCTTTCAGAATCTACATGCATGTTCCATCAGCACTCTCCTGTGTTACTTCTGTACCAACTATCTTATTCACCATTGTCGCACGTAAAGAAATTTTCTTAGCGAACATCATCTTTGCTCCTTTCTTGACGTCAACATACACCAACAGCGGACTGATAACTATACAGGCATGTTGATGGAGACCAACGAGACCCGTTTGCTTCATCAACCCACCTAGACTTTTAGGACCATTGCTGCATCCACGCCTTTGATGGCATTAATCACCTCCTGTTTCCTTTTCGTGAGCGTATCCTGGTCTTTGGTTTCTAGGTTGAGTCTCATGACTGGTTCGGTATTCGACAATCTAAGATTGAACCACCACGTCTTGTATTCCACAGTCGTGCCATCAAGATGGTCTATTGCTGCGTCTGGATATTTTTGCTCAAGGGCGTTGAAAATCGCTACGGGATTTTGCACTTGCATATTAATCTCTCCGGTTGAGTAGTATTTCTTCAGTGGCTCGATCACATGAGAAAGAGGAACGTTCTTGGTCGATAATAAGTTCAACATTTGAATCATTGTGAAAACTGCATTGTCAGTGAATCCCATGTCGCGGTAATAGTAGTGTCCCGATAGCTCACCCGCAAACAAAGCATTGTTTTCCCGCATAGCTGCCTTAATGAAAGCATGCCCCACGCGCGTTCGTATTGCCTTTCCGCCCAGACGAGAAATGGCCTCAGGGACAATGCGACTCGAACGCAAGTCATAAAACACTGTGGCGCCTGGTTCTTTTTTCAAAAGGAATTCGGCAATAAGGGCGGTTATGAGGTCTTCTGAGATCCGTTCTCCTTTTTCGTCGATAAAGCCGCAGCGATCTGCGTCGCCATCAAACGCTACACCAACATCCACCTTTTCCTTAACCACCATTGCTTGTAGGTCCCGCGTCGTATCCACTAATAGAGGATTTGCAATGTGATGGGGAAACTGCCCGTCTGGTTTCATGTACATTGGTACCAATGTCCAGATAGGAAATCTCTGAAAGAATGCAGAAACCTCCGGTCCAGCCATTCCATTCCCTGCGTCAACTGCGACCTTTAATGGTCTTGGATTATGAACAAAGCGGCATAGCTGGTCTATATATTTCTCAAGTACCCCGATTCTTCTATACGAACCCTGCGCACGAGCTTCTGCTGTAGTCTCTGTTGTTCGTTTGACCATGGTCTCCAAAGCAGGCAGACCTTTATCGCCGCTCAACGGAATTGCCTGTTCGCGACAGAGTTTAAACCCATTAATACCTCCGGGCAGATGGGAAGCCGTAACCATAACTCCACCATCATACTCCCTATCGATGATAGTATAATAAAGCATGGGCGTCGTGACCATACCAATGTCTTCTACTGCAACTCCTGATGAGCGTGCACCCTCAATAAAGGCACGCGCAAGAGATTCGGATGATAGCCGCATATCGTGGCCAATGACAATTCGGTGCGCATTCAAGAACCTCACAAAAGCGGCACCGATTCTTTTTGCCTTCGCTTCATCCAGTTCGTCTGGGTATCGACCCCTTATGTCATATGCTTTGAAAATTCCGGCCACTTGGTTATTCCTCCCTCATATTTTTCCCATTGAAAGCGGGGTTTATCTGTTTGCCTGTAGATTTAGTAGCTTTCTTGATTTCCTCTTCGTCACCCAGGTAATAATGTGTAATTTGCTTAAGGCTATCATCGAACTCGTACACCAGCGGAAATCCGGTCGGAATATTAAGGTCGACTATTTTGTCATCCAGAATATTATCGAGGTACTTCACCACCGCTCGAAGACTGTTACCATGTGCTGCGATAAGAATCTTTCTGCCATCTTTCAGCGCTGGTGCGATCGTTCCGTGCCAATACGGGAGCGCACGCTCCAACGTATCCTTGAGTGATTCAGTACTGGGCAGTTCCGCGGCCTTGAGATGCGCATAGCGCGGGTCGAATTTCGGATGCCGGCTATCTGAAACATCCAAAGCAGGGGGCCGAACATCAAAGCTGCGACGCCACTGGTGTACAATTTCAGGGCCGAATTTCTCCGCCGTCTCCTGTTTGTTGAGACTTTGGAGCGCGCCATAGTGCCTCTCATTCAAGCGCCAGGAACGATGAACCGGTATCCACATTAGGTCCATCGCATCCAGGACGATCCACAGAGTTCTAATTGCCCGTTTGAGAACTGATGTAAAGGCTACGTCGAATGAATAGCCCTCGGCCTTCAAATAGTAGGCGGCCTTGTGGGCTTCCTTGATACCACGTTCCGATAGATCAATATCGGTCCAACCGGTAAATTTGTTCTCTAGATTCCACAGACTTTCTCCATGCCGCAACAACACCAGTTTCAACACTTGTCTCACCTCCTTATTATGATGCCGCCAAAGTCTGCACCTTTATCTGGGGAACCAGCTTAAGAAAATCTTCTTCTTCGCAAAGTGCTGTGCCGGGTCTGAGCGTCGTGGCTGTACCGGCTGCTACCGCAAAGATAAGTGAATCTCTGAGGTCCTTGCCTTTAATCATCCCATATACAAACCCAGCCACCGCTGAATCACCGGCACCGACCGTGTTTATCACGTCTACTCTTGGTGGAACAGCATGATATTGTTCCTTATGGCTGACTAATAGCATCCCTTGCGCACCCAGAGAAACGAGCACGGTATCCACCCCTTGCGCTAAGACATTTCGGGCCGCACTAGTGATTTCGTTCATCTCCTTTAGATCCTCGCTAACGAGTCGACTTAACTCATGGATATTGGGTTTGATGACATCGGGAAGACCTTGAATACCTACTTTCAGAGCTTCGCCATCAGTATCTAGAAATACCTTCGCCCCTTTCGCCCTAGAAATCTCAATTATTCTGCGATAAATCTCGGGATGCACACCAGCAGGCAGACTTCCGCTCACAACAATGATACTAGCGTGTTCGATTCTTTCAATCTTATGAACAATCTTCATCAGTTCATATGGTTGTATCATTGGACCTTGTGCATTGAACTCGGTCTGTGATTTGGTACCTATATCATAGACAATTATGTCCGTGCGTGTCTCGCCCGATATGGGAATGAAGTCGCATGAGATGCCCTGGTTCACTAACAGACCCTCCAATTCTTCCCCAGCAAAGCCGCCAACGAATCCCAATGCCTTGTTCTTGATTCCCAGATGGGTCAATACTTTCGAAACATCTATGCCCTTGCCCCCCGCATATTTCTCTTCCCGCTCAATCCGATTCGAATCGTCAGCACGGATTTTTTCAACCCACAGTGTACGGTCAAGCGCAGGATTGAGTGTTACCGTATAAATCACGGAGCTCCCTTGGCAGATTTCTCTGCTCCTTTGATAATATTTTTCGGGTTGCCCTCGAAATATGCCTTGAAGTTCCCTGCTGCGATGACCAGAGTTCGTTCCAAGGCCTCATTCGTATTGAAGGCGTTGTGCGGTGTCAACATGGCGCGTTCTGAGTGCATAATGGAAAAATTCGCCATCGCTTCGCGCAGCGGAATGGCTGCAAGATCATCTGGATCCAGTGCTACTGTAGTAAGCGGCGTCTTATCTTCAGAATCATCGTACAGTTCCAACCACACCCGGGTGCCATACCTGGAGAAAAGAGGGAAATTCACGCCTATATCATACACATGTGCGCCAAAGGGGAGGGGCATCCCAATCTCCATCTTGAACATGCGTTTTTCAACGTCTCTTTTTGTATGTCGGCTCATTGTAGATTTCCTACTGTCTAACATTTTTGTTTGTGTTGACTTCATTCATCTGTTCCACCACATGTTGAAAAGCCTCAGTGTAGAATTTTATCGCGTATTCTTTCACCATCCGGCGTGCTGAAAAATTGGGCGCGGCACTCTTGATCGCTGCTTTCATGACCTTGACCCAGTCATGGGGAATACCGTCGTCAGCAATCCGATAAAAACACGGCACGATTTCTTCCTCCATGAGCCTATAGATCGATTCCGCGTCACTCTTGTTTGCATCGCCGTTAACCTCAGCATGGTCAAAAGACCATCCGTTCTTGCCGTTATATCCTTCAACCCACCAACCGTCCTTGATGCTCAAGTGTGGAACACCGTTGAGCGCCGCCTTCATGCCGCTCGTACCGCTTGCCTCAAGTGGGGGTATCGGATTATTTAGCCAAACATCTACGCCGTGAACCAAGTACTGGGCGAGCTGTTCGTCGTAATCCTCAACAAAAGCTATTCGCCCGACCATGGCTGGGTCTTTGGCTGCATTGAATATTTCTTGAAGTATCCGTTTTCCTGGATCATCCGCAGGATGCGCCTTGCCCGCAAAAATAAACTGCACTGGCTGCCACTGATTAGTAATGATTTTCTTCAAGCGTTCCCGGTCGTAGAATATGAGATTCGCTCGCTTGTATGTGGCAAAACGCCGGGCAAAACCCACGGTTAGAACTGTGGGATCGAGCAAGACTCCGCTGGCCGTGGTAATTGCAGCATTGACACGATCCGCGGCCAAGCGTTGCCTGGCATATTCACGGATGTTATTCATCAGTTTTGTCTTGAGCCAGCAATGCGTTTGCCAGAGCTCTATGTCAGGGATATCGTCAATGAGTTCCCAAAAAGCAGGATCATCATGATGCGTGAGCCAGGCTGGACCGAGATATTTGTTGAAGAGCAACTCAAGCTTTGGTTCAATCCACGTTGGAACATGTACACCATTTGTCACGTAGTCAATTGGAACTCTTTCTTCAGGTCGGTCAGGCCAGAGACTCTGCCACATTCGTCTTGCTACTTCTCCGTGCCGCTTGCTCACCCCATTATGAAACTCTGACGCCCTGAGCACAAATGCAGTCATGTTGAAACCGGCGTTGGGATATTTGGGATGGGGGCCTAAGCGAATGAAGGCATCATGGTCTAAGGTGAGGGCCGGCCAGTAAGAGCTGAAGTATTTTTCTATTAAGTGGAATGGAAAAACATCGTGGCCCGCAGGCACTGGCGTATGAGTGGTAAAGATGGTTGTCTCCCTGACTGTGCGCAACGCATCGTCAAATCTCATACCGTCCTGAATTCGTTCCCGGATACGTTCCAGTACTGCAAAGCCCGGATGCCCTTCATTCAGATGGAGAATCGAATGTTTGATGCCCAGCGTGTTCAGGACTTCACTACCGCCAATACCGAGGACAATCTCTTGACGCAATCTCTGTTCAATGTCACCGATATAAAGATGAGCAGATATACCTCGGTTCCAGGGATCATTTGTCGCGACATCAGTATCCATTAAGTAAAGCGGTATTCGGCCCACCATGACCATCCAAACAGCTACGTGAATCGGTGGATCGATAAAGGGTACCTTGACAACAAGTTGTGCGCCTTTTTCGTTAAGCACTCTACTGATCGGCGCGGCATCTCTATCGAGTATCTCATCAACATTTTCCTGCCAGCCATCCACACGAATTCTCTGACGAAGATATCCTTCTGGATACATAAATCCCACTGCAACTACCGGCATTCCCAGATCACTGCATTCTTTTAGATAATCGCCCGCCAAAAACCCCAATCCACCGGCGTAAAAAGGAAGCGAATGGTGTAGTCCATATTCGGCAGAAAAGTAAGCAATCGGATGGGTCGTTGTCGCGGCGATGTTTTTTCCAAACCATACATCGCGCGTCTCGATTTCTGTCCGGAATTGCGCGAGCACAGAATCATAATGGTGGAGATAATCTTCGTCATGAACTGCGTTCTCAAGAAGATTCTTCGGTAGTTCCTTGAGCATTTTGACTGGGTTATGGTTTGTCTCCTTCCATGCGATACGATTCAAGCGCTTGAATGCCATCCGCGCCGCTGGATGCCAGCTCCACCAGAGGTTGGTCGCCAATTCTGCCAGCCCGACCAACCTTTGAGGGAGATGAGGAAACATTATCGATTTGTTTTCAATCATAGTGTGGACTCTAATCTCTCTAACTACTTATCGTATCCATCGAGATCCAATTTGATGGAAAGAAATTTCATACAAAGATAAAAAGCGTAATTCCTTTAATCGGCAGTCCGAATCTCCGTGCCACAAGCGAATGAGATAGTTCGTGAAAGATAATAGAGAGGAAGAGACCCAATGCGCCAATAATACCCATCCACCAGTATGTGGCAGTTGATAGCCCCTTGATATAATAAGGAAAGAGACCCTGGGCAAGCGGCCACGTGATAAGAAATGCCAGGATCAACCAGCTGATGTCAATCTTTATCTCGAATCCAAAAAGACTGAAGAGTCTAAACGATCTTCCGAACATAGCCTTTCTCCTTTTTACCAATTCTCATTTTATGCACCGTAGAATACGCAATAGCAAAGCCCATTTCTCAGTCATGATTCTGTTCCTTTATCTTTGGAACTTCACACCTGCATGATCTATGAGTTTGTATAACCTGACCTTCAGAAAATCGGTAATCACAAACAACACCAATGCATAAATCCACACAAACAGGGCAAGGTTCCAGCCCATCGCGGGCAGAAGAAATCCATAGACAACAATCAAAGTTGCAATGCACTGTGTTATTACGACAGCCGAAAACAACGGTAAGGCAGGTCTTATTGACCAAAAAGGCCCTTTGGTTCGAGCAACAAATACTGTTAAGTGCCCAGCCACGGAAAGCTTGAGATATATGAACGACTGAAGTATTTCCCGGTTAAGATGAAATATCTCCTTACCGATGAAAAGGATGCTGAATGATGCGAAAACCCCTATTATGCCGAGCATAGTGGCAATGCTCAATACCTTGCGCATACCCCATACTTCGGGTTTTTGTGAATACTTCACATTGTCATAAGCTATGGTCATTATTGGGGCATCATTGAGTAGGGCCAGCAGAACGATCATCAGGGCAGTGACCGGATAAAAACGAAAAACAATGATTGAGGTCGCGATGAAAAGGAGCACCCGGATTGTTTCGGCAATGCGGTATATAGCATAGTTGTTCATACGCTGGAATATCTTTCTACTCTGTTTAATAGCGTCAATGATGACTGATAACCCTGGTTTTGTCAGCACTATCGCAGCCGCGCTCTTTGCGGCGTCTGTGGAACCTGCAACCGCAATCCCCACATCGGCTTTTTTCAATGCCGGGGCGTCGTTAACACCGTCGCCGGTCATACCTACTATGTGATTTTTTTCTTGGAGCAATTCCACAATATGGTACTTGTGTTCCGGAAAGACTTGGGCAAAACCCTCAGCTTTCTCGACAATACCTGCTGCCTCGCGATCGGATTTTCCAAGAAACGAAGAAGCCTCGATGATATTCGTACCCAGGTTGATCTCCCGGCCAATCTGCTTGGCAATGGCCAAATGATCACCAGTAACCATTTTCACGTTGATGCCCATCGACTGTGCGGTTTTTATCGTCTCTGCCGAATCTTCACGCGCCGGGTCAAATAATGCAATAAGCCCCACAAGATGCCATACTTGTCCTTCATCGGTTTTAGCTACGGCAAGTGCCCTGAACCCATCCGCAGCAAAAGCATCAACACGTTCAATAACTTTGTCGTGTATCGCACTATCGTTTTTCAATAGCGATAGGATACTCTGGGTTGCGCCCTTAGCGGTCTTAAAATGCTTTCCATCGCTCGACTTGATCTCGGCTTCTGTACGTTTGGATACGGGATCAAAGGGTTTGAACTTTACTACTGTGTATTTATTTGCGGAGTGGTCAATTTTCTTCTCGTCACACTGCGTAATAATTGCATTATCTATAGGGTCTCGATCTTCCTCCTCGGATGCAAGTGCTCCAGCGAGTAAGACATCGTTTTCATCGAAGTCAGCGAACGGTACAGTTTCAGCCACTGAAATCTCATTCTTAGTAATGGTGCCGGTTTTATCTGAACAGAGAACGTCCATACCCGCCATTTCTTCAATGGCAACAAGTTTACTCACAATTGCTTCCTTCTTTGCCAGAGCGATGGCGCCTACCGCCATGGTCACTGAAAGAACTGCAGGGAGTGCAACCGGTATCGCCGCCACCGTAAGAACAAGCGCAAACTGGAGAGTCGCGATAATACTCTCGTGTCGGAAAATTGCGACCAGGAATATGACTACTACCAACACTGCAGCAAGTAAGATCAAATAGTCGCCAATTTTGACTACAGCCCTTTGAAAATGACTGTGTGTCTTCGCCTCTTCGACTAACTTAGCAGTCCGGCCAAAATACGTGCTCATGCCTGTTGAAACAACAAGAGCAATCATTTCACCTTGACGAACAACAGCGCCATCATAGCCAACATCTGAGTCGTGTTTCTCGACCGGCATGGATTCGCCAGTCAGAGCAGACTCATCGACAAGCACATAATCGCCCTCAAGAAACTTCACATCTGCCGGGATTATATCACCCAGTCTTATACGGATGATATCACCAGGAACGAGCTCTCGTGCCGATAATTCGATCCATTTGTTGTCACGCAATGCCCTCGACCTCAATGCAAGTTTCTGTTTCAGTGCCTCGATCGCATTATCCGCTTTGTGTTCCTGCCAGAAAGCAACAACTGCGTTGAGCAACAGTAGCGCAAGGATTATCCAGAAATCCTCCAGGTGGTGTATAATGAGTGAGAGTATCGCTGCAATTTCAATCATCCATGGAATAGGTCCCCAGAAATATCCCAGAAACTTGATAACTGGATTGACTTTCTTCTCGATAATTTCATTAGGTCCGTAATCGCTGAGCCGCTTTTGGGCATCCTGAGAAGATAGACCTTTCCTGCTTGATGAGAGCCTCTCTAGAAGAGTCTTGATATCAGTGCTCTTTGCATCTTTTGCACTTATTATGGTTTTACTCATAGCAACTCTCCCATTCAGGAAAACTACTTACCAGAAGCAAACAGTAGCCATTTCAGCCTTGAATACCTCGGACCACAGCTTCACCTCGAAAGAAATCATATTATTCCTTTACTATTGCATTATATATAAAGGTAAATATGGCAGCTCCAATTGCGCCGTCGAAAAAACCCCATACTGCACCGATAATGCCACCGATAAACGTTGGAGCAAAGCCAATATACAACGAAGAGAGTACTTCGACCACCCTGATACCCCAACCAAGCATTGCCACCCACCCTATGAACAGCATGGCTAATGCCCACGTAATGCCAAAGGACAGGATAGCTGCTCTTAGACTCAGTCTTTTCATGTTCCTACCCCCTCTTCGATTTGATTTATGTATATAAATATATAAGCAGGATAGGAAAAGTCAAGACGATTTCACTCCTCACATTGTCATGCAGGGACTCCTGTAGTTAAAAGCAGGGAGGCAATGTGATACCCCCTACTCTTGTGCCACGTTGTATAATAGAATAGATTTTAGAAAAAGATTCTTTGAAACGCTGTTGCAGTTGGATATAATCGCACTGGAGGGATAAACACTGGCGCAAGAAAAATTTTTGTGCCTATGTATCTAGTTAATAATGCCAGCCACGAAGCCCTTGATGAAGTAAGACGATTATGTCAATTTAATGGTGTGGAGATGGAAATAAGAGGGTAGAGGATGTTAATCCTTTCGTGATGACGGACTGACAATGCGGTCTGAAAGTCCGCGTACTATTTGAGAAAAGCAAAGAAATAACACTTGACGTTAGCACTTAGAAAGATGTATAATATGGGGTATAAAAAGATGGGGAACTACTCTAGGAAGTGTATCCTAAAAAATTGGTGATCTGTCCCATTTTGCTTGAAACATAACAGATATCGACGTCGACGAGACCAATTCTCAGATCGACATCCATTCTCTTCGTGTCAGCAATATAAGCCAGAATACTCATTGCGTCATACCGTTGCCTCAATGGATTGTAGGCGTTGGGCGGCAATCTAAAAGAGCCAGCACCGTACAAACTTTGATTAAAATATTTACTTGTCACATCTTCGACTACACTAAAAAAATTCAGACTTTCCTGTCGGTAAACTCAGATCATCCTTTTTCACTCAACTTTTTTATTAATGGAATGAAAAGGTCTATAGGGACAGGAAAGATGGTAGTTGAATTCTTTTCAGTGGACACCTCGCTAAGTGTCTGCAGGAAACGGAGTTGTATTCCTGTAGGTGTTTCGCTAATTATTTTTGCCGCCTGATTCAATTTATCAGCAGCCTGTAGTTCTCCTGTAGCATGAATTACCTTTGCCCTTCTTTCTCGTTCAGCCTCGGCTTGACGGGCAATTGCCCTCTGCATTTCCTGGGGAATATCTACATGCTTAATATCGACCGCTGAGACCTTAATGCCCCATGGGTCAGTTGACTGGTCGATAATCTTTTGTAATCTCAAATTTATCTTTTCTCGCTGCCCGAGAATATCATCAAGCTCATATTCACCGAGGACACTACGTAGTGTGGTCTGCGAAAGCTGACTTGTGGCATAGAGATAATCTTGCACCTCCAAAATTGACTTATCTGGCTCAAAAACCCTAAAATAGGCCACAGCATTTACCTTTATTGAGATATTATCTTTAGTTATTACATCCTGCGGGGGCACATCCATAACAATAACCCGTAGAGACACTTTTGCCATCTTGTCGATTCCAGGCCAGAGAATAAATATACCAGGACCTTTAACTTTGTTATATCTACCGAGTCTGAATACTACTGCTCTTTCATACTCTTTCAATATCTTAATCGCACTCAAGACAACTAAAATTAGTATAATTATTAGAATTACGGTCAAACCCATAGTAATTTCCTCTATCAGCATATTCTATGCAAATATATAGGAAAGTCAATACTCGATTTTCTGGAAAATCATTGATTGCAGAGGTTTTCAATAAGATTATAGAAATGTGGAGAAATATCACTGTCATCTCACCAGAATTGCTGTCACCGAAAATTCTAAATTGACAATTAACAGATCTCACGATATTATGCTTGGTGGTGGTGGCATCAGCTGCTGCGGTTACTCTTCACCAAAAATCACAAACAATATCATTACTGGTAATACAGGTCTCTATGGCGGCGGCATCTATTGCCTTGACTATTCTTCACCAACGATATTAGGTAATGCCATCACGGATAACTCAGCTGACATTGGTGGGGACATTCCAGTGGTCCTGGTGGTTTTGGCCTAGGAACTGGTGATGAAGTGAGTCAGTGGTTGATTATGATCCTTGGCTTGGCAATCCGGTTGGGGTAGTAGAGCATAATAAATTTACATCCATCAAAGACAGTGAATCCAGTGCAACCATCTTCAATGGCCCCTTACATTTGCCAAAAGATAGGCAGTGTAGGGTCTATGACATCACTGGAAGAGTTGTAACACCTGACAAAATGAGACCAGGTGTCTATTTTGTAGAAATCGATGGTAAGATAACAAAGAAGGTAGTTAAGATTGGATGAAAAGCAAAAGTCATAAGCACAGGGGAGTGACCTCAATATCACTCCCCTTTTCTTCCTTGTGACGTATTGTATAATAGAATTTAGAGAAAGACTCTTTGAAACTCTGTTGCAGTTCGGTATAATCGCACTGTGGAGAAGGAGGAAACGACCCGTGCCAGTGATGGAGTTATCCTAATATTATCTCCATGAAACCATAATAGATTCGGGATGATTGTTAAGTTCAACACAAGGTAAGACTTACTATGTCAACCATCTTTATGAGAATCGTTGTGTAACCAGAACCGAGCTATTGATGCCAAGTGTTTCTGTTCGTCGTATAGCTCTTTATTGTGCCACATCGCATAAACCACCTTTACCCAAAGATTTTTTTCCTTCACGCCGCTTCCTGCGATAATATTCTTTAGCCCATTGTGATCTCCTCAAGCTACAAAACGCAAACTGATGAAAAATATTCCGGTAAAAACGATTACAGCCATAACGGAAACCTATTCCTTTAAATTGACCACTCTGTGAGGTAACCGGTGCGGTCCCAACATATGCTCGAATATCCGTTAGCCTATTAAACTGCATGCCACTGGCAAAAAGTGTATAAATTGCAGTACCCAACACCAATCCAGCACCAGGCAAACTGGTATACTGACCAGCATTCTCACAACCCTCCATTAGATGCTTAATCTCTCCATCATACTCAGCAATCAGCTCCTTCACCACCTTTAACTGTTTAACAATCCCTAAGAACATCCGTGACTTCACCCGCACCACATCCTCAAGCACCTGTATTGTGTTTCCCTTGACGATCTTTACTATCCGCTCAGCAACTTTATCCTGATCACGATACCACTTGTGCTGAGCTAAAAATTTCTTAATCTCTTCAACCGTCAACCCTTTGGCATCGCTCAACGTCGGATATGCCTCCCAAAATGCTAACGCCACCTTACCCGCGGGATTGTCAAAAAACTCTAAAGCCTCTGGATCCACTAAACACCCTTTTAACCGATTGACCAAACGAACCTCGTCACGCACATAACGCTCCCGATCAATAATCAACTCCTTTAACTCCCGCACAAACGGTGTATCCAGGTTAATTGCCGATAGGTTACGACGATCGGTTCGCAAAAGATCCGCTAAAATAAACGCATCTAACTCATCAGATTTAACTGACGTTGATTTATAACGACTCCGATAACCCTTCATCGCATTCGGCTCAACATAATAGCAAGATACCCCTCATAATCGTTACTAATTTCAAAAATCTCGCTTCGCTCACCAGAGTCCTTAAGAGAAACAACCTTATGGGCCTTTCTACCCCAATCAATACCAATCAACATAGCTCCTCTCCTTCCTGAAAGCTCTAAACAATCTTAAGATGTCAGTTACCCTCATATTGGTCCTCGTAGGACAGCTTACTATTGAACTTGAACCATCTATTAACTCGGGAAGGGACAGACTTTTCATGGTGGTCATGCCACAAGGGCCGGCAGGTCTTCTTCCCGATAAGATTGTTAAGCTATTCATCTTCAAATTATAGCTCCAATTATCCTCAAGAGCAAGATCTATTCCAAAAAAAGAAAGAACGCAACTTCCTTTGAAAAGAACTTCGTTAGGCTTTTCTAACAAGAGATATATAATTATGCTGTAGTATAACATATGAGGG
>Ga0111227_1032_pt1 | contig 19188 bp, 23 predicted proteins | sample DeeMarSWOR152_54_FD_80391 | JGI IMG/M metagenome (GOLD analysis project Ga0111227, IMG submission 80391) | candidate division WOR-1 bacterium DG_54_3 | reverse complement strand
ATGACCGAGCAATCCGATCTTCCGGCAGAAGCAGCCCACGCCGGAATTTCATTCGATGAATTAGTGGTGAGAATTTTGGAGAGTGCTTTTTAGATGGCAAGAAAGAGAGCCCGAAAGCGCAGGCCCAGTATTTTTCGGCTTCTGCTTTCCCTTCTTATTCTGGTTGCCATCATCGTTGCCGGTTATTACATCTTGTCACTTCCCATCTGGGGAATTAAAGAAGTGATTGTAAATGGGACCAAAATGCTTTCGGATAGAGAAATCAGGACCTTGGCGGCCATCCCCATTTCCGAAAATTTGTTTTTTACCAAATTTGACCGAACCAAATCCAATCTGAGCAAGATCCCGGCTATAGCGAGCTTTAAAATTTATCGCATTCCTCCGGCTACGGTTTTAATTAGCATAAAGGAAAGAAAACCAATTGCTACCCTGGTATTCTCAGAAAGGTCTATCATCATCGACCGGGAGGGTTACATTTTAAACCGAAATCCAAATTTAACCTTTAACATCCCCAACATGGCCGATTTGCCGATTGTCACGGGCATGGATGAAAAAGAAATATTGATGGCGGATAAGATTGACGAAAGGGCAGCCCTGGTTATCTCTGACATTATCTTGAAACTTTCGCGGTTTTTGGAGTCGGGAAGGATGCAGTTGGAACTGGGAGGCCTGGAAAACGTGAGTTTTTTACTGGATGATCTACTGCGGGTGAGGGTCGGAGATGCAGAAGAGATAAAGAGGAAGATGGAAGTTTTTGATGCCCTCCTTCCCGTAATTGCTGGCCGCTGGGCGCAGGTGGAATATGTGGATGTGAGGTTTCCGGATAACCCGGTCATTAAATACAAATGAATCCGGGATGCTTGCTTTTAGCGGCATATATGCTACAATATTGTTACATCCCGTGTGGCGTATGCTGCAAAGGAGATTGATATAAATGGTGGGAAGTGACGGCAAAAATTTCGCGACCATCAAGGTGTTTGGAATTGGTGGTGGGGGAACGAATGCGGTCAATCGGATGATCGGGGGTGGGGTCAAAGGGGTCGAGTTTTGGGGAGTTAACACCGATCTGCAAGCCTTAAGTGTTTCACTGGCAGACCATAAATTACAGTTGGGTGCGAAACTGACCAAAGGTTTAGGGGCGGGATCGAATCCAGAAATTGGCCAAAAGGCGGCGGAAGAATCGCGTCAGGATATCAAACTTGCTCTAGAAGGAGCGGACATGATTTTCTTGACAGCGGGGATGGGTGGAGGAACCGGAACCGGGGCTTCTCCCATCATTGCTGAAGTGGCAAAAGAGATGGGATGTTTGACGGTGGGAGTGGTCACCAGACCTTTCCGCTTTGAAGGTCCGGTTAGGATTTCGCAGGCTGAAACCGGGGTAGCCATGCTCAAGGAAAAGGTGGATGCCCTGATCGTTATTCCCAATGATAAATTGCTGCAGGTAGTTGAAAGAAAAACCTCGATTATTGAAGCCTTCAAGATCGCAGACGATGTTTTGCGACAGGGCGTAAAGGGTATTTCTGATCTGATAACTGTACCGGGATTGATCAATCTGGATTTTGCGGATGTTCGAACCATCATGTATGAAGCAGGATCAGCCATGATGGGGATTGGGAGCGGTTCAGGAGAAAATCGGGCGGTGGAGGCGGCTGAAGCAGCCATTTCCTCTCCGCTTCTTGAGGAAACTATCACCGGCGCCAAGGGAGTTATTTTCAATGTGACCGGGGGATCGGATCTGACCCTTTACGAAGTGAATGAAGCGGCAGAAGTGATTTACAATGCGGTTGACCCGGATGCCAATATAATTTTTGGGGCGGTCATCGATGAAAAATTACAGGGAGATGTGGTCGTGACCGTGATTGCGACCGGCTTCATTCCTTCGGTTAAAAAGGAAAAAGAAGCTTTGCCGTTTCTCAGACCTCGTACCGCACGCGTTTCTTCCTCCCCTAGAGAGAATATCGAACTACCTCCATTCATGCGCTAAATTTCTGCGTGAAATTTATCCTTCCGAGTGTTATAATTCATGCGAATAATGCCTTAAGGAGTTGTGGGATATGAAAATCGCTATGCTTCACTGGGGATTTCCTCCCATTATTGGCGGAGTTGAAACGCATCTGGTTGCCTTGATGCCTGAACTGGTGAGGATGGGGCATAGAGTATCATTGCTTACCGGATCCGCAGAAGAATCCCCCGAGCATTTTGATTTCAAAGGAGTACATATCTGCCGTTCTCAGTTTTATGATCTAAACTGGTTGTTCAAGAGCAATTTTCAGGAAGTGGATGACAATGTCTGGGATATTACGGTTGATTTTTTGGATAAGATAAAGCCGGATGTCATCCACGCCCATAACATGCACTATTTCAGCCGTTACCATACCCGGGTCCTGGAACATTATGCTTTGTACCACCGGGTTCCTCTGGTTTTAACTGCGCATAATGCCTGGAAAGACAAGCTCTTTCTGGATCTTACCTGCAAGGTGGCCTGGGATAAGATCATCGCTATCAGCCATTATATCAGGAGAGAGCTAATGGCAGTGGGCGTGCCGGAAGAAAAGATCACGGTCGTTCATCATGGGATCGATGAAAAGTTGTTCCATCCCGGCAAGGTTTCCTCATCCATATTCAAAGATCATCCGCAACTCAAAGGCAAAAAGCGGGTGATCTTCAATCCTGCCAGGTTGGGGATTGCCAAGGGCTGCGATGTCACGATCGAAGCCTTCAGATTGGTCAAGAATAAATTCCCAGATGCAATGCTTCTTATGTCGGGCAGTGGAAATATCATTGACTGGGGATTGACCCAGAACAAGGATATCGCCTTCTTTGTCACCTTGATCAAGCATTTGGGGCTTGAAGACAGCGTTTATATCAACACATTTTCACTGAGCAAGGAAATGCCGGAGCTTTATCGACTGGCAGAAGTAATCGCCTATCCATCCTCTTCTGAGGAGCCGTTCGGTCTGACCATGCTGGAGGCCATGGCCAGTAGCAAGCCGATCGTGGTCACGGAGTCCGGCGGCATGCCCGAGATCATCACGGACGATATAAATGGATATGTAGTCCCCAAAGGAAATCATGAAGAACTGGCCGAGAAGATCATCAAGCTTTTGTCTGACGATGAACTTCGTAAAAAGCTGGGGGAGACCGGCAGGCGGGAGGTTGAACAGATGTACACCAGGGAAATATATGCCAGGAATATTTTTGAGGTGTATGAGGATGCGATCAAAGAATATACCAAAACCAGGAGGAAAAGGATCAAGCCCAAACGAAAGTTTTTTATTGCCAGGGAGGAAATCAGCGTATAGCAAATGGCAATTAAAGCTGCAATCTTTGATCTGGATGGAGTGATTGTTAATACGGTTCCTTTTCATTTCAGGGCCTGGCAGCGGATGTTTGAAGAATACGGGCATTCCTTTACCATGGAAGATTATCTGGCTAAGGTTGATGGTCGGCCGAGACTCGAAGGAGCGGCGGCGATCTTGACTGAGCTTTCACCGGAAGAGATTGAAGAGGCCGGGGCAAAAAAGCAGGAATATTATCTGGAGCTCTTGGAAACGGAACCCATAGAGATCTTTGAAAGCTCGGTAAAAGTGATCAAAGAGCTCAAGCAACGCGGGATCAAGCTGGCTGCGGCTTCCTCCAGCAAGAATGCGGTCCGCATTCTGAAAAAGATCAGGCTCTTGGATGTCTTTGAAGCCAATGTCTCCGGCGCGGATTTCGAAAAAGGGAAACCCGATCCGGAGATCTTCTTAACCGCGGCGGCGCGGCTTAAGGTAAAAGCGGAAGAAAGCGTGGTCTTTGAGGACGCGAAATCCGGGGTGGAAGCGGCCTTGAACGGCGGTTTTATCTGTGTTGCGATCGACCGCCACCATAATCCGGAGGCCCTCAGGGGTGCGGACGTGATCGTCAAGGACTTGGGCGAAATAAGTCTTGAAGAGATTTTAAATTTAGAGAAGAGAGATTGATATGTCCAAATACTTTAATTTGAGCCCGGAAGAATGGCTGATAAAGGAAGATAAATTCCATCCTCACAAGCAAGGGATGTACGAGTCTTTGTTCACGATTGGCAATGGATATCTTGGAGTTAGAGGCTCTTTGGAAGAGAATCCTCACGGGAGCTACCGCGGTATGTATATTGCCGGTGTTTTCGATAAGTCCGAGGGCTATGTGACGGAGCTTGTCAAGTGTCCGGGCTGGCTGGATTTTTCGGTATGGTTCAAGGGAAAAAAATTCAGCACCGATACCTGCAAGGTAATGTCGCATCGGAGAGCCCTGGATATGAGAAAGGGGATCCTGCACCGTGTGACGCGCTTCAAGGATCCGAATGGAAGGATTTTAAGGCTGGAGACCAAAAGAGTGGTTTTTGCCCACCAGGTCAGAGGAGCGGTGCTGGACATAAGCCTAACACCCGAGAATTTTTCTGGGGAGATCAAGATTATCAGTGGCTTAAACGGAGATGTTACTAATCGTGGATATTTCCCCAGTGAGCGGATAAAACATCTTAATCTGGTCTCGATGCAGAGGGATGAGGACCGAATCTATCTGGAGACTGAGGCCCGCGATAACAAGATAAGGATTGCGATGGCCGCAGATACTCTTTTTATGGGCCATCCCATAGGAGTGATCAAGGTCAACCGGATGTACGGCGAAAAATTCGGGCAGGAGCTCTGGTTCAAGGCGGAAAAGGGTAAGACCTACCGTTTCACCAAGTGGGTCAGCATCTTCACCAGCCGCGAGGGCTATGAACGCCAGCTGGAGTTCGCCGCCACCGATCTGTTGAAGGACATGATTCATGACGGCCTGGATTATCATCTAAAAAAGCATATCGAAGCGCGGGGAAAGATGTGGGAGGTCTCCGATATTCAGGTCAAGGGCGACCGCAGGGCGCAAAAAGGGCTTCGCTTCAACATCTATCACCTTCTGATCGCCAAGCCGCACCACGATCCCACCGTGAGCGTGGCCGCCAAGTTCCTCACCGGCGAAGGATATAAAGGGCACGCGTTCTGGGACACGGAGATCTTTATCCTTCCCTTCTATATTTACAACTTTCCCGATGAAGCCCGGAACCTTCTGATGTATCGCTATTACACGCTGAAAGGCGCGCTCAAGAATGCCAAGAAGCTCGGCTACAAGGGAGCCAAATTCGCCTGGGAAAGCGCGGATAACGGAGAGGAAACCACGCCGGATTACGGGCTAAGGGTGGATGGTTCTTCAGTAAAGATCTTTACCGGGGATGAGGAGCACCACATTGTCTCGGATGTTGTTCACGGTATCTATAAATATGTCCGGGCGACCAACGACCTTGATTTCCTTTATAAATTCGGGGCGGAGATTATTTTCCAAACCGCGCGTTTCTGGCTCTCCCGCGTGGAGAAAAGGCGCGATCGCTATGAGATAAGGAAAGTCATCGGGCCGGACGAGTTCCATGAGCATGTGGATAACAACGCGTTTACCAATTATCTAGCGATGTGGAATCTGGAATACGCGATCAATCTTTACAAGCAGATGCACAAGGAGGTCCCGGAGCTTATCAAGGACCTTTCCAAGAAGATCAAGCTTAGGCCGGAAGAGATCGAAAAGATGAAAGTCGTTTCCAAGACCATTTATTTTCCTTATGACCAAAAGACCAATCTGATCGAGCAATTCGAGGGCTATTTCACATTGGAAGATCATACCATCAAGGAGCTGGACAAGAACGGCCTGCCTAAATTCCCCAAGGGGGTCTCTGATTCAAATCTTGAGAAAACCCAGCTTGTCAAGCAGGCGGACGTGGTCCTGCTCCTGCATCTTTTCCTCGACCGCTTCCCCCCTGAGCTCACGAAAAAGAATTATGAATATTACGAGGCTCGCACCATGCACAAATCCTCGCTTTCCCCGTGCATTTACGCGATCATGGGGCTCGAGACCGGCGATCACAAGCGCGCCTATGATTACTTTATCAAGACCTCCTATATCGATCTGGTGGATGCCAACAAGAACACGGCGGACGGGATCCACGGCGCCGCCACTGGAGGAGCCTGGATGACGGTAATGCACGGCTTTGCCGGGATGAAAGTCAGGCGGAATGTTCTGTGCTTTGACCCTTGGCTTCCCAAAAAGTGGAAAGAACTAAGCTATTCCTGTTTCTGGGAGGGGAGCCTGCTCGGGGTCAAGATTACCCATGGTGGCATCTCGCTTGAGGTCCTGCAGGGAAAGAGCGTAAGCATTGTTGTGCAGGGAAAATCGGTACAGATCAAGAGCACGCGGCCGGTCAAGATAAGGCTGAAGAAAAGACACTAAAAATTTAAGGAGGTGAATAAGATGTTATCGCAGATACCACTCGATCTTGCCAAAGTAAAAAAAGAAGATCTGGATAGAGAGATTCTGAGGGTAGGAATAATTGCCGAGTTAGATGCAGTCAATCTTTATGAGCAAATGGCAGCCATGGCTCAGGATGGGGATATAAAAAAGATCCTTCTGGATATAGCCAAAGAAGAGAAAACGCATATGGGCGAATTCCAAGCACTTCTACTGGGAAGAGATAAAGAACAGGTTAAAGAATTGGAAGAGGGCAAAAAAGAAGTAGAAAAAGAATTATCTAAATAGTCAGGGGGTGGAAAATGGGCGTGGGCCAAAGATCGGAGGTCTACAAGTGTGAGGTTTGCGGAAACATAGTTGAGGTTCTGCATGTCGGCGGAGGAGAGCTGGTATGCTGCGGGCAGCCCATGAAACTCCAGCCGGAGAAGACCGAGGACCAGGGCAAGGAAAAGCATGTCCCGGTGATCGAAAAGACAGATAAGGGGATTCTGGTCAGGGTGGGATCGGTCCCGCATCCCATGGAAGAGAAGCATTATATTGAATGGATCGAAGTCATTGCGAATGACAAAGCTTACAGAAAATTCCTGAAACCCGGGCAGAAGCCGGAGGCCGCGTTTGAAGTCGAACCCGGAGCGCTCACGGTCAGGGAAAATTGCAATGTTCACGGGCTGTGGACGGCAAAGGCCTAGATCTTATGTATTCCATAGAAGACAAAACATTTTCCCGCTGCACGGTCTGCAATGACATCCATTTTGGAGAAGAAGCACCCCAAAAGTGTCCCACCTGCCGGGCTGAGAATGCCTACGTTAAGATCGACGCTTCTGAGGCAAAGAAGGTAGAGAGGTTTGAATAAAGGGGAGATATTAAAGGCCTTTGAGGTTTTCTGCCGGGAGAACGAATTTGAACTTAATCCAGACCGGGCGCATGTTGAGGCCTGTATTGACGGCATTCTTGAGAACGAAGAAAAATTTGGATTAAAATACTGCCCGTGCCGGATTGTGTCGCGAGATTTTCAAAAGGATTTAGAGCTACTTTGTCCCTGCAATTTTACCATTCAAGAAAAATATAAAACCCAGGAAGAGTGCTGGTGTGGATTGTTTACCAAAAGGGGAAGAAAAGTTGGACAAGGATAAAATCCGGATTCTGCTCCTTTGTGTTGGGAATGCCTGCCGCTCGCAGATGGCGGAGGGCTTTGCCCGGAAGCTGGGAGGAGACAGGATCGAGGTTTTTTCGGCTGGATCGCATCCGGCTGGTTTCGTGGCGCCGAATGCCATCGCGGTCATGAAAGAGATTGGGATTGATATCTCCGGTCAACGATCCAAAGGCTTTGCTGATATTCCTCATAAAGAATTTGATTACGTTATCTCCCTAGGTTGCAGGGACGTTTGCCCCATTTATCCAGCCAAGGAAAAGATCGACTGGGAGATCGAGGACCCCATCGGCCAGCCGATTGAAGTTTTTAGGAATGTAAGGGATAATATCGCAGTCAAAGTCAAAACTTTTATTGAAGAACATGTATCATCATAAACATACATCAGCTGACGGATACGGGGGCAATAGAAATGCGTTGGGCTTTGCCCTCCTCATTACCGCCACCATGATGGTGGTAGAGATCGTGGGCGGGCTGCTCAGCGGAAGTTTGGCCCTGCTTTCGGATGCTGGCCACATGTTTACCGATACCGCCGCCTTGGCACTTGCCCTGTTTGCTTTATGGTTTTCCAGAAAGCCGGCCACCACCGAGAAAACATACGGTTTCTACCGTTCAGAAATATTGGCGGCTTTATTAAATGGTACAGTCCTTATAGTTATTGCTGGATATATTTTTTATGAAGCAGTTCAAAGATTTATAAATCCCTCGGAAGTAAAAAGCCTGCTTATGCTTAGTGTTGCTTCTATAGGGTTTGTGGCCAACCTTGCTGGAGTATTTATTCTCTCTAAAGGAAGCCGGGAGAACTTGAATGTTCGTGCTGCTTTGTGGCATGTGATCTCTGATACCCTTTCATCGATAGGAGTGATCATCGGTGGTCTGATTATTCTTTTTACCGGCATTTTTGTGGTCGACCCGATTATTGGTTTTGTTATCGGCCTGGTGATCCTGAGGGGGGCCTGGAAGTTGGTCAGGGAATCAGTGGATATTCTTTTGGAAGCCACGCCCAAGGATATTAAGTATGAAGATGTTATTCAAGCCTTAAAGAATGTCAAAGGTATTCGGGATATTCATGACCTGCACATCTGGTGTATCACTTCTGGGCTGAGGGCGCTTTCAGCCCATGTTCTTATCGAAGATACCCTGGTCAGCAAATGCGGAGAGATTTCAAAGGATCTAAAGAAAATTCTTCGAGAAAAATTCTCGATAACCCATGCCACGCTGGAGTTTGAGTGCGAGACTTGCCCGGAAGGAATCGTCTGCAGGATCGAAAGAGAGGAATAAGATGGCAAAAGATCCGATCTGCGGGATGGAAGTTGATGAGTCGAAGAGTATCAAGCTCACCTGGCAGGGCAAAGATTATTATTTCTGCTCAGAGCGCTGCAAAAATAAATTTATAGAACAAAATAAAATAGCCGCTTCCGATTATACCTGTGTGTCCTGCGCCCCTTCCAAAGGTTTAGCCTGGTGGAAAAACAAGGTCTGCTTGATGTTTGTGGTGTATATTCTTGTTTTTACATTAGGGGCTTTACTTAAATTCCTTTCGCCGTTGCGCGATGCCCTCTTAATGTATATCAGGACCATCGCTTTTCCCATCCTGCTCGGATTGTTCCTGGGTGGCGTTATCGATTGGTTAGTTCCAGGAGAATATGTCTCCAAGCTGCTCGCACAAAAGAAGAAAAGGACCATTATCTATTCTGTTCTGACCGGGTTCTTAATGTCTGCCTGCAGCCACGGCATCCTGGCCCTGGCCATCCAGCTTTATAAAAAGGGAGCTTCGCCGCCGGCGGTGATCGCCTTTCTCCTAGCCAGCCCCTGGGCAAATCTGCCTTTAACTATTATCATGTTCGGCTTCTTTGGGTTGAAAGCCATCTTTATCATTCTCTCGGCCATTATTATTGCCCTCATATCCGGATATATTTTTATGTTTCTTGAAAACCGCTCCTGGGTTGAACATAATCCATATACAATTGAAATTAAAGAAGAATTTTCAATCATTAATGACGCCAAACAAAGGATCAAAAAGATCAAAATCGGTTTTTCATCTGCTTTAAACGGAATAAAGAGAATCTGGGGTGGATCGATTTCTCTGGCAAATATGGTGCTGTGGTGGATCATGCTGGGAGCTTTGCTGGCCAGTCTGGCAGCCGCCTATCTGCCGGCAGGTTTCATGCAGCAATATATGGGGCCTACCTTGTTGGGAATGGTTATCACTATTATGGTTGCCACCATCATGGAAATTTGTTCCGAAGGCACTGCCCCCATGGCCTTTGAAATATTCCGCCAAACCGGAGCGTTAGGGAACAGCTTCGTCTTTTTAATGGCAGGCGTGGTTACGGATTATACCGAGATCGGATTGCTCTGGACTAACATTGGTTGGAGAACAGCAGTTTGGCTGCCGATCGTTTCGGTTCCCCAGGTAATCATTCTGGGGATTTTAGCGAACATGATTTTTTAGATAAAAAGGGGGTGAAATGAGTGGCGATTTCAAGCGTCAACATCGAGGATGGTTGTACTGCTTGCGCTCTTTGCGAACAGATCTGTCCTGAGGTTTTTGAAATGGATGATGTGGCTAGGATAAAAGCAGATGCAGATTTCAATGCGAATGAGGATAAAATCAGGGAAGCGGCGGATAGCTGTCCGGTGAGTGTTATCAAGGTTTCGTAGTTAAAGTAACCCATGTTGGGTAAGGAGTTTTAGGGGGCAGTAGAAGGCAGTCGCCTTCTTTGCCCCCTTTGTGCTTTCTTTTAGAATTGAGATGAATTCTTCTGCATCTTTTGCTAGAATACAGAACGAAAAGGAGCATCCATGGTGAGAATTGCCAAAGACATAACAAAACTAATTGGGAATACTCCTCTGGTCAGGCTGAACAAGGTCACCAAAGGCTGTCAGGCTGAGGTAATAGCTAAGTTAGAATTTTTCAATCCTTTAGGGAGTGTAAAGGATCGCATCGGTTATTCGATGATCCTTTCGGCTGAGGCTTCTGGACGTCTAACTAAGGGCGGAACCATTATCGAAGCCTCTTCAGGCAATACGGGCATAGCCCTGGCTTTTGTATCCGCAATAAAGGGATACAAATTGATCTTGAGCATGCCTGAAGGCATGAGCGTTGAAAGAATAAAGCTGCTAAGAGCCTTGGGGGCTGAAATAGAATTGACCCCTGGAGATAAGGGAATGCGTGGAGCAGTGGAGAGAGCTGAAGAATTGGCAAAAAACACTCCCGGCTCGCTGTTCCTGCAGCAGTTTAGGAATCCTGCCAATCCTGAGATTCATAAACGCACCACCGCGGAAGAGATCTGGCAGGATACGGATGGCAAGGTAGATATCCTGGTCGCGGGAGTGGGAACGGGGGGAACGATTACCGGGATTGCGGAGGTTATAAAAAAGAGAAAACCAGAACTTAAAGTGGTTGCGGTTGAGCCGGAGGCATCTCCGGTGCTTTCGGGCGGCCGACCTGGTTCGCACAAAATTCAGGGAATGGGCGCAGGATTTGTTCCTGAAGTTTTAAACAAAGAGATTATCGATGAAATTTTCAAGGTGAAAGAGAATGAGGCATTCGCCATGGCAAAAGCATTGATAAAAGCGGAGGGGCTTCTGGTTGGGATTTCCTCCGGCGCAGCGGCTCATGCTGCAGTCCAGATTGCAAGGCGTCCTGATAATAAGGATAAAATGATCCTGGTTATTTTGCCGGATACGGGCGAGCGATATTTAAGCACCGAATTGTTTGAATAGGAGGAAAATGAAATGGCGAAAACCATTCAAGAAATAAATGAGAAAATTAAAAAGGGGCAAGGGGTAGTGGTGACGGCTGAGGAAATTATTGAAATCGTGGAAAAGAAAGGAATTGAACAGGCGGCCAAAGAGGTGGATGTGGTAACCACCGGGACCTTTGGGCCGATGTGCTCGTCCGGTGCATATTTTAATTTTGGCCACACCCGGCCCAAGCTCAAGGCAGGCGGGGGCTATGCCTATTTAAACGGAGTCCCGGCGTATGCTGGCTGGGCGGCGGTTGACCTCTCTATCGGCGCGAACGCCCTTCCGGCGGATGACCCGCGCAACAAGATCCATCCCGGAGAATTCGCTTATGGCGGGGGGCATGTCATCGAGGATCTGGTGGCGGGCCGGGATGTCCGCCTGCAGGTTGAGGCTTACGGAACCGATTGTTATCCGCGCAGGCACCTGGATACCTGGATCAACATAAAAGACTTAAACGAAGCGGTGCTTTTCAATCCGCGCAACGCCTATCAGAACTATAACGTGGCGGTGAATTTATCAGATAAAACAATCTATACTTACCTGGGGGTATTGAAGCCGAATTTAGGAAACGCGAATTATTGCAGCGCGGGGCAGCTCTCTCCGCTTTTGAACGATCCTTATTATAAAACTGTTGGGATCGGAACCAGAGTCTGGCTGGGGGGAGGGGAAGGTTACGTTGTCTGGCAGGGGACCCAGCATAATCCCGGTGCCCTCAGACTTTCCAATGGGGTGCCCAAGCGCCCGGCCGGGACTCTGGCCCTCATCGGAGATCTGAAGCAGATGAACCCGAAGTGGATTAAAGGGGTAAGCTTTGTCGGTTACGGCGCGTCCCTGAACGTGGGAATAGGAATTCCAATACCGGTTTTAAACCAGGAGATCCTCAAGCATGCCGCCGTCAAGGATGAGGAGATTATGGCTCCAGTGGTTGACTACAGCGAAGCATATCCCCAGGGAAAATCAGATGTTTTGGGGGAAGTGAATTATGCGCAGCTCAAGAGCGGAGCAATCGAGGTCAAAGGCAAGAAAGTTCCGACCTCGGGCTTCTCCAGCTACAAGAATGCTCGGGAAATTGCGGTGGAGCTTAAAGAAAAGATCAAAAAGGGAAAATTTCTCCTCTCGGAGAAGGTGGCTGATCTTCCGAGCGGGGAGGCAGCCCCCAAATTCAGGCCGTTTAAGGAACGCCCGGTAAAGGAGGAAAAGTAAGATGGCTTCACGCAAAATTGTATTAACTTTTCCCAAGGAAAAAATTGACAAGCCCATCGTTTATAAGCTTATCAAGGAGTATAATCTGGTTTTTAACATAATGAAGGCCAGCATCACTCCCGATCAAGAAGGCCACATGGTTTTAGAGCTGAGCGGGGAAAGCTCTGAAATTGAGAGAGGCATAAAATACCTTAAGGATCAGGGGGTTAGGATTCAACCCTTGAGCAAAGAGATAAAGGTCAATTGGGATAAGTGCACTCAGTGCGGGGCCTGCGTTTCGATCTGTCCCACAGAAGCGCTTTACATCAAGGATCGAAAGACCATGGAAGTGGCCTTCGATCCTGAAAAATGCATTGCCTGTGAGCTTTGCATCCGGCCCTGTCCGCCCCGGGCGATCGAGGTTCATTTTTAACCAGTTTTGTGCTAGAATATTTGTATGTTACACGCTTTAATTAAACTTTGGGATCGTGAATTTATATTAAACAGGGCGACTTATGCTGTTATCGGTGCAGTGAGCTTGGTTGCTTTGACGGTTGCCGGGGCTTATATCCGCATCCCCTTGCCCTTTACCCCTGTTCCGATTACTCTACAAACCTTTTTTGTGCTGTTGGCAGGCGCGTTATTAGGTAAGAAACTGGGTTCCTTAAGCCAGGCTGGCTACTTACTGATTGGGATCTTTGGTGTGCCAGTTTTTACCGGAGGTCTATATGGTTTTGCCAGGCTGTTTGGTCCCACCGGAGGATATCTTATGGGCTTTGTTCTGGCGGCCTATGTAATTGGTAAATTACTGGGAAACGATAATGATGCCCCTTTTACCAAAATTGTGGCTACCATGTTAGTTGGGCTGGCGCTTCTCTTTACTTTGGGAACCATTCAGCTTGCCTTGGTGATGCATATTTCATTAGAGAAAGCGGTTGCCCTAGGTGTCCTTCCCTTCCTACCGGGCGACATAATTAAACTCTTTGCAGCGGCTACCCTCTATCAAAGGGTGCAAAAACAGGCTAGAGCCCTTTATCCCAACCCATAGAAGCATGTCCAAAAAAATCGAGGAACTGAAAAATCTTCTCAGAGGGATGAAAAGCGTCCTGCTCGCTTACTCGGGCGGGGTGGACAGCACCTTTCTCCTCAAGGTTTCCGCGGATAGTCTAGGAGATAATGTTTTAGCTGTCATCGCCGAGTCCCCGACTTATCCAGATGAAGAAGTGAAAGGCGCAAGGGAATTATGCGAAAAGATTGGGGTTCGCTATCTGGTCATCCAGACCGATGAATTTTCCAATGAAAATTTCGTGATCAATTCCAAGGAACGCTGTTATTATTGCAAAAGGGAACTCTTTTCCAAGCTTTTGCGGATCGCGAAAGAAAAGGATTTTCAGTGTGTTATGGATGGTTCAAACTATAATGATAAATCAGATTTTCGTCCGGGAAACAAAGCCAAGGATGAACTGGGCGTAAGAAGTCCCCTCATGGAATTGGCATTCACCAAGCAGGATATTCGCGAATTTTCCAGAGAATTGGGTCTGCCTACCTGGGATAAGCCTTCTTTTGCTTGCTTGGCTTCGAGAATTCCCTACGGAACCCGGATCACTCAAGAGATCTTGCAGAGGGTGGAGGAGGGGGAAAAGTTTTTAAGGTCTTTGGGCTTTAAGAGATTGCGCGTTCGGCATCATGGTTCTATCGTACGCATTGAGGTCGGCAAAGAATCTGTTGGCCGAATCACGCAGAACGGCCTCATGGACAAAATATCCAGAAAATTTGAAGAGCTTGGATATACTTACGTTACTTTGGATCTGAAAGGTTACCGCACTGGAAGCATGAATGAGATTCTAGGTCTGTAATTTTTTTCGCTTTATACTTGACAAATTTAGTCAACTATAATAGGATACTTGGCATGAAGCTTTCGACCAAGGGAAGATATGCAGTGACGGCCATGTTTGATTTGGCTTCGCATGGAAATGGAGAACCGATCACCGCCGCGGAAATATCAAACAGGCAAAGCATCTCGCTGTTTTATCTAGAACAGCTTCTGTTAAAACTTAGGAGGGCGGGGCTGATTAAAACTGTGAGAGGGCCTGCCGGAGGATATATATTAGCCGCAAAACCTTCCAAGATAAGTATTGGAGACATAATTAGAGCTACCGAGGGACCAATTGCTCTGGCAGATTGTGTTCCAATTGCTTCCGCCTGTGTGAAAAGCGGCTGTTGTTCAACCCGCTCCCTTTGGGAAAAGTTAAGCAGCAAGGTTTCCAAGGTTTTGGATGCAACCACTCTTGCGGATTTATGCAGGGGAATGAAGATATGAAGAAAATTTACCTTGATCATGCTGCCACTACCCCTACCCATCCCGAAGTAGTGGAAGAGATGCGGCCTTATTTTTCGGAGAAGTTTGGGAATCCCTCCAGCATCCATTTCTTTGGAAGGGAGGCCAAAACCGCCATTGAAAAAGCAAGGGAAAGGGTCGCGGAGTTGATTAGCGCAAAATCAGAGGAGATTGTATTCACTTCGGGCGGGACGGAATCGAACAACTTTACTTTACACGGTATAGCTTACGCAAATGAGAAGAAGGGAAACCATATAATTACAACTCCGATCGAGCATCATGCCCTGCTTGAACCATGCAAATTCTTGGAGAGCAGGGGTCTTAAAGTTACTTATCTTCCAGTCGATAAGCATGGTTTGGTTAATCCGGAAGATGTTCGCAAGGCAGTTACGGATAAGACTATCTTGGTTTCGGTTATGCATGCTAACAATGAGATTGGAACCATCGAGCCGATCTCAGAGATCTCAAGGATAGTTAAAGAGAAAGAAATATATTTTCACACGGATGCAGTGCAAACTGTTGGAGCAATTCCAGTTAATATTGACGAATTGGGAGTAGATCTATTGTCAATATCCTCCCACAAGCTTTATGGACCCAAAGGGGTTGGGGCTTTATATGTAAGGAAAGGGACGCGCATGATCCCATTTTTGCGGGGTGGAGAACAGGAGCGCAACCGCCGGGCTTCGACTGAAAATGTGACTGGAATTATCGGGTTTGGTAAGGCTTGTGAACTGGCTCGAATAGAATTGCAATCCAGAATTGAGCATTTGACCCCTCTACGAGATAAATTAATAAATGGAATTATGGATAAAATTCCGGATGTAGTTCTGAATGGGCATCCTACGCAAAGATTGCCTAAGAATGTGGATATTGCGGTTAAATACGTTGAGGGGGAATCGATGCTGCTCAATCTGGACATGGAGGGAATTGCTTGTTCAACTGGTTCTGCCTGCAGCTCCGGTTCGCTCGAGCCTTCCCATGTGCTTTTAGCGATTGGCCTTTCCCCTGAGCTGGCTCATGGATCACTTCGCTTTACTTTAGGAAGGTTAACCATCGAAAAGGATATTGAATATGTTTTAGAGATTTTGCCGAGGATTGTAAAGAAACTAAGAGAATTGTCACCGCTATCCAAAAAGGAGAAGCAATAGAAAAATGGTTGAATATACTGAAATTGTGTTGGATCACTTTAAAAATCCTAGGAATGTGGGAGAAATTGAAGATCCAGACGGGATAGGCCACATTACTAGTCCGGTTTGTGGGGATATAATGGATTTATATATCCGAATTAAAAATAATGTAATTGTTGAGGTTAAGTATAAGACCTACGGATGTGGGGCAGCGATTGCTTCTGGGTCCATGCTGACTGAGATGATAAAGGACAAAACCATCGATGAAGCGCTGAGGATTACGAATAAGAGGGTGGCGGATGCTTTGGGGGGTCTCCCTCCCGTGAAAATGCATTGTTCGGCTTTGGCTGAGGATGCATTGAAGAGCGCCGTTGACGATTATTTAAAAAAGACCACTGGGAAAGGACTGGAAGGTTGGAAACCTGGCGGTCAGGCTGAGGAGCATGAGTACTAAAGTTGTAGCTGCTATGTCCGGGGGAGTAGATTCCTCGGTTGCGGCAGCCCTTTTGAAAAAGCAAGGGTTTAACGTTATTGGTGTCACCATGCAGGTCTGGCCTTCCAAAAAGGCCTTGGGGGGATGCTGTACCTTCGAGGCGATTGACGACGCCAGCCGAGTTGCAGATTGCTTAAACATTCCGCATTATATTTTGAATTTCAGGGATGCTTTTAAAGAGAAAGTTGTCGATAACTTTGTTGAGGAATACAAAAATGGAAGGACGCCTAATCCCTGCATACGGTGCAATCAATTTATCAAATTTGATCATCTTATGGAAAAAGCTAAAGAACTTGGAGCGGAGTATGTGGCGACCGGACACTATGCAAGAATCAAATTAAAAATTAAAAATGAAAAATTAAAAATGAAGGAATATTTATTATTTAAAGGAACTGACAAACGAAAAGACCAGGCTTATGTTCTATATATGATGGGCCAAAAGAGTCTGGCTCATACTTTGTTTCCTAACGGGGAATTAACTAAGGCCGAAGTCAGAAAGCTAGCCAGGGATTTCGGATTGCCAGTGCATGATAGGAAAGAAAGCCAGGAGATATGCTTTATTGAAGATGACGATTATGCACGATTTTTGAGAGAAGTATATCCTGAGGCGGTTAGGCCTGGCCCAATCTTAGATAAAGACGGCAATATCCTTGGCATGCATGGAGGAATAGCTTTCTATACTCTGGGCCAAAGAAGGGGAATAGGTCATCACCGGAGCCTCCCCAAATATGTTATCCAGATTAATCGGGAAAGGAATGCTATTGTAATTGGCGGTCAAGAGGAAACCCTTGGGAATGAGTTGCTTGCCGAAAGAGTGAATTATGTCTCAGGCGATGTTCCCCAAGAGCCTTTGAAGATTAGTGCCAAGATAAGATATAATTCCCCTGAAGCAGAAGCGGTTTTGTATCCGCTGGAGGATAATAAGGCCAAGGTCGTGTTCAAAAAGCGTCAGCGGGCAATTACACCCGGGCAGTCTGTGGTTTTTTATAAAGGAGACGAGGTAATTGGCGGCGGAATTATTAGTTGAAAAAATTAAGAAACTAAAAAAGGAACGAAATGCAGTCATTCTGGTGCACAATTACCAAATTCCTGAAGTCCAGGATATGGCTGATTTCTTGGGGGATTCACTGGGTCTTTCAATCCAGGCTTCAAAGACGGATGCAGATGTCATAGTTTTTTGCGGTGTGCGATTCATGGCTGAGACCGCGGCCATCATTTCCCCTGATAAAAAAGTGATCATGCCGGATGCGAATGCCGGTTGCCCCATGGCAGATATGATTAGCGTGGATGGACTTAGGGAGCTGAAAGCTGAGCATCCCAGAGCCAAGGTTGTGTGTTATGTAAATACCGGGGCAGACATAAAGGCCGAATCTGATATTTGCTGCACCTCGGCGAACGCGGCCAAGGTCGTGCAGTCTTTGAAAGACACCAAAGAGATCATATTTGTCCCGGATAAGTTTCTTGGAAATTACGCTTCGACCATCGTCAAGGACAAGAAATTCATCTTATGGCAGGGATTTTGCCCTTTCCATGTAAAAATTTTGCCCCAGCATATTGCGGCAGCCAAGGAAAAACATCCGGAGGCAAAGGTTATGGTGCATCCCGAATGCCGGCCTGAAACAATTGCCATGGCGGACGAGGTTTTATCTACTTCCGGAATGGTGAATTTTGCAAAGCGTTCGGAAGCTAAGGAATTCATCATAGGGACCGAACCTGGGATTATTTACCGCTTAAAAAAGGAAAATCCAAAAAAGAAATTCTATCCCGCCACCGAGCAAGCCATTTGCCCGAACATGAAACTCACTAATTTGGAAAAAGTTTTGTGGTCACTTGAAGAGTTAAAAACTGAAATCACGGTCCCTAAACAGATTGCAGATCGTGCTCGCTCAGCCATTGAAAAAATGATGGCAATTGGCAGGCAGGACTGAGTCCCGAGCAAAGTCGAGGGACTAATGGATTGGGCCAGGTGGGCCCATTTCTTTGCGTTCGGTCTTCTTGGCTCTTTTCTTTCGCAATCCTCTCTCCACCAGTTCGTAAATCTCTTCCATTAAGAAGGGCTTGCGTAGATATTCAAGAGCTCCCAAAGTGATGGCGTTGGCATGTGAAGATTCAGAAGCATAGGCGGTAACGATGACCACTTCAATGCTGGGATCGATCTCTTTTATTTTTTTGAGGACTTCAATGCCGTCCATTCCGGGAAGCTTGTAATCCACGAAAGCCATATCATACATATCTATTTTCAAAGGGGCGATGGCTGATTCGCCATCTTCAAAGGTTTTTACCTCATAATCCTTGATTTTGAGAATCATTTCAAACGATTCGCGAACTCCCCGTTCGTCATCCACAACCATGATCCTAACATTTTCGGCCAAGGCTCAACCCCCTTATTCCAAGTTTGCCGCTATTTTAGCACCTGGGGCGGATTATTGCAAATAGATTTTAGTTATGTTATTCTAGCAAAATTGGTGGTAGGGCTGGGTAGCTCAGTTGGTTAGAGTCCCGACGGACATTATGATATATAATTATGCCGGGGTAGCTCAGTTGGTTAGAGCAAGGGACTCATAAGCCCTAGGTCGTCGGTTCGACTCCGACTCCCGGCAGTTCAGGAAATCGGGACAAACGGCTCATACCCGTTGTGTCGACGGTTCGAGTCCGTCCCCAGCCATTGCAAAAAATATTGCTATGCGAGTTAACGACAGACTTTTGGTGTCAGTTGCTTATCTTTTTGGGATTCCAGCTCTTTATATTGTCTTGACTGACAGCCGGAGAACGGGATATATTGGTTATCATGGATCACAGGCCTTTATGCTCTGGGTTTTATTTTTTATTATATTTTTTATGGCCAGGTTTT
>Ga0111227_1041_pt1 | contig 19938 bp, 17 predicted proteins | sample DeeMarSWOR152_54_FD_80391 | JGI IMG/M metagenome (GOLD analysis project Ga0111227, IMG submission 80391) | candidate division WOR-1 bacterium DG_54_3 | reverse complement strand
ATGGATCATGGTTCCGACCGGGATCGAGCTTAGAGGCAAAGCATTCCCCGGTTTAATATCTACCCCTTCGCCCGAGCTCACCACCCCTCCCACCATCAAACCAAGGGGAGCCACAATATATCTCTTCTCGCCATCCTCATACTCCAAAAGGGCGATGCGCGCGTTTCGGTTTGGATCGTACTCTATTCCCAAAACTTTGGCTGGCATGTCTTTGTCACGCTTAAAATCTATGACGCGATACATCTGCTTATTGCCGCCACCGCGATGCCGCGCCGAGACCCTCCCCCGCCAGTCCCTGCCTGCGGTCTTGGGGAGAGGGATCAAGAGCGATTTTTCAGGTTTCTTCTTGGTGATCTCCGAAAAATCATCCAGGGCCTGAAATCTTTGTCCAGCCGTTACCGGATTTCTCTTTTTTAATCCCATTAGGCTTCCAGCTCCTCGATCTTTTGCCCCTGCTCCAGGGTTACATATGCTTTTTTCCAGCGGGAAGTTCTGCCCATTGACCTCCCCATGATTCTAGGCTTGGGCCGAACCTTACTGGTATTCACTGAAACAACCTTTACCTTGAACAAACTCTCCACCGCCCGGCCGATGGAGGTTTTGGTGGCGTTGAGATGAACCTTGAATACATAGCGGGAAAGGGCCCTTTCCCCCACTGCTTTTTCAGTAATCACCGGCTCAATTATTATCTGCTCCGGATGCATTAAGCCAAGACCTCCTCCAGGCCAGCCATTGCCTTCTTTTCGATCAGCAGCCATTCCGCCGCCAAAAGATCATAAATATTCAGATCTTTAAATGAGATGAGCTTCACTCCCGCAAGGTTTCGAGCCGCTTGCTCGAAAGTTTTATTCTCTTCCGCTAAAACCATCAATATTTTTCCGGTGGCTTTCAAGCTTTTTAATAATTTCGCTGCCAGTTTTGTTCGTGGCTCAGGAACCTTAAGTTCTTCAACAATCTTAACCTTCCCTGCCTTTGCCTTGTCAGAAAGAGCAACCTTGAGCGCCAATTTTCTTAACTTTTTGGGCAAACTATAAGCGTAACTTCTAGGCTTCGGCCCAAAAATTACCCCGCCCTTTCTCCAAAGTGGGGAACGGATGCTTCCAACCCTGGCGCGTCCGGTCCCCTTCTGCCGCCAGGGCTTTACGCCGCCCCCGCGAGCTCCCGGCCGAAAACTTCTTTGGAAACCGAGATCTCTCCCGTGCTCTTTCCCTCTCCATCATAAAATGGTAGCTTTGCCATTATTTACCCTTAATCACCAAAAGATTCCCCCGCTTCCCGGGCACCGTCCCAGCCAATAAAAGGATATTCTTCTCCGAATCAACCTTCACCACTTTAAGATTTTTAACCGTTGCCTTTTCCGCACCCATGCGGCCCGGCATTCCGCGTCCTTTATAAACCCTACCCGGAGTGGTCCCAGCGCCAATCGAACCCGGTATGCGGTGAGACTTCGACCCGTGGGTCATGGGGCCACGACCGTGGTGGAAACGCTTCACCGTTCCGGCAAACCCCTTGCCCACCGAAATGCCTGAAACATTCACAATTTCTCCGGGCTTAAAGATTTCAACCTTGATCTCCTGTCCAACTTTATATTCCTCGGGCTTCTCTACCCTGAACTCACGCAAATGTTTTTGGTTTAACTCTTTAAGATGCCCTTTTAAAGGTTTATTCAACTTCTTAACCTTGCCAAAACCAACCTGAATCGAACCATAGCCATCGTTCTCAACCGTCCTAAGCTGAGTGACCACACATGGCCCGGCTTCGATCACCGTCACCGGGACCACGTTCCCGGCCTCATCAAAAACCTGCGTCATTCCTTTCTTTGTCCCTAAGATACTATTCATTTCCTTGATCTCCTGCTAACCGGATATCCCGACATCCTAACTAACCCATCTTGATCTCCACATCCACTCCCGACGGCAAATCAAGCTGCATCAAGGCATCCACCGTCTGAGGAGGAGGATCCAGGATGTCAATCAAACGCTTATGCGTCCGGATTTCAAAATGCTCCCTCGATTTTTTATCCACATGGGGAGCGCGCAATACGCAATACACCTGCTTTTCAGTGGGCAAGGGAACCGGCCCCGACACATAGGAGCCTGCTCGCTTAGCCGTCTCAACTATTTTCACGGCGGATTGATCTAGAACCCGGTGATCGTAGCTCTTAAGCCTGATCCTGATCCTTTGTTTTACCATTTTTCATTTCTCCCCAGACTAAATTTTAGACCGCAGAACCCTGCGTTTTCTCAATTATCCCGTCCGCCAAATTCTTGGGAACTTCGTCATAATCGCAAAATTCCATGGTATAAGTCCCCCGTCCCTGAGTAAGGGAACGAAGCACGGTAGCATAGCCAAACATGGTAGCCAAAGGCACTTTGGCCTTGACGGTTTGGATGCCCAGATGCGCCTCCATCCCTTCGATCCGGCCGCGCCGACTATTCAAATCACCAATTACCTCTCCCATGTTCTGCTCCGGAACCACTACTTCCACTTTCATGACCGGCTCAAGCAAGACCGGCTTACTTTTTAATACTCCGTCCTTAAAGGCCATGGACGCCGCAATCTTAAAAGCGATCTCCGAAGAATCCACTTCATGATAGGATCCATCAAAAAGCGTGGCCCGCACATCAATGACCGGATAGCCGGCCAGAACCCCGGTTGACATGGCCTCTTTTATCCCGGATTCGACCGCTGGAACATATTCCTTGGGAATCGTCCCTCCCACAATTTCATTTACAAACTCAAAACCCTTGCCCGCCTCCAGCGGCTCCAATTTAAGCAGGACATGGCCGTATTGGCCCCGCCCGCCGGTCTGACGGATAAACTTACCCTCAGACTCCGCTCCTTTGCGAATGGTCTCCTTATACGCCACCTGAGGTCTTCCGACATTGGCTTCGACCTTAAATTCCCTGAGCAACCTATCAATGATGATCTCAAGATGAAGCTCACCCATCCCGGAAATTATGGTCTGTCCAGTTTCGGGGTCCCCTTTTATCTTAAAGGTTGGATCTTCTTCCGCCAGCTTACCCAGAGCAATCCCAAGTTTTTCTTGGTCTGCCTTGGTCCTGGGTTCAATCGCCACAAAAATAACCGGCTCTGGAAATTGAATGGCTTCCAGGATGATCGCCTGGTCCTCAAAACAAAGCGTATCCCCGGTCGAGGTAAACTTCAATCCAACCGCAGCTGCAATATCCCCGGCGCGGATCTCGTCGATCTCCTCGCGCTTGTTGGCATGCATCTGCAGGATTCTTCCAATCCTTTCCTTCTTTTCCCTGACCGAATTGTAAACATAGGATCCCGATTCAAGCCTTCCGGAATAGACCCGAAAATAGGTCAGTCTTCCCACATAAGGATCGGAAATGATCTTGAAGGCCAGGGCCGAGAAGGGTTCCTCATCCCGGGTCTCTCTCCGTTCTTCCAGGCCGCTCTTTGGATTAAGCCCCGTCACCGCTTCCTTATCCAGGGGCGAAGGAAGGTAATCCACGATCGTATCTAAAAGCGGCTGTACTCCGCGATTCTTGAAAGAAGATCCGCAAACGACCGGAACGATCTTGGCGGCAACCGTTGCCATTCTTATCCCCATCTTTATCTCTTCCTTGGTCAGGGTATGATCCGCCAAATATTTTTCTAAAAGCTTGTCACTTGCCTCCGCCGCCACTTCAACCAGTTTCTCACGGTATTCCTTTGCCTTTGCCTGAAGTTCAGAAGGAATAGGATGGCGGCTGAATTTTAACCCCAACTCGTCTTCATACATAATCGCATCCATCTCCAGAAGATCGATCATCCCCACAAACGAATCTTCCGCTCCGATCGGAAGCTGGAGGATGACCGGTTTTGCCAGAAGGCGTTCTCTGACTTGATTTACCACTCTAAAAAAATCCGCCCCCACCCGATCCATTTTATTGATGTAAGCAATTCTGGGTACACGATAGCGGGTGGCTTGCCGCCAAACGGTTTCGGACTGGGGCTGAACCCCGCCCACCGCGCAAAAGATCACTACCACCCCATCCAAAACCCGCAAAGAACGTTCCACTTCCACCGTAAAATCCACATGCCCCGGGGTATCAATAACATTGATACGATGATCTCCCCAAAAAGTTGTGGTCGCCGCCGAGGTAATGGTGATCCCCCGCTCTTTCTCCTGAACCATCCAGTCCATGGTGGCGGTCCCCTCATCCACCTCTCCAATCCGATGCAACCTCCCGCTATAGAAGAGCACGCGTTCGGTGGTGGTGGTTTTGCCGGCATCAATATGCGCGGCAAACCCCATATTTCTATATTTTTCCAAAGGATATTCCCTGACCATCTTCATCCATTCCTCAAGCTCGCCAAATGGCTTACCATCTAAAATGAGCAAAGGCTTTATTCGCCTCTGCGGTTTTGTGTAAATCTTCCCTTTTCTTAATGGAAGCTCCAACTCCATTGTAAGCATCGATCAACTCCGCGGTTAAACTTTCGATCATTGACTTCCCCGGTCGCTCCCTGGAAACATCCCGGATCCACTGCATCGCCAACGCCCGCGCCCGGCCCCGGGTAACCTCTACCGGAACCTGATAAGTCGCTCCTCCAACCCGTCGGGGTTTAACCTCTAAAAGTGGCGCCACATTATCTATGGCTTTTTCAAAAACCTCTAACGGACCCTTATTTGTTTTCTTCTTGACCTCTTCGAATACGGAATAAAGTATTCCTTCCGCCATGCTTTTTTTGCCCTCCACCATTAATTTATTGATAAATTTCTTGACCAGCACACTTCCGTAAACTGGATCAGGAGGAATCTTTCTTTTGGGAACTTTTCCATACCTAGGCACCGCCAGCTCCTCCTTTTTCTTTAGAACGTTTTGCTCCATATTTTGAGCGACTCTGCTGCCTTCCTTCTACTCCTAAAGTGTCAAATGAGCCCCGCACAATATGATAGCGAACACCAGGCAAATCTTTGACCCGGCCACCACGGACCAGCACCACCGAGTGCTCCTGAAGGTTATGACCGATTCCCGGAATATAGGCGGATACTTCAGCCCCGGAAGTCAAACGCACCCGGGCCACCTTTCGCAAAGCCGAGTTCGGCTTCTTCGGGGTGGTGGTATATACGCGCACGCACACCCCCCGACGCAAAGGACTCCCCTTAAGCGCCGGCACTCTTTTCTTGGCTTTTTTCTTTTTTCTTCCCTTCCGGATAAGTTGATTAATGGTTGGCATCTTTATTTCTCCTCCGCTCGAGCCGCGACCTCTAGTTGACCCATGATTCCCACGGTCGGAACCAACTCTAAATAGCGATACTCAGAAAAGCCCGTCCCCGCCGGAATAAGCTTTCCGATAATCACATTCTCTTTCAACCCATACATCTCATCCGTTTTCCCCGAAACTGCCGCATCCGTTAAAACCCGGGCCGTCTCCTGGAAAGAAGCCGCCGAAATAAAGCTTTCGGTGGTAAGCGAAGCCTTGGTAATTCCCAAAAGCACCTCGGTGGCATTGGCTTTTTCCCCTTTTATATTCTCGTTGATCTCATCCAGCCGATTCTTTTCGACTAATTCTCCCGGCAGAAGGGTGGTTTCCCCGGGTCGGACTACCCGGACCTTCCTCGTCATCTGCCGCACGATCACTTCAATATGCTTATCCGCAATCGTAACTCCCTGTGACCGATAGATCTTTTGTATTTCATCCACCAAAAAGCCTTGAACCGCTGCCACCCCCAGAATGCGCAAAACATCGTGGGGATTCACCGTTCCTTCGGTAAGCTGCATTCCCTTGTGAACCTTATCGCGCGATATTACTCTGAGCCGGGTTTCATAGGGCACCGAATATTCTTTCTTTTCCCCTTTTGCTCCGGTAACCGTAACCACCCGGACCCCTTCGCTTTCCCGGACCTCAACTGTTCCGTCCAGATCTGAAAGAATCGCTGTATCTCGAGGGCGCCGGGCCTCAAAAAGCTCTTCCACCTTGGGAAGCCCCTGGATAATATCTCGGGTTTTGCTCGGATCTCGGCGAATAGACTCGACCCGGGAAATAACATCGTAGCTATCAATGTCCTCTCCGTCTTCCACAAACAATCTTGATCCCGCCACCACCAGGTAATTTTCGCCGGGAGTCACCACCAATTTATCCTTCTTTAATTCAATCACCACTCCGGAAGTTTTGCAAATCACCCCCGCCGCGATTTCGTCACCGGCTTTCACCTTCTCCCCGGATTTAACAAAAAGGTTCGCCCCCTTCGGGATCTCATAATCTTTCTTTACTTTTGGGTTATAAACGAAAACTTCGCCATCTCGCTTGGCGACTTTTTCCTTTCGCCTTTCGGTCACCTCCAGGTCAATGTACATTATTCTGCCGGCAGTGCTGGAGATAACATATTCATAGGTCGGATCGTAGACCGCGACCACCTCACCCGCCTGGACCTTTTGACTATCTTTCACCTTGAGCATCGCTCCCACGGGGAGGGGGTATTCCTCTTTCTTATCTTTAATTTTCACATAAATAGTGGAGCTTCGGGTAATCATCTTTTGCTTTTCGCCCAACTCATCCACCACCGCTTTTATTTCGATCCCCTCTGCAAAGTGAATGGTCCCGCCATGCTTGGTCTTGACCGAGATCTTGGCCGCCTTATGCAGGGCCACCCCACCGATATGAAAGGTGCGCATGGTAAGCTGGGTTCCCGGTTCTCCGATGGACTGTGCCGCAATGATCCCCACCGCCTCGCCCACATTAACGATCTGCAAGGATGAGAGGTCCATCCCGTAACACTTCTGGCAAAGCCCCTTCTTGGTCTCGCAGGCCAGCACCGAACGCACTTCAACCCTTTCAATGCCCGCCTCATAGATTTTCCTGGCGGTTCCCAGATCAAGCATTTCTCCGCCCTTGGCTAAAACCTTACCCGAGAGCGGATCGACCACGTTCTTGGTAGGGATGCGAAAAACCAGCCTCTGCCAGAGCGGGATTACCTCTTCGTATCCTTCGCGCACAGTCAAGAGCTCTATCCCTTTTTTTGTTTCACAATCCTCTTCGGTAATCATCACATCCTGAGCAACATCCACCAGCCTGCGCGTCAAATAACCGGAATCCGCGGTTCGGAGCGCAGTATCGACCAGGCCCTTGCGCGCACCGTAAGAAGATATGAAATATTCGGTCACATTTAAACCCTCTTTAAAGTTGGTCTTGATCGGAATATTTATAATATTTCCAGAGGGGTCTGCCATGAGGCCGCGAATTCCGGAAAGCTGACGCACCTGCTGGATATTCCCGCGGGCGCCGGAAAAGGCCATCATGTACACCGAATTCAAGCGATCGAACTCCTTCAACATATTTTCAGTAACTTCCTCGGTGACTGCGCTCCAGATATCAAGCGATCTGATGAATTTTTCTTTGCCGGAAAGGGAACCAGCCCGGAAATGCCGCTCTAAATCCGCCACCTGCTTGGTGGCTTTGTCCACAATTTCCTTCTTTTTGGAGGGCACCACCAGATCCTCAATGGCGATGGAGACCCCGGCCAGCGTCGCGTACTTAAACCCCAGCCTCTTTATTTCATCCGCGATTTCGGAAGTTATGGCGCTTCCATAACGGTTGTAGCAATCGGCGATTAATTTCTCTACCCCTTTCTTGTCCAGGACATGATTGAGGTACGGATATTCCTCTTCAATCCCCCGCCTTTTCAGCACCCGATTCAAGGTATAGTTAAATTTTATTCGGCCAACCGTGGTCTCAATCAGCTCGCTATTTCGGCGGACCTTGATCCGGGCGTGGAGATGAACCTGGTCTAAATCGTTGGCAACCATGGCTTCCCAATCATCCGCAAGCACCATCCCTTTCCCGAGCTGAGCTCTTTCATCCTGGATGGTCATGTAATAAGTTCCCAGGATCATATCCTGGGTAGGAGTTACAATCGGACGCCCGGAAGCCGGCGAAAGAAGGTTATTGGAAGCCAGCATCAAAATTCGAGATTCTACCTGCGCCTCAGAAAGGAGCGGAACATGGACCGCCATCTGATCACCATCAAAATCAGCATTAAAAGCCGGGCAAACCAGGGGATGAATCCGAATAGCTTTACCTTCCACTAAAATCGGTTCAAAGGCTTGGATTCCCAGACGATGCAGAGTGGGTGCGCGGTTAAGCAAGACCGGATGCCCCTTGATGACCTCCTCCAGGATATCCCAAACAATAATTTCCTGACGTTCGATCATGCGCTTGGCAGATTTCACGTTCTGAGCGATGCCGCGATCGACCAGCTTACGTATGACAAAGGGTTTGAAGAGCTCCAGCGCCATCTCCTTGGGCAAGCCGCATTGATGGAGCTTGAGATGAGGACCGATCACGATCACGGACCGACCGGAATAATCCGCGCGCTTCCCCAACAGATTTTGGCGGAATCTTCCCTGCTTCCCTTCGATGACGTCCGTCAATGACTTGAGCGGCCTTCCGGTCGACCCGGTAACCGCCCTTTTCCGGCGGCCGTTATCAATCAAGACATCCACCGATTCCTGGAGCATTCTTTTCTCGTTGCGGATGATCATTTCGGGAGCGCCCATATTGATCATTTTTTTCAGGCGGTTGTTGCGATTGAGCACCCTCCGGTATAGATCATTCAAGTCGGAGGTGGCAAACCGTCCCCCCTCAAGCTGAACCATGGGGCGAAGGTCGGGAGGAATAACCGGAAGAACATCCAGCATCATCCATTCCGGACGATTGCCCGACTTATACAAGGCCTCCGCCACCCTGAGCCTCTTGATAATTTTCATTCTCTTCTGCCCGCCGGCCGCCTTCAACTCCCGACGGAGCTTGGAGACCATCTGGGCAAGGTCGATCCTGGAAAGTAATTCCCGGACCCCGCGGGCACCCGTCTCCGCCTTGAACTTGTTGCCGTGTTTTTCCAATGCTTCCTGATATTCTGCCTCACGCAGAATCTGCCCAACCTTTATTCGTTTGAGGTCGCCCGAAACATTCGTCACAATATAGGCATCGTAATAAATGACTTCTTCCAGGGCCCGCGTGGAAACATCCAAAAGCAGGCTCATGTATCCGGGGACGCCGCGCAGGAACCAGATGTGGGCCACGGGCTCGACCAGACGTATGTGCCCCATGCGCTCGCGGCGCACGCGGGAGGAAGTCACTTCGACCCCGCACCGCTCACAGACAATCCCTCGATAGCGCACCCGCCGATATTTTCCACAGTGGCATTCCCAATCCTTGACCGGCCCAAAGATCTTTTCGCAAAAGAGGCCCCTCCGCTCCGGCTTGAAGGTCCGGTAATTGATGGTCTCGGGCTTTTCCACCTCGCCGAACGACCAGTTAAGGATTTGCTGCGGGGAAGCTAAGCCGATTCGAATAAAACTGAATTCCTTCTCGATTTTTTTAGCGAGTACCAAGCTTACGCCTCCTCTTTTCTTCAAAAATACGCGGCATTTTTTTGCCCGGCAATTTTTCCTGCTCGTCAATGCTTACTTCTTTGCCTTCCTTGGTCAGGGTTTTGACGTCCAAAGCCAGACTGCGCAGTTCCTTTACCAGAACCTTAAAGGACTCAGGAATTCCCGGCTTCCCCATGGGCTTGCCCTTAAGAATTGATTCATAAACACGCGATCTGCCCACGACATCGTCTGATTTTACGGTAAGCAGCTCCTGTAAGGTATAGGCTGAGCCATACGCCTCCAGGGCCCAGACCTCCATCTCTCCAAAGCGCTGTCCGCCAAATTGCGCTTTTCCTCCCAAAGGCTGTTGGGTGATCAAAGAATAAGGCCCGGTGGATCGCGCGTGCATCTTGTCATCCACCAAATGAATGAGTTTCATCAAATACATATAGCCCACGGCGATTTTTCGGCCAAAGGGCTTCCCCGTCCTCCCATCCCGCAGCTCAACCTTTCCGGAAATATCAAGCCAGGGAATCTCCGCATCCGCCGCCGCTTTTTCAAGCTCTTTTTGCACAATGTTTATGGAGGCGTCTTCTTCGATGGATTCATCGAAGGGCGCCAGCTCATATTTCTTGCTTAATAACCATCCCGCATATCCCAGCAGAAGTTCAAAAATCTGGCCGATATTCATTCGGGACGGCACTCCCAGAGGATTCAAGATCAAGTCCATCGGGGTTCCGTCCGGAAGATAGGGCATGTCTTCCTCTGGAAGGATCTTGGCGATGACCCCCTTGTTTCCATGCCGGCCTGCCAGCTTGTCCCCGATGCTTATCCGGCGCAGCTGCGCCAGGTAAACTCGGACCAGCTCATGCACTCCGGGCGGCAGCTCATCTCCCTTTTCCCTCGAGAAAGCCCGAACCGCGATCACAATACCGGTCTCTCCGGGAGGAACTCTAAGGGAGGTATCCCGCATATCTCTCGCCTTATCTCCAAAAATCGCCCGCAGCAGTTTTTCTTCCGCCGGGAGCTCGGTTTCGCCCTTGGGGGTCACCTTCCCCACCAAAATATCGCCCGGTCCCACTTCAGCCCCAGGAGTGACAATCCCCCTTTCATCCAGTTTTGCGAGGGCCTCTTCGCCCACATTCGGGATTTCCCTCGAAATCTCCTCCATCCCGAGCTTGGTGGCTCTGACCTCAACCTCAAGACGCTGCACGTGAACCGAAGTAAAAAGATCTTTTTTCACCAATCTCTCTGAAACCAGGATGGCATCCTCATAGTTATACCCTTCCCAGGGCATGAGGGCCACTAAAACATTTCTTCCCAGAGCCAATTCTCCATTGCTGGTGGCAGAGCCATCCGCAATTACTTCTCCCTTTTTCACGCTCTGGCCGATCCTGACGGTTGGCCGCTGGTGGATCAATGTGTCCTGATTGCTCCGGCTAAAAGTCAGCAACTTATAAACATCTTTTTTCTTATTCGACCTCTGGATCACGATTTCATCCGCCGTGGCCCGGATAACCTTGCCCGAATTTTCGGCTTTGACCAAGGTTCTGGAATCATTCGCCACCTTTGATTCCAGACCAGTTCCCACCACCGGCTCTTCCGGCCGCAGCAAGGGAACGGATTGCCTCTGCATATTGGCCCCCATGAGCGCCCGGTTGGCATCGTTGTGCTCAAGAAAAGGTATCATGGAGGTTGAAATACCTACGATCTGCTCGGGAGCGACCCCAACATAGTCCACTTCCTGGCGTGGAGCAAAAATGAATTCGCGCTTGTAGCGCACCGGCACCTGATCCTCCATAATCTTCCCTTTCTTGTCGGTCCGAACATCGCAGGAGGCAATTCGGTGCAAATCTTCAATGTCCGCGGTTAAATACTCGATCTTCCTGGCCACCACTCCCTTATGCACCTTGTAATATGGAGTTTCGATAAAGCCATATTTATTCACCCGGGCATGGGTCGCCAAAGAGGCAATCAAGCCCGCATTCGGACCTTCGGGAGTCTCGATCGGGCAGATCCGGCCATAGTGCGAGGGGTGAATATCCCGCACTTCAAAACCGGCCCTCTCCCGGCTCAACCCCCCCGGCCCCAAGGCCGAAAGCCTGCGTTTATGGGTGAGCTCCGCCAGGGGATTGGTCTGGTCCATAAATTGGGATAACTGACTGGACCCGAAAAATTCTTTAATGACCGCCTGCAGGGGCCGGATGTTGATAAGCTGGACCGGAGCCACTGCCTCATCTCCCTTAACCATCATCTGTTCCTTGATAAGCCGTTCGATCCGGGTAAGCCCGATTCTGATCTGACGCTGCAGCAGCTCCCCCACCGCCCGAACGCGTCGATTCCCAAGATGGTCGATATCATCTGCAATCCCTTCTCCGGAATTGATCAAGATCAGGTATTTCACCATGGCCAGGATATCCGCCTTGGTCAGAACCGCTTTGTCATCCGGAACATTTATGCCGAGTTTTCGATTCATCTTGTAGCGGCCGACCCTTCCCAGATCATAGCGTCTGGCGTTGAAAAACAAATTATTGAGATAAACCTGCGCCCCTTCCTGGGTTACCGGATCTCCCGGGCGCAATTTCTTGTAAACTTCGATGAGCGCTTCATCCTTAGGAAGGATCGGGCACTCTTTAAGAGATCTTCTTCGAAATTCACCTTCCGCCAGCGCCCCCAGAATTTCCTTTTCCGAGCAGCCAATGGCCGAGAGAAACATAGCTATCGGGATTTTTCGCGTGCGGTTGATGCGGGCGAAGATCGCGCCCGAGGCATCGGTTTCGATCTCCAGCCAGGATCCCCGATCGGGAATGATGGTGGCATAATAAAAAACCTTCCCTGCCCGCTCGATCCTTTTGGACTCTCGATAATAAACGCCGGGGGACCTTACCAGTTGCGAAACGATCACTCTCTCCGCGCCGTTTATGATAAAAGTCCCGCGCTCGGTCATCATGGGCAAATCACCAATGAAAACATCCTGGGACTTAACTTCCCGGGTTTGCTTATTCAGCAAGCGCGCCTCGACCTTTAGGGGCAAAGCATAGGTGGTTTCCCGCAGCAGGCACTCGCGCGCGGTATATTTGGGCTTGGCTAAAATATACTTCCCGGAAAAGGAGAGCTCAAGCTTTCCCTCATAACCCTTGATCGGAGAAATCGCCCTGAGCTCCTCCGGAAGCCCTTCTTCCAAGAACCACTGGAAGGATTCTTTTTGCAATTCCAACAGATCCGGTGGTTCCACCACCTTTTTTTGTTTTGGCTGGATTAACTTTATTCTCTCGCTCATTATTTAATTTCTACTTTCGCTCCTTCCCCTTCCAGTTTTTTCTTAATTTCCTCTGCCTCTTCCTTTTTCACGCCCGATTTTATGGGCTTGGGAGCAGAATCGACCAATTCCTTGGCTTCCTTAAGGCCCAATCCGGTCACTTCCCGGAGAACCTTCAGGACCTGTATCTTTTTGTCCCCGGCAGAAGCCAACACCACGTCAAACTCATCTTTGGCTTCGGCCGCTTCGCCGGCGGCGGCCATCCCCGCCCCCATCACCACCGGAGCCGCTGCGCTCACTCCAAATTTTTCTTCCATTTTCTTCACCAAGTCCGAAAGCTCGAGTACCGTCATCTCCTCAACCGATGCCAGAATCTCATCAACCTTTGACTTTGCCATCTTTTCACCCCCTTCTTTATCCTGTGCCTACGCCTGCGCCTTTTTATCCTTTACCGCATTCAAGGCATAGACCAGCTTGCGAAGCGTGCCCTGCAGCACGTTGACAAAACCATAGATGGGAGCCTGCAGGCCCCCCACCACCTTTGAAAGCAGAACTTCCTTGGGTGGAAGCTTGGCGATTTCCGCCAAGCCCTTACTTTCGACAAAAGACTTTTCAAAGAGCCCCGCTTTTATTTCTCCCTTCTCGATATCCTTGAGAAAATCCACCAGGGTCTTGAGGGGCGCCAGCGGATCTTCATAGCCCAGGAGCAGGGCAACCGGGCCGTTTAAATAATCCTTGAGCTCGGAAAATCCAGCCGCTTCTACCGCTCTCTGAAGCAGGGTATTCTTAACGATCCTATACTCGGCCTTTCCCGCATGCAGTTTTTTTCGCAGATCGGTTATTTCTTTGACAGAAATCCTCTGATAATCCGAGAGGATCAAAACACTGGCGGAATCGATTCTTTCTTTGAGCTCGTCCACTATCTTTTTTTTATTTTCAACCACTTTCGTGACCATCTAAACACCCTTGCCTGAATTTTCTGCCGCCACTTTGGGATCGATTTTTATCCCGGGCCCCATGCTCGAGGAAACGGTTATGGACTGCACATAGCTTCCCTTGAGGCCTCCCGGTTTTACCTGCAAGACCGCCGCCAGCGCGGCCTGAAAATTTTTCTCCAGGGCCGAGGCCTCAAACGAGGCCTTCCCCAGGATCATGTGGAGCGCCGCGCTCTTATCCATTTTAAATTCCACTTTCCCGCCCTTGAATTCCCTGACGGTTTTGCCGATATCAGAAGTCACTGTCCCGGATTTGGGATTGGGCATAAGCCCTTTGGGGCCCAGAATTTTCCCGAGCTTACCCACGGAACCCATCATATCCGGCGTGACAATCAGGATGTCAAAATCCATAAATCCGCTCTTTATTTTTTCAACCAGGTCCTCCCCGCCCATCGCATCCGCGCCCGCATCTTCCGCCTCTTTCATTCTATCCGCTTTGGCAATGACCGCCACCTTTTTCGTTTTTCCCGATCCAGCCGGAAGGGTCATTACTCCCCGCACCGAAGACTTTTTGGGGTCGACCCCGAGCTTCATGGCCAAATCCACGGTCTCATCAAACTTTGCCCGGGCGGTCTGTTTCAGGAGCTGCATCGCCTCGGTCGGGGCATAGAATTTCTCTTTATCCACCAACTTCTCTTTTTCCTTATATTTTTTCCCTCTGGCCATTAAGAACCCACCGTAATTCCCATATTTCTTGCGGTTCCCTCGACGATCTTCATGGCGGCTTCGATATCATTCGCGTTCAAATCCGGCAGCTTGATCTGTGCGATCTCTTTAATCTTCGCGCGGCTCACTTTGCCAACTTTGGTCTTATTGGGCTCGCCCGAACCCTTTTCGATCCCCGCCGCCCGGCGCAGCAAATCAGCCGCGGGCGGGGTCTTTAATATAAACGAAAAGGATCGGTCCTTGTAAATGGAGATTTCAACCGGGATAATAACCTCCCCCTTATCCTTGGTGGCCGCATTGTACTGCTTGCAGAATTCCATGATATTCAAGCCGTGCTGACCCAGCGCGGGACCAATTGGAGGCGCGGGATTGGCCTTCCCCGCCAGTATCTGCAATTTAACCTTGGTTAATACCTCTTTTTTCTTTTTCTTCGCCATAGCTTAGACTATCTTCTGGGCGTGCTCAAAGTTCACTTCCACCGGTGTATCCCTTCCAAAAATATTAATGAGGACCTTGAGCTTTCCCTTCTCAGCATTAACTTCGTCAACCGTTCCGGTGTAGCCGCGGAAAGGCCCGGAAATGACTCTGACCCCCTCGCCTTTCTCAAACGTGATTTCCAGTCTTTCTTCTTTACCGAGTTGCTTGAGCACCCGCTGCATTTCCTTATCTGAGACCGCGCTGGGCCTGACCTTGGTCCCGATAAAGCGTGCCACTCCCGGGGTCTGGCGAATCAAATACCAGGATTCCTCATCCAGGATCATTTCCAGGAATACGTATCCGGGAAACATCTTTTTGACTTTTTCAATCCGCTTCCCGCCCTTGATTTCAACCGTTTCCTCGGTGGGCACCAGCACCTGAAAGACCTTTTCCTTTAATCCCTTTGACTCAATGGTCTGCTCAATCGCATGCTTGACCCGGTCTTCATGTCCGGTAAAGGTCTGGATCACATACCATCTCTTTTCGCTCTTTGGCTTTTCCTCAACCACCTCCGCCTCTGCCTCCACCTTTTCCTCTCCCTTCTTCTCCTCAGCTTTTTCTTCAACAACCGCCTCTTCTGCTCCCACCTTTTCCTCTGCCTCTACCTTTTCCTCTGCCTCTACCTTTTCCCCTGTCTCTTCCTTCTTCTCCTCAGCTTTCTCTTCAACAACCGATTCTTCTACTTTTGGCTCTTCTTCTTCTTTTTCTTCCGGCTTCTCTTCTGCTGGCGGTATTTCTTCAACGACCTCTTCCTTTTCCTCTTCCTTTTCCTCAGGTTTTTCTTCAGCCGCCTTCTCCTCTGCCTTAGGCTCTTCAGCCGGCACCTCACTTGGCTTAGTTTCTTCCTTCTTCTGTGCTTCCTGTTCTTCTGCGTTTCCGCGCTTCTCTTCTTCCATCACTATCTCATAAGAAATCCAAATATCCTCGAGAAAATGAAGTCGATCCCCATAATATATGCCCCGGTCATCAAAACCAGGACCAGAATTATCAAGGTTGCCACGGCCACGTATCTCCGCTCCGGCCAGACCACTTTTTTGGTCTCGGCCCGGGTCTCCTTGAAAAACTTAACTACCTTATTCAGCTTTTCCTTCATCTTATATAATCGGGTCTGCCCCGACTCTCCCGACGACATTATTTTATAATAATGCAGGTCGGGATTCCGATCGGCACAAAGTGCCGCATCGGAAGAACGGGGAGTCTCCCGATAAAACCGGGAGTGGGAGGATTCGAACCCCCAGTCCTGGTTTTGGAGACCAGTGGTTTAACCATTAACCGACACTCCCCCGCCCCGGTTTTATCGGGATGGTTTGCCATTAACCGACAGACCCGGCGCCGCCTACTTTGCTTCTTTATGTTTAGTATGCTTCTGGCACCAATTGCAAAACTTCGAGAGCTCCAGCCGTTCCTTGGTGTTCTTTTTGTTTTTTTTCGTCGTGTAATTCTTTCTTTTACACTCAGTGCAAACTAAAGTTATAATCTCTCGCATAAAATTTTATCCGGGGGCACACTAAAACCCCCTTGACCAAAATTTATTAAAATTTTTGGCAAAATGAAAACGAATTTTGCTCCCCAAACTGATTGGGCAGGTCCACCCTTCCGTTGAGGCGAACAAAAGGTTATTTTACAATAGATAAGGAAATCTTGTCAAGTCCCGATTTCCTTATTATTATATTTTAATGTTTTTCGGGATCCCGCTAAAGCGGGAGGGATTTTTACTAAATCAGAAAGTAGCGCACGAAGAACATGTTGTAGAAGCGAGCGGAGCCTCCGCTGAGGGTCATGATCTCACCCGAGAGCCCCAAAAGCACGGGATAGGAAAGCAATCTGGCGTTTATGGAGGCCTCGTAATCAAAGAGCTGGCTCGGCTGCCCGAGCACCGAGGGAGTAACGTTTACCCGTGCAAGAGGCAGGGAATAAAAAGCTCGAATCAAAACATCCCTACCGTAGATCTGGGCGGCAGTGGCCGCTCCCAGATTAAGCCCGGTAAAATCGGTGGGAGCGGTGGGATTGCTCAAATTAATATATTTTAATCCCAGGAGCAATTTCCCGTCGATACCATAAAATTTTACAATGGGATGAATGGTATTCAATTCCAGCTCATACCGATTCTCGTTGACCACGCTGCCGCTCACCCCTCCCCCGCCGGAGGGAACCATGTAATAGATCTGGTTGAAGCCGTATTTGCCGGAGATCTCGTAGTTCCCGGAAAATCTCCAGAGCCTGAAAATATTTCCGTAGCAAGCCGAGGCGTTGAAGCCCATCCAGTTATTGGTGCCGGAGTTATTCTCATAGATATTTCCCATCCCGCCCGAAACATAGGCCATGGGCCGGGAACTGATCTCAAGCGACCGCTCAACCAGCTTGGAAGGAGGAAGGACCTCAACCCTTTCGAGCTTTTGGAGAGAAAAATCAATGAATCTTGCCAGGATGTATGCCAGGAGATAACGGCTCACATCTTTTTTGCCCTGAAAGCTTCCGTCTTCAAAAGGATTGATGATCCCGGCAGAGATCAGTTTCTGCACACTGGGGTAGGCCCAATGATCTGGGGGAAGATCGGTTAAAGTGACTTCTTTGAGTTTAACCGGGGATCCCGCCGCTTCCTCCACCCTTCCCAGGGCCTTAGCCACCGCTACTGAAACCTCATTCCGGTTCAGGGTCCTTTGCCCCTTAAAGGTTCCGTCCGGAAAGCCGGTAATGATCTGGTATTTGGAGACCAGGTCCATGAGATAGGGATAGGCCCAATGCGTAGTTTTAACATCTTTGAATTTAACTTCCTTGGTGGTCTCAGCCTTAAGATTGACCTCGCGGGTTGTCTCAATATAAGAGAGGGCTGCAACCAGGGCCTTGGAAAATTCGTAGCGGTTGAGGGTCTTTTCTCCGCGATAGGTATTATCCGGATAACCGGAGATGACCTGGTACTCTGTGACCAGCTTTTCCACGTAGGGATAAGCCCAGTGGTCGGAAGGGACATCCGTGAAAGACCAGGCCCCGCTTCCGCAAAGCGCAACCGCTATTCCAATTAGAACAATTCTTTTAAGCATTATCAAATTTCCCTCCCATCCCAGTAATCAAAAAGAGAAGGGAGGGATATTACGGTATCGATACCTCATCGCCGGTTCCAGATACTACTGGATTCCCGGCCAGATCCTTCACGTTGGTGATCACCTTTATCTTATCATTTACAACGAAATCCGTATCCGTGGTAATTTGGACTATTGAAAATAGATTGCCTGGCCAAACACCACTGAGATTTGAGCTGCTTGAAGTCAAGTGCGTGGCATCGGTCACAGTCCCCTTCACTTCATCAAGACTATCAGTGTGTGAAAAATATGATGCCGAAATTGTATTTGGATCTATTGGTTGATTAAAAGCAATGTAAGCGATCCTTGCGTGGGTCGTATCAATTAAAGCTGGCAGATGATAATTATTGTTTAGGATCTCCGCCGACCTGCCTCCTCCGGCACGTCCGCTGTAAGCCGCGGTGTTCAGCTGCGGCCCCACCAATTCCTTTTTCGCTCCGGTTGTCGCCTCCTGGGTCGACTCTCCTTCGCCGTTGTATGTCACCGCCTTGAAATAGACCGCCTTGTTGATAAAGGGATAATTCTGGGTCGAGATCGGATCGACCGTACTGCCGCTGCCATAGAGCGCGGTGATCAACTGCGCAACGGTCCCCGTATAATAGTTATTCGGGGTTGAGCTGAGAAGAACATAGTTGGTCGCCGAGGCCGCGTCTATCGCTGCGTAAAACTTATAGCCGGTTATCGGCCCGCCGCTGCTGGGAGGATCACAATAAAGATTTATCGAATTACCAGAGGTATATACATCTATATAATCAGCTCCCGTGGCCGCATCGGAAACGAAGGGCTTGCTGTTTACCGCAACCATCACATAGGACGGCGCGCCCGGCGCCCCGCCGCTGGCCGTATAGTATGTGAAATAATCATTGTTTTCAATCACGTTGCCATCCTCCTGGACCGGGATGCCATAGCTGGTCGAGGTTGAGCTGGCCAGCTTGTAACCGTCTTTGTCCTTGACATCAGCAAATTCATTTAGGCCCAGATAAAGCATGTAGACCTCATTGGGCAAAAGCGACGAGGTGGGAGTGATGGTCAGAACCGTATCGTTATCGCTCCAGGCGGTGGTAACGCCAACTGTATCCCCGGCAGCAAATGTCCGGACGCCGGCCGAAACGAAACTCGGCCGGACAGTGGCGGTGTCTATCGGTTTATTGAAAGTGATGGTAAAGACTGCGTCTGTTTCGATGGTGCTGTTGGGAAGCGGCGAAACCGAACGCATCACCGGATTGATCCCCATGTCTAGGTCCACGGTAAAGATCGCACCATCGGGGACATTGCTGGCCTTTACCGATGAGGCATTGGCGCTGCCATACATGAGCATCTCTCCGATCTCCAGATAACCCTCCCCCCTCTGGTAGCCTTCTTTGGTCACCTCTATTACATAATTGCCGTACTTAACCTTCTCAAAAACATATTCTCCATCAGCATTGGTCACGGCACTTTTGGTCTCATAGCTGCCGACCAAGGTAACCATGGCACCGGCCACCGACCCGATGACATGGGAACCATAACTGGACCCCTGGCGCATATAATAATTGCCGTAAACGATCCCCTTGCAGACCAGATTCTGGGGGGATGCCGTTTCAATCTTGACCCCCGGCGTCTGCTCGCCGCAGCCCGCCACCACAATCCCCACTATTCCAATTAAAGCAAATTTATTAAGCATTATTAAATTTCCCTCCTATCCCAGTAATCAACAAGGGAAGGAAGGGATAATCAAATTTATTACAGTATCGATACCTCATCGCCGGTTCCAGATACTACTGGATTCCCAGCCAGATCCTTTACGGCGGTGCTCACCTTGATCTTATCTGTTAAAGCGAAATCCGTATCCGATGTGATTTTGACTATTGAAAATAAGTTGCCTGGCCAAATACCACTGAGATTCGAGCTGCTTGAAGTCAAAAGCGTGGCATTGGTCACAAGGCCTTTCGTCACGTCACCAACATCAGTGTGTTGAAAAACTGTTGCCAAAATTGTAGATGGATCTACTGGTTGATTAAAAGCAATATAAGCGATCTTTGTGTCAGTCCCGGCAGTTAAAGCTGGCAGATAATAATTATTATTTAACACTTCTGCCGCCCTGCCTCCTAAGGTACGTCCGCTATAAGCCGCAGTGTTCAGCTGCGGTCCCA
>Ga0111227_1085_pt1 | contig 20098 bp, 17 predicted proteins | sample DeeMarSWOR152_54_FD_80391 | JGI IMG/M metagenome (GOLD analysis project Ga0111227, IMG submission 80391) | candidate division WOR-1 bacterium DG_54_3 | reverse complement strand
GCAGCCAAAGATTCATAATCTATGGGCGTGTCCAAAAATTCCTCAGAGAGGCATCCTCCGGAAGGTCCCCCGGTCTGAACTGCCTTAAATGGTTTCCTCGATCCACCCCCTATATCAAAGATGATCTGCCTGAGCGTCATTCCCAAAGGTACCTCGATCAGACCTGAGCGACGCACATTTCCCACCAGAGAAAACGTTTTGGTGCCATAGTTTCCCTGAGTACCGTACTGTTTATACCAGGTAGAACCATTCCTCAGAATGTTGGGCAAAGTTCCCAAGGTTTCCACATTGTTGATGATGGTGGGCATGCCATGAAGACCGGAGACTGCAGGGAAAGGAGGTCGTGACCTGGGCATACCTCTTTTTCCCTCGATGGAGCCAATAAGGGCGGTCTCCTCACCACAGACAAAAGCTCCCGCCCCCTCTTTTATGGTGATGTCGAAATCAAAGCCTGAGTTCTGGATGTTCTTGCCCAAAAGGCCGTATTCTTTCATCTGATCTAAGGCTTTCTTTAAACGGGCGATAGCTAAGGGATATTCCGCCCTTATGTAAATGTATCCATGAGAAGCACCGATGGCATATGCGGCTATCAGCATTCCCTCAAGAACTGAGTGGGGATCGCCTTCTATCAGGGATCGGTTCATGAACGCACCCGGGTCACCTTCGTCGGCATTACAGATCATATACTTCATTTTGCTCGTGGAACTTCTGCATATCTCCCACTTCCTGTAGGTTGGAAAACCTGCTCCTCCTCTTCCCCGCAGCCCAGCCTCCTTGACTTCCGCAATTACCTTTTCTGGTCCCATCCTGAAGGCGTTGATCACGCCTGAGTAACCTTCGTTAGCCAGGTAATGATCGATCTCCTCCGGATCTATGAAGCCGCAGTTTCTGAGCACCACTCTTACCTGGGGTTTTAACATAGGAAGATCGAAGAATCGGGGGATTCCATCCGTGAATTCAAAATTCTCATCTCCGAAGTGTCCTACCGCAAAATGAGCCTGAGGGTCGTCCTTGATTAAATAGGACTCGATTATCTTTTTGACTTTCTCCGGGGTGACGTTAGCATAGCTTATCCGGGGTCGACCTGGTAGAGTAATGTCCATAAGTGGCTCCAGATAGCAGGGTCCCATGCATCCCACCCGGACAGTCTTTGCTTTCAATCTGTTTTTCTTCAGAGTATTACCAATCGATTTCAGCACCTCCAAAGCGCCAGCGGCCTTGCCACAGGAGGCGGTGCCCACATAGATGATCGGGATTTTGCTGCTCTTCAGCAAATCCCATTTCTTTTTAGCTTCTTTTCTTTTTTTCTCGAAACTAATCATATTTATTCAAGCTTTCCTTTAAACGAACCACCGTCATCCGGCTATGGATCTCATCGTTGATCTGGACCACTGGTGCCAGAGCGCAACATCCCAAACAAGCCACCCGCTGAAAATCGAAACGTCCGTCTTTTGTCGTTTCTCCTGGAGAGATATCAAGTGCTCTCTCCACCTCTTCGCAGAGAATTTGTCCTCCTCTTACGTGGCATGCGGTTCCCATGCAGACTTTAATGGAGTTTCTTCCAGGTGGGTTAAATCTGAATTGGGAATAAAAAGAGGCCACTCCGAAGATTTGATTTTCAGAGATTTTCAAAAAACGGGAAATATGGTTGACGGCCTCCTCCGAAATATATCCAAGCTTCTCTTGAGTCCTCTGGAGGATAGGGATCAGATCTCCTTCCTCGCCTTTGAATGCAGAAAATATCTTGTTATAATATGTATGAGCCACGGACGTCATTCCTTTCGTCTTCAGAAGGGTCTATTTTTTCCATTCTTCCTCTATTCCTCGCCTCCCTTTTGTGCAAGGAAGATGCAATCGGTCAGTTCCGCCTCTCCTCTGACGAAATCCTCTGCGAATGCCATACAGGTGGGTGCTCCGCAGCAGCCACAATCTATCTGTCGAAGCTTCTGGTACACCCTCTCCTTTTCTTTCATTCTCTTGATAGACGTTTCCAGGTCGGTGTCGAAGTATTTGGTGGGACGAGGTAAAATCGGGTTTTCTATGAAATAGTATCCCTCTTTTAGTTTTTGTTCGATCTCCTTGTCATTAACCTTTATCCTCTTTTCATATTTGCCCCTTTGCTTTATGCTGTTGGTCCGGGCGACATAGGGGCTCTCCACGGTTAAGGTCCCCCCTATGCAGCCCAACATACACGCCATAGCTTCCACGAAATCGACGTTTCGCAGCCGTGAATTCTCGATGTCATCTAATATCTTCATCACATGATCCAATCCAGACACCGCCAGCCAGTTTTCCATGTCCACCGCGCGGGTTATGCCTCCAAGCGTTGCCCAACCCGCATTGAAGGAGAAATCATTTGGAACTTGGCTTTCATCAAATTTCTCATGGATAGCCACAATCTGAGGAAGTAATATAGAATAGACGTCGTTTATGGAGACTGCTCCATCAAACCAGGACCTCGCTTTCTCAGCCGGCTGCTTGATGGAGACGATCTTTGCTGGACAGGGGGCTACGTAAACTATTCCAATCTCTTCTGGTTTCAGTCCCAACTCGCTCTGGAGATTCCTTCTGATCTCCCGGGCGGTTACCTCTCGGGGCACGTCCAGCGGCACTATCTGCTCCACCAGATCAGGATATTTCACCTGAATCAGCCTGAGCATAGAGGGACAGTGAGAAGATATGAGGGGAAGTCGACCCCGATGTTTTTTCATGTATTTAACCAGCGCTCTGGCCAAGGCTGCCGAGGAGGTGCTGACATCTGCAACTTCGTCAAAACCGAGTTCCTTGAAAGCCAGATGGATGATGTAAGGATGAATGCTGGGGTCGAATTGGGAGTAAAGGACCGGGGAAGGAACAACTACTTTGTATTTGAATTGAGAAATCTCCCCCACGGGATCGGTTATCGGAACAATGGCCCCTGCGGGGCATACGGATATGCAGGTGCCGCAGTCAATACACAGTTCTTCAGATATGACCGCTTTACCCTCTCTTATCCGAATGGCTAAGGTTGGACAGTGACGCATACAGGTCATGTGCCCCCGACACTTGTCCAGGACTACTTTATGAGCGTGATAATACTGTGGCAATCTACTTCCTTCCTTCTGCTAAAAACTATTACGCAAAAAACCTCATTAGCAGTGTGGTCCCTTTTCCAACCTCGCTTTTGATCTCAAGATCGTCTGCATTTTTCTTTATGTTGGGCAGCCCCATCCCGGAGCCGAACCCCATGGCTCTCATCTCTTCGGTGGCAGTGGTAAATCCCTCCTGCATAGCTTGTTCCACATCTGGAATGCCTTTCCCCTCATCATCAATCACCACCTCGATAAGTCTGGGTGTCACTGTGAGATTGACTTTTGCCCTCTGGGCATGCATGACCACATTCATCTCCCCCTCGTAGGTGGCAATGGCAACTCTGCGAACCAGTTTGGGATCGAACCCTATTTTTTTTAGGATAGACTTCACCTCCGTGGATGCCATTCCTGCATTCGCAAAGTCGTTCCCTTGAACGAAGAACTGATGACCAAGTAATATCTCCTTTGTCCTTTGTGCAAGTGAGCTGGTTTTTGTCTCCGGGTATATTCCCTTCCTAACAGAATCTATCCTGATGCAAGCATCGTACATGTCCATATTTGTGGAGAGTAAGACCATATGGTTATCTCTTGCGAACTCTTCCGAACCATCTTTGGGTTTCTTACCCCGAACGAACACGACCCCTTTGAATTCAGCCATGTGAGCAGAGATAACGGCCTGCTGAGTTGCAAGACCGGTAAGGAGAATCGAATTAGGTCTCCCAAATGCCAAAACGTCGCTCATCAAATCAGAAGCATATACATGTTCAACCTTCGTATCGAGGTCATCTTCTCCCTCGATTACGGAAGCCCCTAATGCCTCTTTTATCATTTTTATCTCCACAACAATCGCCTTGATTGCAATGTCAACCCAAACCACGGGGTGGCTCTGGCAGCTCAAATTGCTTATGGGAACACAGAATATTATCCAGGCCAGCTATTTGGTGGACAGACCCAACCCATAAAGCTTGCCCACCAACTCAAAAGTAGGGAGCTCGCTGGAAAGGATTGCAATATCATATTTACTGGCAAGATCCACTGTTTCTTGCGGAACCTCTTTGCCGCTGGTAATGACTACGGCTGAAACATCCACCAGATTGGCTGCCGGGACGATACTCTTATGAGTTTGAACTGTCAGCCAGAGGTTACCGGATTTGGCGCTGGCCATAACATCGCTTAACATATCCGAGACGAAGACACCATCCACGTCCCGGTGTTCAAACTTGCTTAAGGGTTTGAGTCCGATCTTTTCAATCAAATCTTGAGTAGTCATGAAAACTCTCCCAGCTAATTTTGTAGAATGAATTTCTGTTCAAATTAAAATAGAGGTTTTCTTTCCTTGGGTGGTTCTAAGGAAAGCATGCCCACATCGTGAATAAAATCACCTTTGCATAAAGAGAGATCTGCAATCAGATTAAACGGAACGATTTTGATCCTGGAGCGGGATGTGTCTCTCCTCTGGTTGAAATAATCGGTGAGGGTATCCAGCTTGTAGGAGGGGATAGGTTCCGTTTTTGCTCTGGGAAGAAAACCGAATGCCACTAAAATCCAAGTCCTCTCCGCTTCATACCTCTTTCGGAGAATTTCCACCTCACAATCGGGCAAACATCCGGTACAGTGCAAAAACCCCATCAGGTCATCGAACTTCTCCAGATGGTCGCACTTAGTGCACTGCAGATCAAATCTGAATGACTGGGCGTTTTCCACCCGGCTCCAGTAATGATCACCCTCACGGTATTTATCCCCGAGAATGGGAGTATCTTCCGTGGAGAAATATGTTCTAAGGCCGTTGCAGTGAAAACATTTCTCGAAAACTACAAAGCCAAACTGGATATTTGCCATTTTCCACTGGTGTTGGCATTCAGACATTTTCATTTACTCCCCGTTCTGAAATGGTTAGAAAGGTACTTGATCATATTTGGGTTCTGCGATTTGACGCGAAAGCTACCATCATCATTTTACGTCTCATCCCTACGCACAGTCGTACTATCTCACCGGGCTGGCCTTCATTTGCACTTCTCCGGTTTCGAACTCACTGGCCCTGTCAAATAATATAATTAATCTTTGCCATAACTCAAGTGAATTTTCAGTTTTCGAATCTGGAGGTATTGGGATACCAAATACAAATTATTCACTTTCTTAGAGAAAAAAGAATTCGGCAACATCCAGAGGAGGAGATATTCGAAGAATGCTTCGCATGTTTTTTCAAAAACTTGTAACCTTTCCGCCTGAGGTGGAAACTATAAGCATTAAAGACCTCACGTAGGTGTCAATAAAGTGACACCTATGAAAAAATTAAACTTGAAATCAAGCCCACCGTAACCATGTTAAAAAAACCACTCTTAGCTGTCCCAGTCTGGTCGGACATGGGTGCGCCGAGACGGGCGGGGCCGGTCTGGTTGGATACCGTGTATCTGTGCCTGTCCACGCTCAAGCAAAATCTTCTTGACATTGCAGAAAAAATCGATATATTAATGATGAAACTCAATCTTCTATAAGGGCTGCCAAAAATGAGGTGTATCCTTTCTAACCCACTGCTAAAACCCAGGAGGTCTTTATGCTAACACGTAAGATTTTCATTCCCGTTATGTGGATTGCGGTCTTGGTCTAGTGCACTTCGCCCGCTTCTGCCCAAACGCCCCACATTGTCTCCACCTCGCCAGAGCAGAACGAGCTGAACGTGCCCATTTCAAGCAACATATCGCTGACCTTCGATGTGGACATGGATGAGACCACCATTAACGACTCCACCTTTGTGGTCAATGCCAGGTCGACCGAACTGCATGCGGGCACGATTACCTACGACGACTATGCGGTGGGTGAGCGTCCTTATTCTGTCTTTTCTGCTGATCTGGATGGGGATGGGGACTTGGACCTGGCAACTGCAAATTGGGGTCCCGACAATGTCTCGGTTCTGCTGAACAACGGGGATGGCACCTTTGGCTCCCATTCGGACTACTGGGTGGGTGTCTCTCCCACCTCAGTCTTTTCTGCCGATCTGGATGGTGATGGGGACCTGGACCTGGCCACTGCAAATTGGGATCCCCACAATGTCTCGGCTCTGCTGAACAACGGGGATGGCACCTTTGCCCTCCAATCCTCTTATCCCGTGGGTCTCGGGCCTCGCTCTGTCTTTTCTGCTGATCTGGACGGGGATGGGGACCTGGACCTGGCGGTTGCATGTGAGCTTGCCTGCTGGGTCTCGGTTCTGTTGAACAACGGGGATGGCACCTTTGGCTCCCATTCGGGCTACTGGCTGGGTACCGCTCCTTGGTCGGTCTTTTCTGCTGATCTGGATGGGGATGGGGACCTGGACTTGGCAGTTGCGAATATCTGGTCCGACAATGTCTCGGTTTTGCTGAACGACGGGGATGGCGCCTTTGCCCCCGATTCGGTCTATGCGGTGGGTGAGCGTCCTTATTCTGTCTTTTCTGCCGATCTGGATGGCGATGGTGACCTGGACCTGGCAACTGCAAATTACTTTTCCGACTATGTCTCGGTTCTGCTGAACAACGGGGATGGCACCTTTGGCTCCCATTCGGGCTACTGGGTGGGTATCGCTCCTGCCTCAGTCTTTTCTGCTGATCTGGATGGGGATGGGGACCTGGACCTGGCGGTGGCAAATGAGGGTTCCAACACTGTCTCGGTTCTGTTGAACAAACCCCAGCCCCACGTCGTCTCCACCACGCCGGCGCAGAACCATCTGAACGTGCCGGTTTCCACCAACATATCGGTGACCTTCGATTTGGACATGGACGAGACCACCATCAACGATTCCACCTTTGTGGTGAATGCCAGGTCAACCGGACTGCATGCGGGCACCATTACCTACGACGGGCCGACCAAGACTGCAACCTTCGACCCGACAGAGGACTTCGATGAAGGAGAGCTGCTTACGGTGGCGCTCACCACCGGCGTACAATCCTCCGAAGGCGTTCCTCTCGCTTATCTATGGTCTTTCACCTCAGTAGCCGACGATGGTTCGGGCGTCTTTGCCCGTCATTCCGACTATCCGGCGGGTAACGCCCCTCCCTCGGTCTTTTCTGCTGATCTGAATGGCGATGGGGACTTGGACCTGGCGGTTGCAAATGCGAATTCCGACAGTGTCTCGGTTCTGTTGAACAACGGGGATGGTACCTTTGCCCCCCATTCGACGTATCCGGTGGGTGGCTATCCTTGGTCAGTCTTTTCTGCTGATCTGAATGGTGATGGGTACATGGACCTGGCGGTTGCAAACAGCATTTCCAACGATGTCTCGATTCTGTTGAACAACGGGAACGGAACCTTTGCCACCCAATCCTTTTGTGACGTGGGTGTCTGGCCTTACTCGGTCTTTTCTGCTGATCTGGATGGGGATGGGGACCTCGACTTAGCCGTAGCAAATTCGGTTGGCAACGTCTCGGTTTTGCTGAACAACGGGGATGGCAGCTTTGCCCCCCATTCCCAGTACCCGGTGGGTACCGGTCCTTTCTCAGTCTTTGCTACTGATCTGGATGGGGATGGGGACCTGGACCTGGCAACTGCAAACAGCGGTTCCGACAATGTCTCGGTTTTGCTGAACGACGGGGATGGCGCCTTTGCCCCCGATTCGGTCTATCCTGTGGGTGTCTATCCCACCTCAGTCTTTTCTGCCGATCTGGATGGGGATGGGGACCTGGACCTGGCGGTGGCAAATGAGGGTTCCAACACTGTCTCGGTTCTGCTGAACGAGGGGGACGGTACCTTTGCCTCCCACTCGGACTATCCGGCAGGTTCCCATCCTTACTCGGTCTTTTGTGCTGATCTGAATGGCGATGGGGACCTGGACTTAGCGGTTGCAAATAGCTGGGCCAACGATGTCTCGGTTCTGCTCAACTACGGGGATGGCACTTTTGCCCCCCATTCCCTCCATTCGGTGCGTTCGGGGCCTTACTCAGTCTTTTCTGCTGATCTGGACGGGGATGGGGACCTGGATCTGGCAACTGCAAATTACTATTCCGACAATGTCTCGGTTCTGTTGAACAAACCCCACCCCCATGTTGTTTCCACCTCGCCGGCGCAGAACCAGCTGAACGTGCCGGTCTCCACCAACATATCGGTGACGTTTGATATTGACATGGATGAGACCACCATTAATGACTCCACCTTTGTGGTGAATGCCAGGTCGACCGGACTGCATCTGGGCACCATTACCTACGATGGTCCGACCAAGACTGCGACCTTCGACCCGACAGAGGACTTCGATGAAGGAGAAGTGGTTACGGTGGCGCTGACCACCGGGGTACAATCGTCTGAAGGTGTTGCTCTGGATAGCGCTTGTCTTTGGTCTTTCACATCAGTAGTCGACGATGGTTCGGGCGCCTTTGCCCCGCATTCGGTCTATGAGGCGGGCGACGGTCCTTACTCTGTCTTTTCTGCGGATCTGGATGGTGATGGAGATCTGGACCTGGTAACTGCAAATGCCGGCTCCGACAATGTCTCGGTTCTGCTGAACGACGGGGAGGGCACCTTTACGGCTGATTCGGTTTATGCGGTGGGCGACTGGCCTGCCTCGGTCTTTTCTGCCGATCTGGATGGGGATGGGGACCTGGACCTGACCACTGCTAATCTCGAGACCGACAGCGTCTCGGTTCTTTTGAACAGTGGAGATGGCTCCTTTGCCACTCATGTGCAGTATGCAGTGGGTGACCGTCCCTGGTCGGTTTTCCCTGCTGAGCTGGACGGCGATGGAGACCTGGACCTGGCGACCGCAAATGCTTCTACCGACAACGTCTCGATACTGCTCAACAACGGGGATGGGAGCTTTGGCTCACAGGTGCAGCATGCCGTAGCTCATGGCCCCTACGCGGTTTTTGCCTGTGACCTGGATGGTGATGGAGACTTTGACCTGGCGTTAGGAATTGCCCAAGCCGACAGCGTCTCGGTGCTCCTGAACAATGGTGATGGGTTCTTTGGCTCTCATGCGGAATATGCAGCCGGAGATGAGCCTTACTCGGTATTTGCCTGTGACCTGGATGGAGACGGAAATATCGATCTGGTAACCGGAAATCATGCGGCCGATAGCGTCTCGGTTCTGTTGAACAATGGAGACGGCACCTTTGCCTCTCACCTGCAGTATGCAGTCGGCAATGCCCCCCGGTCAGTTTTTGCCTCTGATCTGGATGGTGATGGAGACCTGGACCTGGCAACAGCCAATAGCGAAGCCGACAGCGTCTCGGTTCTGTTCAACAATGGGGATGGCAGCTTTACCTCCCATGTGGACTATGCAGTGGGTGATAGCCCCTGGTCAGTTTTTGCCTCTGATCTGGATGGGGATGGAGACATGGACCTGGCGGTTGCAAATCTCTTTTCCGACAGTGTCTCGGTTCTGCTGAACGAGCCAGGCTTCATCCGCGGCGATGCCAACGGAGACGGCGTGATTAACTCAGCTGATGTTGTGTATCTGATAAATTACCTGTTCAAAGGTGGTCCTGCACCAGTGCCTTTGGATGCTGGGGATGTCAATTGTGACGAGATCATCAATAGTGCTGATGTGGTTTATCTAATAAACTACTTGTTTAAAGGAGGACCACCGCCGGGCTGTTAGTTTTTGGTTGGCAAGAACCCGGCGGGTCGCATGAATGCGACCGTTACAACCCAACATGGAAAAGTCCCAGCTTTGGCAGAGCTGGGGCTTTCTCTTTAAAAGACCAACCCGAAGCAGCAGAAACCATGATGTTGGTCGGGGGTTCCCTTCAGGGTGAATCCCTTCAGGGTGAACCCTAACCCCCGACCGTTCAGGTTCGGGCCCCGAACCAACGTGTAAAATCCAACTTGTCATGCTGAGCGAAGCCTCGCCATTGGCGGGCGAAGCGAAGAACCAGGACCTAACTTAAGTTAGGTTCTGGTTCTTGAGATTCTTCTCCCCGATATACATCGGGACTGAGAATGACACGCATACTTCCTCTCCAATAGGGTGCTCTCCGCGCACTTCACCTTCCACTAATGAAGAACACCAACGGGAGGCAAGGGAGTTTTCATGCAGTTCACCTAAAGGTGAACAGTCCAGATGATAATAGTTATGGATGGAAATATTTATAGATGTTTTCTGCCACCTTTTTGTTGATCCCTTCGGTACGCAACAGCTCTTCTAAACTTGCACCTTTGATTCTTTTTACCGAGCCAAATTGTTTCAGCAGAATTTTTCTTCTGGTGGGACCAACTCCTGAAATTTGATCCAGCTCGGATTTTATGGTTCTTTTCTTTCGCAATTTGCGGTGATAATCAATGGCAAAGCGATGAGCTTCATTTCTGATTCTCTGCAGAAGCTTGAGGGAAGCAGAACCTTTGGGGATCATCAAAGAGTCCGATTTTCCGGGTAAAAAAACCTCATCCAATCTTTTAGCTAAGGCGATCACATTTTGATTTTTGATGCTTAATGCGTTCAAAGTTTCGAGCGTTGTGGAAAGCTGTCCCTTTCCTCCATCCACCAGAACAAGATCCGGAAATTCCTTTTTTTCCTCAGTCAGTCGAGTGAAATATCTTTTCACTACCTCACCCATCATGGCGAAATCATCCTGCCCTTGCACCGTCTTTATCTTGAATCTTCTGTATTGGCTCTTCTTGGGACGCCCATCCTCAAAGAAAACCAACGAACCGACCGCATCCGAAGGACCTAAATTGGATATGTCAAAAGCGGCTATCTTTCGGGGCGGAACGGAAAGATACAAATCCTTTTCCAAAGATTTGATCACCTGCGGGATTTTCTTTTTTGCCTCTGATCTTTGCAACAAAAGCTCGTCTAAAGAAAGTTGTGCATTGTAGGTGGCCATCTCCAGAAGCTTGACCTTTTCCCCCCTTTGGGGGATGAGAAATCTCACCTTCCCTTCCCTTTTGGAAGAAAGCCAATCCTGAATCATCTCTTGATAATCTATTTTGATGGGAATAATAATCTCAGGGGGGATAACTACCGAATGCATGTAGTATTGTCTCAGAAAAGTGGATAAAATCTCCTTATCCTCACTCTCCTTAAAGGCGGTAAGATGGAAATTTTGTCTGCCGATAAGGACTCCCTCCCTGATCTGGAGGGCAACCACACAGACATCTTTTTTGTCCCGCGCGAAGGCGATTATATCTTTGTCCACCTTCTCCATGTCTGCCACCTTTTGCTTTTCCATCACCGAATCCAGTGCCTTTATCTGATCCCTGATTTGAGCGGCCATCTCAAAGTTTTCCGTCTTGGCGTAGTGTTCCATCCTCTCTTTCAAATGTGAAAGCAAAGCTTCGTTTCTGCCGGATAAGAAGAGAAGGACGTTATCAATGATTTCCCTATACTCTTTCTCACCTATCTTTCCTTCACAGGGACCCAAACATCTTTTTATATAAAAGTCCAAGCAGAGCTTAATTTTCTTCTGTGAGGGCAAAGCTACATTACAACTTCTCAGCGGAAAGATCCTTCTTAGGATTCTCAAGGTTTGGCGCATGGCTTTAACGTTGGTATAAGGACCAAAATATTTGGCCTTGTCCTTTTTTACCCTTCGCACCACCAAAACTCTGGGGAAAGCCTCAAAGGTGACCTTCAGATATGGGTATCTTTTATCATCCTTCAAATTTACATTATATCTGGGTTTGTATTCCTTAACCAGGTTCGATTCCAAGATTAAAGCCTCCATCTCCGAATCAGTGGCCAAGACATCGAAATCTGAGATTTTGGAGATCAAAGCGGAGATTTTGGGATGATATGGGTGTGCATCTTGGAAATATGCTCTTACCCTGTTTCTCAAAGATTTCGCCTTGCCCACATAGATTATTCTGCCTGATCTATCCTTCATCAGGTATACGCCGGGTTTGGTGGGCAGATTTTCCAATTTGGTTTTTATCTCGCTGAGCACCATAAGAAGGTTTTTCGTGGTGGGTTGTGAGTAATAGGTTTAAGGTTTAAGATGTAAGGTAATGTTTGGGGTTTTTCTAATACCTTTGACCTTTTCTCAAGGCATTACTCTTCTTGCGCCGATATAGCTTTTTCGATAACGCTCTTCATTCAAGGATGATACGATTACGCCATATCCTTTTGTGGAATGGACGAACCTTCCCTCCCCGATATAAATCCCCACATGAGAAGGCAAAAATCCGAAGTCTGAAAAGAAGACCAAATCACCATACACTAGCTTTTCCCTCTCCACCTTTCCCACCAGTTTGAAAAGCTTCTTGTTGCTATGGGGAAGATCAAATCCGGCATATTCCTTATATACTTTCATCACAAACCCGGAGCAATCCATTCCTTTCTTACTGGATCCGCCTTTCTCATACGGAGTTCCCAGATAAGACCGGATTATCCTTCCCATCTTAGCCTGGTCTATTTTGCTTTCACCTTCGCTAACAAATGGCTGAAGTTCCTTTTGCCTTTCGACTCTTTCTTCAAAAGGAGAAGGGCTTCTTCTTTCTATAGGATAGGAGGTGTATCTGGGTTGCGAAGCGCAACCGGCAAAGGTCATCAAAACTAAAAAGACTATGGAATTTTTATTGACAGCCATAACAAACCCGCAAAGGTAACTGCCCAGTTTATTTGGGCGAGCAGAGCTTGTCTTAGGATTGACACGCGACACAAGTGTCGCTACTCCGAACTTTTTTTCTACAAGACTTTAATCACAATCATGGTCAAATCGTCTGCTTGTGGCAGATTGCCGGCGAAATCTTTTACTGCTTTGTAGATATTTTCTTGAATCTGGGCAGCGCTCAGTCGGTGCGAATCATTTATCACTTGTTTAAGCCTTTTCGTTCCAAACTCTTCTTCCTTCTCGTTTTTTGCTTCAGTCACTCCATCGGTGTAGAGGACTATTATGTCTCCAGAACTAAGGCTTAAAGGTCTTACCTCATATTCTGAATTCTCAAAAGTTCCCAAAGTCATTCCACCCTCGATCAGATACTCCATTTTTCCATCGGCATGTCTGAAAATGGGAGCATTATGACCTCCATTGGCGAAGGTAAAAATTCTGTTCTTGGTATCCAAAACCCCATATACTGCTGTTACAAAAATATCCGGTTCGGTGCTCTCAAAAAGCAGATTGTTGACTTTGAACATGATGCTTCTGATGGCATAGTTGTTCCTTATCTCAGCAATCAAGCTGGCTCTGAAAGAAGCCATAATCAAGGCGGCGGGAATCCCCTTTCCGGAGACGTCGCCGATGGCAATTCCTACTTGATTTTCAATTATGGGGATGAAATCATAATAATCTCCACCCACCGTCTCCGAAGAGATATTGATTCCAGAAATGTCAAACCCTGGAATCTTAGGATGCTTGTCTGGCAAAAAGGTCTTTTGAATCCCTCGGGCAATGGAGAGCTCCTCCTCCAATTTTCTTTTCTCTAAAATTTCCTCGTGTTCTCTTGCTCTTTCAATGGAAATGGCCGCCAAGCTGGCGAAAGCATCCAGAAGCTCCAGATCATCCCCTTCATACGCATTCAGCTCATTGCTCTCCAAGCTGAAGACTCCGATCGTCCTTTGGTTTGATATGATAGGGACTGCCATCCCTGATCGGGTCTCCACCCTGGCTTCGATATAACGAGCATCCTCTTTCACATTCGGCACGATCAAGCTCTTCTGAGTCTGAGCTGCCCACCCTGCCAGTCCCTGTCCTATCTTCAGCTGCAAATCTGGCTCCAAGGCCGGATCAAATCCACGAGCCTTTATATGTTCGATCTGCTGTTTTCTTTTATCTATCAAAAAAATTGCGGCGGCGTCATATTTGACCACCTTCAAAAGCGAGTCCAAAATTAACTCCAAAAGCTCATTCAAATCCAAAGAGGAGCTTAAAGATTTTTCAACCTCAAGCAGAGTCTCCTTTTCTAAGGTCTTCTTCTTTGCCTTTCTATAGAGATAAGAGTTATCCAGAGCTATGGCTATATGGTCGGCTAAAGATAAGAGAACATCCAAATCTGCTTTATCGAATTCTTTTTGGTTAAGCTTATTCGCCACACTCACCACTCCGATCAGGTTGTCCTTTCTCAAAAGAGGCACACAGATCAAGGAATCAACTGAAAAACCTACTTCCTCTTCCAATTTGGGCGAATAACGAGGATCCTTTCTGACCTCATTCAAGATTACTGGCTTTTTATGTTCTGCCACCCATCCGGCAATTCCCTCCCCCACCTTAAGGCTTATCTTTTTTTTCTGTTTTGCCGGTCTGGATACATAAAGCTCTAACTCGTCCTTCTTTTCGTCTATCAACAAGAGGGAACTTGACTGAGCCTCTGTTGCTCTGGCACTCAACTCTAATATTACATCCAAAAGCTCATCTATGTTCAATGTAGAATTCAACAACTTGGAGGCTTCAATGAATATGGAATCTTTGGAATGGTGCAGAATTTTTTCAGTCATTTATCTCTCCTTACAATTAGTCAAAATAAACATATATCCTACGAATAACCCAGTCAACATGTTTTTGCGAAAAATAAAACCGCAGGTTTTTAAAACCCGCGGTCACTCAACTAATATCGGATTGAAATCCACGAATCTTTGATTTTTACATTGTTCGCTTTTCTGGTCAGGCCTCTTTCTTTTCAGATTCTTCTGAGTCTCCGGCTTCTTCTTTCCCCTCTTCGGCCTCAGATTCTTCTGCCCGTTCTTCACCTTCTTTTGCTTTGGTTTCTATTTCCTTCTCCTTATAAGCTTTGGCTTGGGCTTCTTTTTCGGGCTTGATCTTTTTCTTTGGCTTTCCCTTTTTCTCTTCCTTCTCTTCTGCCGGCGGTCTTTCCACTAAAAGTTTTATCACGGAAAGGGAAGCCCCATCACCTCTTCGTGTTCCTAACTTTAAAATTTTGGTGTAACCACCTTCCCTATCCATCAGTTTAGGAGCGATCTCATCAAATAATTTCTTGACCGATTTTCTATCCTTGATCACATCATATACCTGGCGATGGGCATGAAGATCCCCCCTTTTGGCCAAGGTGATCAGCTTATCTGCCAGTTTCTTCACCTCTTTGGCTTTGGTTTCTGTGGTTTTGATGACATGATATAAGAACAAGGAAGTAGCCATATTAGCCAGCATGGCTTTGCGATGGCTTTTGGTCCGACCTAATTTTTTTGTCTTTTTCCCATGTCTCATAAAAGGGAAACCAACCTTTCTCGGAAAATTTTAAAGCTAAGATATTCAGAGTCGCCAAACCGTAAAAGCTCTGCTATAAGTGCAAATGGAAATCAACACTCATCTTAAGTCCCAAATCTCAAGCCCCTAAGCTCATTTCTCCTTTTGGGGCTCCTTGTATTTGGATACGTCCATACCAAAAGAAAGCCCCAGATCCGCAAGTATGGTATTCAATTCGGTAAGCGATTTTCTTCCGAAGTTTCGATATTTAAGCATTTCCTGTTCAGTCTTCTGTACCAAATCTTCTAAAGTCTGTATATTGGCGGCTCTAAGACAATTTGAAGACCTGACCGAAAGCTCCAACTCATCTACTCTGGTCTTCAAAAGATTTCTTATTCTTAAAGTCTCCTCATCCACCTCCTCCTCTTCAGCCATCTCCAGCTCTTCATCTAATTTAATGAATAACTGAAGATGATCTCTTAAGATTCTTGAGGCATAGCAGAGGGCATCCTCCGGCGTCAAGCTTCCATCTGTCCAGATCTCCAAAATTAGCCTGTCATAGTCGGTGCGTTGACCCACCCTGGTGTTCTCCACCTCGAGGTTGACCTTCTGAACCGGAGAGAACAAGGAATCCAAGAATATGGTGCCCACCGGAGCATCGGGCTTTTTGTTCTGCTCCGCGGTAACAAAGCTTCTCCCCACACCGGTATCTATCTCCATCTCTAACTTAGTATCCTCGGTCAGCTGGGCAATATGCAAATCAGGGTTCAGAATCTGAATATCTCCGTCGGTTTTTATATCTTTTGCGGTCAAATCACCTTTTCCGTTTGCCTCAATACGTAATGTCTTGGGTTCATCGCCTAATAGTTTCAATCTTATCTTCTTTACGTTCAGCACTACTTCTGTCACATCTTCAAATACTCCGGGAATGGTGGAGAATTCGTGCAAAACACCATCTATTCTTAAAGCCACAGGTGCTACCCCTTGAATGGAGGACAAAAGTGTTCGGCGAAGGGCATTTCCCAGAGTGGTTCCGAATCCTCTCTCTAATGGCTCAATTGTAAATTTGGAGTATTTATCTGTCATGCTATCTTCTTCTATTTGTATTTCTTTGGGCATCTGCAGACTCTTCCATTTCATCCTTTGATTCCTCCTTTCAAGGAAACAAAGAGGTGATATCTTTCGAAATTTTTGTTCAATTTCTTTTTTTTGACCAGCCAATATCGATCATCGGCTATTTGGAATAAAGCTCCACTACCAATTGTTCCTGTACCAGGACAGGAATATCAAGCCTTTTTGGAACTTCCAATAGCTCACCCTCCAGGCGGGCTTTATCTAACCGTAAATATGGAAGATCCGCGGATCTTCCTTCCCTCAGGGCTTGATGGATCAGATCCAAGTTTCTGCTTTTCTCTTTGACAGCGACAATGTCTCCCGGTTTGAGCTGATATGAGGGGACATTCACCTTGCGGTCATTGACCAAGAAATGTCTATGTAAAACCAGCTGCCGGGCAGCCTTTCTGGAGGGAGCAAAGCCCAATCGATATACCAAATTGTCGAGTCGACATTCCAACATCCTTAAAAGATTTTCTCCGGTTATACCTTTCTGTCCCGCTGCTCTTTGAAAATAATTTCTGAACTGTCTTTCCAAGATTCCATAGATTCTACGAAGTTTTTGTTTCTCCCTAAGTCTGAGAGCATATTCGGATCCCTTTCTTCTCATCGAGCGTCCATGCTCGCCAGGTGAATAAGCTCTCCGGTCAAATGCACATTTTTCACTATAGCAGCGAGCACCTTTTAGAAAAAGTTTCTCTCCTTCCCGTCTACAAAGCTTGCAATTTGCCTCTCTGTATCTTGCCATCTATTTTCTCCTTGGGTCGGATTTCTGATTCAAACAAATTTCATTATTCACCCTGTGGTTGCTCAAACCTCAATGCTCAAATCTCTAATCCCCTCTCTTTATACTCTTCTTCTTTTGGGAGGACGACAACCGTCATGAGGGATGGGAGTTACATCCCGTATAGCGGTAATCTCTAATCCCGCAGCTTGAAGAGACCGTATAGCCGCTTCCCTTCCCGACCCCGGACCTTTAACCCATACCTCTGCTTTTCTCATCCCTCGCTCCAAGGCCTCTTTGGCGGCGGCCTGAGCTGCTCGCTGAGCTGCAAAGGGTGTGCTCTTCTTGGAACCTTTAAATCCCATCCTCCCTGGAGTCGACCAGCAGACAAGGTCCCCCTTGGAGTCGCTTATGCTCACAATGGTATTGTTGAAGGTGGCCTGGATATGAGCAATTCCAATGGCCTCCACCTTGCTGTATTTCTTTTTTACTTTCTTCTTTGCAACCTTTGGCAATTTCCTCCTCCGCTTATTCAAGTTGAAGTTTGGAACTTACAGACATTCTTTATTTTTAAAATCTTTTCTTTTTCCTCTAAACGGACCTTATTTACCTCTTTTTGCTCCAATCGTCCTTCGAGGACCCTTTTTGGTCCGGGCATTGGTTTTAGTCCTTTGACCCCGTACCGGCAAACCCCTTCTGTGTCTCAAACCTCTATAACTACCAATGTCGATCAACCTTTTGATATTCATGGAGACTTCTCCACGTAAGGCTCCCTCCACCTTATAGTCCGATTCTATAACCGACCTCAGCCTTGCCACCTCCTCTTCGGTCAGTTTGTGAACACGAGTATCAGGATTCACTCCGGTTTTTTGCAATATCTTCTGGGAGGAGGAGCGCCCGATCCCAAAAATATAGGTGAGCCCGATCTCAACCCTTTTATCCTTGGGCAAATCTACGCCTGCAATTCTAGCCAAATTCTACCTCCTCTATTTTTAACCTTGTCTCTGTTTATGGCGGGGGTTCTTACATATAACCCGCAAGATTCCTTTTCTCTTTACGATCTTACACTTTTCACAGCGAACTTGTATAGAGGATCTTACTTTCACTTTGTTCTCACCTCTTAAGCTTCGAATATATTTCTCATCTTTCCAAACAGGAAAGAATCCAATTAGTCCCGATTATTTAGTGTCTGCCGGCTGCAACCAATCACCTACTTATATCTATAGACTATCCTTCCTCGGCTCAAATCGTAAGGAGAAAGCTCCACAGTCACCTTATCTCCGGGAAGGATTCGGATGAAATGCATCCTCATCTTGCCGGAGACATGAGCCAACACCTGATGTCCATTCTCCAACTCCACCCTGAACAAAGCATTGGGCAAAGGTTCTATGACTTTGCCTTCGACCTGGATAGTTTCCTCTTTGGCCATGAAAGTCACCTATCAGTATCTAAACCTTATCGTTCTCGGTCAATACCATCGCTCCATTCTCAGTTACTGCCACAGTGTGCTCAAAATGTGCAGAAAGGGAGCCGTCTTTGGTAACTATGGTCCAGTTATCATCTTTTGTCTGTATCTCAAAGGAACCCATATTCACCATGGGTTCAATGGCCAAGACCATTCCCATCTTTAGAATTGGTCCCTGTCCCGGAGGTCCAAAATTGGGGACTTGCGGTTCCTCATGCATATTCATTCCAATCCCGTGTCCCACCAGATCTCGCACCACCGAAAATCCGCTCTTCTCCACGAAAGACTGGATAGTATAGGATATATCCGAAAGGAATCTCCCCTCCCTAATACACTCCAATCCTTTTTTCAAGGCCTCCTGAGTAACCCCAAGTAACCTTTGGGCTTGATCGGAAATCTCTCCAACCCCAAAGGTGAAAGCTGCATCCGCATAGTAGTTATTCTTAAAAACTCCAATGTCCACAGAAACGATCTGTCCCTCTGCCAACCTTCTTTCTCCAGGTATCCCGTGCACCACCTCGTTGTCTATGGATACACAGACGGAGGCGGGAAATCCCCGATATCCTTTAAATGCTGGATAGGCACCCTGCTTTCTGATAAAATCCTCCGCCAGGCGGTCTAACTCCTTGGTCTTGACCTCTGGCTTGATATTCTTTCTCAGCAACTCCAAGGTTTTGGCCAATATCCTGCCATTTGTTTTTATTATCTTTATCTCTTCTTTCGTTTTTAAATTTATCATCTACACCAATTATTTCAATCAGAAATGTTTTTCCGATGCTCCGAAATCTCCAAAAAGAACAGTCATATAAATAACGGAGTTATTCCTTTTTTGATTGAAGTATATTCAAAACGTTCTTTAGAATCAAGCTGGGATCGAGTTCGGCGTTTATCCTTCTCAATTTACCTTGGTTGTTATAATATTTTTCAACAGGCATGGCCTGTTCCTTATATACTTTTAATCGGTTCAAAATCACCTCTTGAGCATCATCCGGCCTTTGATAAAGTTGGCTGCCACAAAAATCACACATCAGATCTTTCTGCGGAGGTTTGGTGTACCGATTAAAATCAGCTCCGCATCCTGAACAGATCAAACGGCCGCCTAACCTTTTTAAAACACAATCGTCAGATACATCAAATTTTATCACCATATCTATGCTCTTAGTTGAGTTTTTTAGCATATCATCCAATTCCAGGGCTTGATGGAAGTTCCGCGGGAACCCATCCAACAAAAAACCTTTCTGGCATTCTGACCTTCTGATCCTTTCTTTCATCACCTCCAAAATGGTTTGATCTGGAACCAATTCTCCCTTTTCCATAAAAGGCTTTACTTTCTTTCCCAACGCAGTTCCTGATTCTGCCTCCTCCCTTAAAATATCTCCCGTGGAGATATGGGGAATATTCAATTGCGAAGACAAAAGCTTAGCCAAAGTTCCCTTTCCTGAGCCAGGAGGTCCCAAAAGCACCAAATTCATGGACTGATATTATCTTTTCATTATTAGTTTTTACTTTTTAATTTTTACATCCTACCTCTTATCTTCCCCTTTTTCATAAACCCATCATAATGTCTCATCAAAAGATGGGATTCGATCTGCTGCAGGGTATCCAAGGCTACCCCTACCACTATCAGAAGTCCGGTCCCTCCGAAGTAAAACTGCACGTTCATCCCTTTCATCATGAAATAGGGCAG
>Ga0111227_1045_pt1 | contig 20276 bp, 15 predicted proteins | sample DeeMarSWOR152_54_FD_80391 | JGI IMG/M metagenome (GOLD analysis project Ga0111227, IMG submission 80391) | candidate division WOR-1 bacterium DG_54_3 | reverse complement strand
CGCTCGCCGTATTCTGCCTGAAATGAGTAGACACCACTGGTGTTGCATCTTAGTATCAAGGCATCGTTTCCAGTAGTCCCCGCGATGTAAAAATAGCTTTGGTAGGCCCTATGGCCTAGCCGCAGGTATCTGGGTTCAATCATGAGAAGCGGGAGTGCCCGATTCATCTTCACTGGTACCAGTTACGTATACATTGAGTGACTCATCAACCACAATGGCCTTGCTCATATCGTCACCGTGACATTCGCCATCGTACTCGTCTGACCAGAGTAAATTATCTTCCTTGTCATAAGCAACGGTCAGAAAATTATCACCGGTTTTTGGATTCGTGATTGTTCCACTTATGTAAACATTGCCTGCTGGGTCGATTTTCAAATCAGAAAATGCCGTGATACCAGTTTCTGTTTCGAGTTTGGTGAGTTCCTGAAACATCGACCAAGCGGTTTCACCGGATTCGTTGAATTTCAGGGCAAAAATAGTCGGCTTGTCTTCGCTGTTTATTTCCCAGCCAGCAACATAAAGATTTCCTTCGTGGTCAGACATTAATACACTCGTCAGAAGTCCTTGACTCGTATTGACGGTTTTCTGCCACTCGATTTCGCCCAAGGTATCGTACTTCACCAAGATCGTACTTTTACCCTTCTGAAGATCATGGGTCTCAACGAGGAAGTAGATATCGCTGTGTCCGGTAAGGAGTTCCTCTTGAGTCCGCAAGACTAATATCGCCTTACCCTGAGCTTGTAGGTTACCTAGCGTTTCATACGTCTTGCACCACTTTAATTTGCCATCGGCCGTGTATTTTGCCGTGAAGCATTCGGCATTCCCGTCTACAGTATATGTGCCCGTTACATATATATCGTCTTTTGAACAGCTGATGCTGTTAATCCTATAGTCACCTGTTCCTAGTGCATCGAATTTACGTGACCACTTCTTCTCCACCTCGCTGCAGTTAATTACAAAGAGTACAAAGACAAATATACAGCAGATCGTTTTCTTGATCTTCTCCTCAATCTTCGTCGCGATCTCCTCCCATTCCTTTTCGCGATCGGTCTTCTTTGTCTCATCCAGCCAGTCTTTCATGCCTGCGCGTACTTTCTCTTCAATCTTGACCCCGATCTCTTCCCATTCTTTCTTTTTGATGTGGTGTTTTCTGCCCCATTTCCAGGGTTTCCAACGCCATGGTGCGCCGATTGAAAAACACAATCCAATGAGAAACCCAAGATTGTATGGCCAGCCATTGTTGTTGAACTCATATATACCTACTTCATTTGTGAACAGACTGACTATGAATGTGATGATGATAATAATACCATGCCATAAGCCTGCCCAAAAATTAGCTCTGTTTTCGTAAGCCCAGCGCTCGTTACCTGGTGCACAGCTCAGGGCAATAAATATGATTATCAAGATAAGCCCGATTCCCACATAGCGTTTGTTCATAATTGCACCTCCTGAAATTTTATATTCTAGTATACGTAATCGTTATGTGAAGTCAATAAATAAAACGTCTGTATGCTATGAATAGTGTGGGTTTTAGTTCTGCGTGATGTTGACATGCCTGAAGAAATTCGTATAATTGACGCGATATGAATATCGCTGAAATACTGAAATCAATCGCCGGTCTGGGTGGTTTGAGTCTTATTTTTGCAGTAATCCTCGCCGTGGCTTTCAAGAAGCTCGCGGTTAAGATCAGCGAAGAAGAAAGGAAGATTAAAGAAATCCTACCGGGTGTGAATTGCGGAGCTTGTGGATTCCCTGGTTGTGAAGCATATGCCAAGGCGCTGGTCGAGAAAACCGGCGAGTACCCACCCACCCTGTGCACGGTTGGTGGTTCAGAAACGGCCAAGGAGATAGGTAAGATTCTCGGCGTTGAGGTTGAGGAGACCGAGCCGAAAGTCTGTGTTCTCCGCTGTAAGGGTGATTGTCGAAGTAACTACATTCTTTTAGGCGGTAACAAGGCATGCGTCTATGGTTGTCTAGGTGGCGGGCACTGTGTAACCGTGTGCCCATTTGGTGCGATAAAAATGGGGTCCAATCATTTGCCTTTAATCGATCCGAATAAATGCACCGCGTGTGGCATATGCGTCAAGGAATGCCCCAGGCAAGTGCTTGAATTGATACCACGGACACAATTAGTCTACCTGGCCTGCAAATCACTGGCTAAGGGCAAGGCGGTTAAAAACGTATGTACGGTCGGCTGCATTGGCTGTACTATCTGTGTCAAAGCGTGCCCTTATGAGGGTGCCATTGCAATGGAAGGCAACTTACCAAAGATGGACTATGAAAAATGCACGTCGTGCGGCATTTGTTATAACAAATGCCCAACCAAATCATTTGTTGACCGCGCTAAGGCACGACCCTATGCAACTATCTCACAGCAGTGCGATGGTTGCGGAGAGTGTGTAAAGGTCTGTCAGTTTAAGGCCATTGAGGGCGAGCCTGGTAAGAAGCATGTCGTAATAAAAGATAAGTGTATTGGCTGCGGTCGTTGTTTTGAGGTATGCCCGATAAAAGCCATCACGATGATCGGTGCTCTTGGCTATGCCGAAGCAGCTTGATACTGATGACAGATAACAGCTCGCAAATAAAAATAGGAAATTCGAATATCGGGTTTAGGATTTAGAATTTATGAGACTATATTACGCGAATAACACGCTATCTGAAGCGCAGGTGGTAGTATTGGGTCTTCCCTATGATCGTACTTCTTCATTTATCCCTGGCTCACGCTTTGGCCCACAGTATATCCGGCAGTGCGCCGAGAATGTGGAGGATTATTCGCCCTATCAGGATAGAAGCGTACTCGATCTGAAAATATGTGACATGGATGATGTTGAATTCTATAGCGAGGACTGGCTCCTCCAAATCGAGAAGGAAGTCGAGGCCATATACAAAAAACCAAAGGTCATAATTCTTCTCGGAGGTGAGCATACAGTAACACCACCGATAATCAGAGCCATAAAGAAAACGCATTCTGTATTTTCTCTTGTACAATTTGATGCTCATTGTGATTTGCGTGATGAGTATCTGGGAGAGAGGAACTGTCATGCTACAGCAATGCGCAGGGCAAGCGATGTTTTAGGTGCCGAGCGTATATACCAGTTTGGTATCCGTTCTGGGACGAAAGAGGAATTTGAAACGGGTAAAAACCTTTATAAATTCAAAGCTTATGAACCGCTGTCCAAGGTCATCAGTAATATCAAAGAACCTATATACATATCGATCGACATTGATGTACTCGACCCCGGTGTTATGCCTGCCGTGTCCACTCCGGAACCGGGCGGGATTGCATACCGGGAATTGGTCGACTCTTTGATGCTGTTCAAAGACAAAGAAATTATTGGTGCCGACATTGTAGAATATAACCCACTTGCGGCATCGCCATACGCTTCAGGTTCAACCGCTGCTGCAGTCTTGCGCGAGCTTATTCTCGTAATGGCACGCTGAGACTGATTCAACCCCACCTCCGACGTCCTCGGTTTGGAAAAGCGATTTGGTTTCGGAGCCCCCCAGCCGAAACCGACGTTCGACCAACGTATCGTCTTTCGAGACCGCCCAGCGACGTGCGATATTGTATCCAGCGTCATAAACTTAGTCTACTGAGGATGTTAAAAAGATTGACATTCCCGACCTCAACTTTATAATCATATCAAGGAGGCATTATGGCAATCGTAATCGTTTTGTTGGTGGGCCAATCGTTCTTGGGATTGGAGCACAAGCACGTATTTTATCCAGAGGTTGCACGGGCTGAATCAACCCATTCGTATGATGTTTTGCATTACTTGATTGATTTAGAACTCCCGATGACTTCGCGCTACCTTGAGGGTGTGGTCACTATTTCGGCGCGCAGCAATGAGAATAATCTGACAGTTTTAGATCTACATCTCCTAAATTTGAACGTAGATTCGATCAGCGTTGATGGTATCAGTGCTTCGTATGTCCACGACAGCGACACCGTATACGTAAATCTACCCCAGCCCTATAATCAGGGTGATTCCTTCGATATCATGGTTGGTTATAGTGGTACGGGTTCGGGCGACATGGGTTATCTGTACTACTCTGGTATTCATAAAATATCCTATACGCTGGGATGTCCATTTTGCACCAAACAGTGGATGCCTTGTTATGACCGGATGTGGGATAAGGCAGATTACGGGGTCGAGCTCTACATCACCGTACCTGACTCATTCACGGTATGTGCAAATGGCGAGTTTCTGGGCGTTGACAGTCTTTCCGGCATGGCAACGTACCACTGGAAACACGATTCGCCTATCGCACCCTACCTGATTCACTTCGCCGCGAGCATTTTCGCTACTTATTCAGATTGGTATTATCCTGCTCCAGCAGAGAGCCTTGAGATAAAATACTTCTTCTGGCCACAAGACTCGGTTTACACGGCAACCGCATTTCAGCATACGGTGGATATGATGGGTTTCTTTGACTCGCTCTACGGTGATTATCCGTTTGAGCGCTACGGTATGGTTATTTTATCGCCATTCTATTATGCGGGGATGGAACATCAGACATTGAGTTCGATTTATCGAACTGGCCTTGTCGGGAACGATTACTATCTCATGGCTCACGAAATGTCCCATATGTGGTGGGGAGATATGGTTACCTGTTTTGGCTGGGTCAACGTTTGGCTCAATGAAGGGTTTGCGACATATTCAGATGCATTGTATAGAGAACGCAGAGAAGGGCATCAAGCATTTCTCAATACCATGATTTCACGAAGGTATGTATATTTTGCAGATGAGGCGAACCATCCTCGTCCACTCTACGATCCAACGTTAGGCGATCTCTTTTGTCTCGGCCATGATTATTACAAGGGCTCGTGGGTGCTTCATATGATCAGATACCTGTGCGGAGACGATGTTACCTGGCTTAATTTCATGGCAACATACCGCGATTCTTTTGAATATGGCAATGCGTCTACTGATGATGCAAATGCAATATTGAATCAAGTGCTTGGCGGCAATTACGACTGGTTTTTTGATGAGTGGGTGTACGACATGGGTTATCCCAGGTATGATATCGTCTGGAGTAAGGTGTATGAGGCACCAAACTGGCGTTTGATTATGGACATAACCCAGGTTCAGACAATTGGCCCGGCGGTTTTCCATATGCCTTTGCCGATTGGTGTTGAATATACTACGGGAGATACAATTCTGACCATGGCGATTGATGCGTCACCCTGGCATCATGAGTGTGTGCTACCTTTTGAGCCGACCGGAATAACAGTGGATCCGGAAACATGGATCATCCAGCAAAATACAGTGACCGGAGTTCATGAATTCGCAACTAAAGGGGATCTATTCGTGCATAAGATCCAGACTATTGGCAGAGCCATAAACCTTAAGCTCAACATACCCGGTTTGATCAAGGTCTACGACATAACCGGCCGCCAGGTATATGAGGCGCACGCGGCCGAACTACACTACCAGCCCACCAGCGCCGGTATATACCAGGTGATGGTCGGTGATCAGAAATACAGGGTGGTGGTCGTTAAATAGGTTGTAGTAAGAATTTGGTTATTCTTCCAGGACTCGAGTCGTATGAAGGGGAAAGTTAAAGCTATTTACTTGTGTGCTTTTCTAAATACCACTCCACCATACGCCTGAAGCCTTCCTCGGTGTCAACTTTTTGTTGAAAACCAAGACTTCGGATCTTGTCAGCTTTATGGTGTGTGGTTGTGGCAAACTTTTTCATTCTTGCGGCGGTGATTGGATAATTGTGACCGGTGATTCTGGCCAAAATATCGAAGATACTACCAAATGTCGTAGCCAGCCATAAAGGTAGTTTCCGTTCCGGCACTTCGTGTGGCATGAATTTGGAAATAGTATCTACTATTTCTTTAATAGACATTTGTGGCTCGTCTGAGTAATTGTAGATTTGAATACCCGGATTCATTTTATTCATCAGAAATATCGTGGCATCGACCAGGTTCTCAACATAAGCAACGGACTTAATATTTTCTCCTGAACCGACAAAGACAAACTTTCTTTTATAGATTACATCAATCAGATTATAGACATTCGCATAGTTGTTAGGGCCAAAAATGACAGTTGGCCGGATGAGAATGACGCATCTGCTTTTGTCTGCGTCGCACCAGTTATAAATGAGCTTCTCTCCAGCAAGCTTTGATTCACCATAATTACTGTCCGGACACGGGTCCATTTCCTCAGTTGATGGTTCTGCTCGGGTGCCGTAAACGGCAACGGTGCTGTAGAAAATGAGTTTCTTGAGGCTCAAGGTGCCTGCGACGTCGAGCAGTATCTGAGTTCCGGTTTCGTTAACCTTGAAGAATTCCTCACGGGAAACACCGAAATCATGATGCTTGGCTGCGAGGGTGATGACCATATCAACATCCTTCGCCGCCTTCATCACGTCGTGACGAGAGCATAGGTTTCCTGAAAAACACTTGCAAATATTATGAATTTCTGCGGGGTGAGGATTGACATCCAAACCAACTATTTCATGATTTGCATCAGCGAGTTTTCGAACCAAAAATTGCCCGATGAAGCCTGCAGAACCAATGACGAGAATTCGCATAGTTGTATTATAGCTAGAACAATGAAAATTGCAATATTGATTTTCCGCGGCGGATATACACAGATCGTGGGAAATGTCCTCACATTGACACATCTGTAATTATTTGTATAATAACGCGATGATGGCACAAGAATTTCGTCTGTTGTTTGAATGCAAAGTTGCGTCCACTATTCAGGCTCCTCGGTTGTATGAACACTAGTGCATATTCCATCTTGATACAGGAACTATCTGTTGAGATGATCGCTTTAGGCTGTCATACAAGTTGGTCATTTTGAGATTCCGATGAGAAAGATACTATTTGATGCAACAGGGATTGTATCATTTACGACGGGGCTGGAAAAATATTGTTATTATTTGCTGAAAGCTATGTTGTCAGAGGTCGATTTTAGCTTTACGGTGCTTCATCAGTGTGATTTACCGAAATCTCACCCCTTGTTTTGTCTTAGGAGCGAACACTTGGAATTTAAGTCTACAAAAATGCCGGTACTTGGCCCTGGACGTGAAATAGGCATTATGAGATTACGTGAATTCATCAATCGCCACGATATTTTTCACTCTACCAGCTCATATATGCCCGCTTTTGGCATCAACATACCGTCCATAGTAACGATACATGACTTGAAATATCTTCTGTTTCCTGTATTTTTCAAAAATCCTGTTAAAGTGATATATTACACTTGGATAATCCGTAGGGGTACACGACAGGCAGAACGCATAATAGCCATATCTGCGTCAACGAAAAAGGATCTTACTGACTTGGGTGTACCCGCTGAGAAGATAACTGTTATTCATGAATCCGTTACGGTACCAGCGGAATTGGTACATCGGAGTTCTAGGCTGCCTGATGCGATAGGTGATAACCCCTATCTGTTTTTTGTTGGTGATAACAGGCCACATAAGAACATATCAAGGATAATCGACTCATATCATGTAATGGTGAAGCGATTAGGTAAAGCGTGCCCGAATCTTGTCTTTGCCGGTGCACATTTTGAAAGCCTTAGTGCAAAATATGCGAATACCGAGATATCAAATAAACTCATATTTCTTGGTATTGTTGCGGAAGAAACTTTAGTCAGCTTGTACAAAGGTGCTATTGCCTTGGTGTATCCCTCACTTTATGAAGGATTTGGTTTGCCTGTTTTGGAAGCAATGTCACTGGGTGTGCCCGTGATTACATCTAATTGTTCATCGCTACCTGAAGTAGCAGGAAATGCAGCCATTCTTGTTGACCCAAGGGATGTCAATCAACTCACAGACGCAATGATCAGAGTAATTCAATGTGAATCAGACAGGGAAGTACTAAAGAAACGTGGGATACACCGGGCCCGAGAATTCTCCTGGGATAGAGCAGCACGGAAGACGTTAGACCTTTATAAGGATGTATTATCTAAAGGCCAGCAGTTATAAGAAATGGTTGACTGCCTTCCAACGTTGTAATCACAGGCACAATTAGCTTTTCTATGAATGGAATGTAGGAATTTGTTAGAAAGCTTTTTTGCCCAAAATATCTGCTAATACTGTTTTAATTCGTGTTTTAGGAAAACCAAATCGAAAAACACCCCACCAAAAACCCAAGCCCATGCACGTATGCAAAATCCACAGAGTCGGAATAAGTACTGGGAAGAATTTAATGCCATTGAACAATGCAATGCGTAGAGAAGATACTACCGTGAATAGCAAATAAAAGGCGATAGGAAACCACCATACGTTTACTCCAAGAATCAACAAAATGGGTGCAAGCAGTAACCAGATAATATGCAGCGGAGGTATTAGATGGCGCCAGCGCACCGAATCAGGATGCGTGACGATTATATATAATCGCCAGATTCCATTTGTGAAATATTGCTTGGCCAGTTTAAGCAATGAACCTCTGACAAAATATTGGCATTTAATCTTTGGCGAGAGTAAAATTTTGCCGCCTGCTTTTCGAAGTCGGTAGTTTAATTCGTAATCACCAACACGACCGCAGTTTTCGTTGAAGAGACCGATTTCTTCAAGCGTTTTCTTATACCAGGTGCCAAGATATACAGTATCTACCCATTTCTCCTTGTATAAATAACGGAATTCAGCATCACCGATACCGAGTGGTGAACTTACGGCTAAAGCAATGCCCTTAGTTACATAAGTTTCTCCGACTGCTGCTTGGTGACCTCCTACATTTGCAGCACCAGTGGCTTGAAGTCTATTTACGCACTGGCGTATATAGTCTCTTGCATAGAGAGTGTGAGCATCCATGCTGACGATTATTTCGCCCTTTGCTGCACGAATACCAGCGTTGTTCGCGGTGACCCTGATTTTCCTCGGGTTGTCTAGTAATTCAACATTATGGTAACGCTCTGAATACGCCTTGATGATATCCCTGGTTCGATCAGTACTCATGCCGTCGACCACCAGAATTTCATATCTATCGGACGGGTAATTATTGTCCAATATCGAATCAAGACACCTTTCAATGTAACGTTCCTCGTTTCGTATGGGCATCACGATGGAAACATAGGGGTAGCGATCTTGCTTTTTTGTCATTGGTTATTATATTCGCTTTAGGCAAATAGTCAATTTGGTATTTTGTGACGTATGCGAATGGTGTATTTAGAAAGATAGTGCTACTCTAGTGTGACCATAATGCTGTACTGGGTGTTGAAGGGTTCGAAATCTTGAGGCGATAAGAAATTATCATCGTCCATTCTGATTCTAATATTGTTTCCGTTAATTTCGGAAGTGCCGGCTTTGGGCGGGCCAAGTATAACACGTTCGTTGTTTACCCATTGAACCCTTTCGATTCTAGCATTCTCCAGCCCAAGGTGAGGTTCTCTTATTATTGCCTCAAAGCCAACACCGCAAATAATAATTGATTCGGCAGACTTAATAACAATTCCCCGGGCATACTCAGGTGAAGACGTCGCTCTGACCTCGATTTCTAAACCATCAAAGTGGAAAACCTTTCTAACTACATTTCTGAATCCAGCTAAGGTGTTTTTCGAATAGAATATGTCTGCGGGTAATTGCCTAATTGCGCAATAGCTGTTACGGACCAAATAGGCATTCTTCTCCCAATCTCCCTCCGATGATAAGAGGCCGAAGCTCTCAGTCTGCAAGTCATAAATCTGAATCCCGATTCCCCGGTAAACACCGAGTACAGAGAAGATTAGTGAAAAAGCGTTCACCCAATCTCGGTCTCTACTTTCTTTTGACTGCCCGGATTCAGGTATGAAAATGATGTTTCGTCCAAGCATGAAACTATCGATCACCGCAACTTTCGATCTGAAATAGATGTCAGGACATATGAAATCAATGTCTGGTATTGAATTTAACCAATCTTCTGGGTCATAATAAGGATTGCCAAGGCGTGTCTTTGCATCATCATTGACTAAGACATTAAGATAAAGGGGGAAATCTGCATCGATCTCAGCTACTGCAGACGCAAGATTCTTGATATAATTCTTGAATACACGCTGTTGGAAATGCTGATCTGATTTGGCTTCCCACATAGCGTATATCTCATTGCATCTGTGACAGTGACATCTTTCCCCAATCGGGAAAATTCTAGTGTTGTTGATGCTGATTATGTCTTCAACTGTACCGTACGTTTGCACCTTCATCTTGCATTCTCTATCGATGAAATCACCTCCAATGCGAAGTTCATGCGTACCTCTGCTCTCAATAACGCCATTCCAGAGTCGTCGTCCAACTGTATCATTTAGAGCAAATTCGATACTGTAGCGCGTCGGCATTTCACACACTGTTGTAATCCTTGTACTGCATGCTTGAACATGGAAGAGACTACTCCATAGGTGTTTTGTATTCTCTTCAGACAATTGCGTTGATGGAAGTTGCACTGGTGGCCATGGACGCCACAATTCCGGGTGAACGCACATCTCATTTTCCAGTTGCAGCATTATGAAGGTCTGCTCTGGGTCGTTCGCACGAATCCAGCGCATCATGGATTGCAGGGCCTTCTGTTCTTTAAGCAATAAGGGATTGTTGTTTCTGTCATCAAATGAATAGCAATATATGCGTTGTGTCCTGAAGCCCTGTACTCTTGTGGCGAATGATTTGTCGCGGCGTGTATAGGGTATATATGTAATGGAATCATCGAGAACAAATTTGGGTGCGCTGTTGCCATGGCCGCCGAGGTTCGTGCCGAACCAAAGAATCACCACCTTTAAATTATACTTATCCGCGTTCTTTTTGATATTTCTCAGGATGGTGGTGTCGTACTGCCCTTCTTTTTTTTCAAAGTAACTCCAGCGAAAGGTTACAGTTATCGCGTTTGCATAGAGTTGTTTTGCGATTTGAAAGTACTCTTCGCGGACCGCACCATCAAACCCCGTTGTTCGATGATCCTCGATGGACATAACAATGAACGGGTTACCATTAACCGACAAAAAACGTTTTTGGTCTACTTGGTCAATACGGGGTGCTGCATGCGAGCAAATGGGGAACAAGAGATTCAGCGCAGTATACGACATAAGAATAATAGGGTTGCAGATCATATGTTGGGCAAACGTCCTGAGCTTTCGTATAAAAGCTGATTTCATTCTATAATCACCTGTTTTTGTTGGTGTTGATTCTTTCTGTGCAGCTACTCATATTTACGTGCAATTACCTCGGTACAAGCGAACAATGCAGCCCACACAAACATAAGCCGGAAATGTCCAAGGCTCACATTGGCAAAAGCAATTAACATCATTCCGAATGTATTGAGCACGGCCGTAATAATAATGATTCTCTCATCCGAAGTTATTGATTTTCTTAACGTTGAAATAGCACGCTTGAAGAACATCAAATACATGTAGAGAAAACCCAATAACCCTACGACGCCTGTTTTCCATATGTAATACATATACGATTGATCAAGTACTATTTGCCTGACGTATCGGAAGCGGGTGATCTGTGATACGCCAAAGCCTTTACCCAAAAACCAGAAGTGCTCGAGTCCCTTAAGTGCATTTCCAATCTCGCCCCAGCGAACGCGCCATGAAGTGTCAGCGCTCAGTCGGCTGAGGTTTAGAAAAATAAATATACGCGCATAGAGGGTGAGCAAAAACTTCCCTTCTGTAATTATTTGGAGAATAATTCCCATGACAATGATGAATAGAAGAACTATGCCGATGTATGTGGTAAATAGTCTCATGTTCTTCCGAATCCACTCTCTTCTTGTGTAAAGGAAGATTCCGAACAAAATGGCAATCGTCAGTATTGCACTGGCATAAAGTGAACGCTGTTGGCAGATGATAGTCGCAAGGACGATTACCGGGAGAAAAAAAGCAGAGATAAATTTACGTCTGCGGGATGTTGAATAAATGAGTATCGCGATCGTGTAAGGAATGGCGAACTGAGCTATATGAACATGTTCTGACACAACTCTTGTAAGCATGACAAGGCTTTGGTAATTTGCCAATGCATATATGAATTGTACGCTAACGAAAATAGCTGAGCACAGCAATACGTCGTAGAGCATTCGTGTTTTGTTCTTGAGTGGCGAATAAAGAAATATGAAGTAACCAAAGAAGAAAGTAGTTGGCATAAAATCCCAGAGTAAGATTTTAAGATCATGACCCTTGAGAAAACCTTGAACAGCGGCGAGACCCATAGTTGCGAGGTAGAAGAAAACCGCTGTGTCCATTTGATTCAATCGTAAACTCTCTTGGTTCTTTGAGAGGTGAATGAGCCAGTAAACAGTGAGCAAAATGAATAGTGGGTAAGCAAAATACCAAGCAAACCCAAAAGGAAGGCCCGGGAAATTTCCGACATATTCCAGCATCGGAAAAGCAGCGATATAAAAGGCCAGCAACATGAATATCTTCTCAGTTGAGAATGCAGTATAAAGAAGGAAACAAGCAAAAAGAATTCCTCCAATGAGCAGAGTCAACTTTCCGTTAGCATAGAGTACAATGCCAAGCAAATGTGTAATTATTAATAGTACTAAGATGACGATCTCATTCTTCCTGGAAACGATGTGTTGTGGAGACAAATTGATTAGATTTGAGATATTAATCTTTGCTTCGCCTGAGATTTCTTTTCACAAAATTTGTTAATTCTTTGTAATCCTTAGAGATTTCAGAGATAAATTTCTCTGTGGAAGTGTGCCTTCCTGGCATCGTTTTGATATCATTAATATATTCGAGGAGGAACACGAGCGGAATGTGTATAAAGATACTTATTAAAAAGGTCAGGACAACAATTAATGTACGCCTGGGGAAGCTTCGCTTCTCAGGCACATATGCCATATCTAGGAATTGAACCGTTGGCGTGTCTTTCAATTCCATTATTTTTGCCTGCTCATATTGCTGTGTGAGAAGTTCAAATATTGCTTCCTGGATCTTCACTTCTCGAAGTAACCTTACGTATTCTTGAGAAACTTCTGGTAATTGTGAGAAAGGAACGGAGAAACCTACACCAAACTCTTTTGTATCCCTCTGCTTTTCACCAAACTCAATTTGAGCTAGTTGTTTCCTTAACTCTCTCAGTTCTTTATTAATTTCACGTAGATAGGGATTATCAAGCTGCGAAGATGAAGAAAGTGCACCTTTTCTAACGTCCAGCAGCATGATTCTGCTCTTGAGTTCCGCGATTGTTTGTATCGCACTCTCTATTTCGGCGTCAAGAACGATTGTTTTATGTTTTTCCTGGAAATTTCTTAAGTCATCTTCTGCTTTCGTTAAGCTGTCGGTGGTTTCTTTGAGCCTCTGTTCAATAAAAATGCGGAATCTTTTGCCAACGGTCATCGTCGTCTGGGTATTGAATTTGTCCAACTCCTTAACATAAGAGTTTGCAATATCTGTTGCGAGATTCTTATCCTTATATGTTATAGATACTGAAATTATGCCCTCAGGAGAAATGCTTGTTTTTGTGATCTCGTCCAGTGCCTCAAACGCATCATGCATTGTTTTTGCCTTAAATTCTTCCTCGAGATTATATTTCCTGATTATTTCTCTTTTTATACGACTACTGATCATGATTGTAGCGTATAGGTCAGACGGAGTAGTGACACCAGTGACCATGCCGCTTAACAGACTCGAAAAACTGGATGCAGCAGAACTTGGCATGAGCGTAGACATAACCCCAAACATTGCTTCCTGATTTGGATTAGGTGGTAAGATGGTGGCCGTTGCCGTATATTTTTGAGTAAGCAGTAAACTGATAATAGCCGCGGCGATACAAATAAGGACAACATTACGGACGATGAATCTGCGCCATTTGATAATGACGTCAAAGTAATCTGAAAATGACATCCTTCTTTCCTTTTTCATATTAAGATTATATTAAAATAGATATAATTGTCAACGTTCTCCATGGCCAGACCGAAGAACCCGAACGATTCTATATTGTATCTATCTGCGCCTTGGGTCACATTTGATATTCTTGACATTCAATGAGAAATGAGTATTTTTACAGACTGGAGTTTACGTGCAGAGACTGAGCAATGGTCGCCAAATAATCCCCGCAGTGCTGTGTATCATGCTATACTGCGACGTTCTTTATGAATAAACCAGGCAACGATGGTATTCAGATATCGCTGTCTATGCATTATCAGGAGCAGGCATGTATAATATACCCTGTAGCGATCGTAGAAATCCCCAGAAATGATTGATTACTTAAAAAAATCTCTTATTACTTATTTGAATCAGATACTAAGACTTGCACTTGTTGCGGGCAGCAACATCATAATTGCACGATATTTAGGACCTTCGGGTAAAGGTGTGCTAACCTTGCTCATGAATTTCTTGGCGATTGTTGTGATGATTGGGATGGTCGGTATTGATGAAGCAAATGTCTATTATATTAGCAGCAAGAAGGCCACGCACAAGAGAATTTTCTCAAATGCATTATTTCAAACGTTTGTTGTCTCAGTTTTGTGTATTTTCATTTTTCTGGGGCTCAAGACCTGGTTTCTCAGTAATCCCCTCAAGGGAATTCCGTTGCAGTATTTCCATTTAATGCTTTTTATAATTCCGTTGTACTTTTTCAATCAGCATGCAAAAACTATACTCTTAGGTCATCGTGCGATCTATGCCTATAATGTCTTTGTTATTTTACAATTTCTGATGCTCTTCTTGTTTCAATTGATTCTCATACCTTTTTATGATTTGTACGGAGGCGTGCTATCGATAATAATCAGCGTCGTTATCTTGAGCCTACTGGGGATTGTATTATTGTATAAATATGGCCCTCCGGATAGGGTAATTGATTTCAGCCTGCTGAGAAAATCCTATAGCTTTGGTGCTCGATCGCAGTTGGGCCTGGTATTTAGTTATCTTAATCGTCGGTTGGATGTTTTTATTGTCAACTATTTTCTGGATCCCTATCAGGTAGGCATATACGCAATTGCAGTGGCTGTTGGCGAACTTCCCTGGCATTTACCATCAGCCGCGGCAACCGTTCTTTTCCCGTGGATAGCCGACAAGAAAAAGCAAGATGCGGCAAGTTTTACTTCATACGTGCTCAGAAATGTGTTTCTTTTAACATTCATCCTTGTATTGGTTCTTGCGCTTCTGGGTAGATTTGTGATTACCTTGCTTTTCGGTGCTGCCTTTCAAGACTCGGTTATACTGATGTATATACTTCTTCCAGGCATTCTTGCTCTAGGAATTACACGTGTTTTAGGTGGTCATTTTCAAGGTTCAGGCAGACCAGAACTCGGTACCTTGATGGTCGCCTTCTCGTTCGCTGAGACCATAATCCTTGATATTATTCTGATCCCACGGATGGGGGTTCTAGGCGCTGCAATCGCTTCGTCAATCGCTTACATTACGTCGGCGGTGGTTGGTCTGTTTATCTTCACGAGGCTGTGGAAAGTAAGAGTCGTGGATGCCGTGATACCGCGGTGGGAGGAGGTCGCGAAGTTGCATAATTTCTTTAAATTACTGAAAAAAGGCGATTAACTATGAACAAGAAACTTTTACTCTCAGCACCACTTGGTTGCCCTGGTGCGGTTACTGCACTACGAAATCATCAGGCAGTTTTGAAGCCTAACGTTCGCTGTGATTTCATTCCGTTAGAGCATCTTATCTTCCCGCATCTCAAGGCAGCAACAACGGCTAGAAGAATCTATTATGGTCTTTCGAGACGATTGAAGGTTATATCGATTAAAAGGATTTTGCCGTATGGTGAGAATATCATTTTTGGAAGTTTTAGTCCAACATACGAAGTAGTTGTGAATAAATTAAACAAACGCGGAATTCGACCATCATTTATCTGGCATAGTAGTATAGGCCAGTTGGAGCAAACTCCAGGTGAACGTGAGCTCTTTATGCGTGTTGCCACATTATTGGAAGAAGGCAGGATAAAACACCTTTTGTTGCATCGTCGGCTATATCATTCCATAGGTGTTTTTGTTAAACGCGCGACATTCTTTCCCCACAGTATCGATCTATCACAATTTCGTGGTGTAGTAAAGAAAGATATACCGGGGATAAACTGTGATCTGTTTTGCCGGGTGAGATTTGGTAAGAACGTATTGAATCAGATACTCGCCTTTCAAATGGCCGGATCTGATGGTAATTTGCATATCAATTTTGATCCTCAACTATTTCGCGGCATAATAGAAACAATAGGTGTCAATGTTGTTAGGCACAAATGGTTACCAGTCGCTGACTACTATGGGCTCGTTGCCGCAATGGATTTGTCACTTCAGGTGACAATCGGTGAGAGCTTCAATTATGCAGTCTGTGAGAGAATGGCGCTAGGTGTGCCTGTATTGACAACCGAGGATATTTACTTGATTTCCGAGGATTCTGTGTTACGGAAGTACTTGTGTGTTAAGGCCGTTGATACACCCTCTGAAATTGCAGGGGGGATAAAGCTCATTGTCAACGATAAGAAACTCGCGGCTGACCTCGGACTGAGATGCAAATCACGGATAGCGGATGTGGCGAAAACGAACAATGCGATTGTCATTAACCAAATCGGTAGCCATTTCACTGATTAAGTAAAGGTGATGCGCTACGATAGAAATCTATCAATTGCCGCCACGGTTTCGCCTGCAACCATCTCCCACGTTCGAGGATTCTTGCTCGCTCGTAAATTATTTTTATGGATAAACTTCCTCAGTTTCTTATCAGAACATAATTCCGACAATACCCGAGCTAGCGCTTCAGCGTTTCCAGTTTCATAGTACAAGCCATTGACTCTATCTTTTACAATGACCTTTGCTGAGGGTATTGTTGAAGTAACTATAGGCAATCCGAATGATAATGCTTCCAGTAGAACTATTCCATATGTTTCATAGTAGGATGAAAGAACCAACAGATCTGCTTTCTGATAAAGATCGGCAAGGTCTTGGGGAGGCAGGTTGCCGTGAAAAGTGATACGGGCTTCCAGATTATGTTTATGTATTAGGGTCTTCAAATATTTGAAGTATCGGGAACAGGGGTCGTATTCACCAGCAATATCCAGATTGAGGCTAGGTTGTTTTATGTGGCCCAATGCCTGGATCAGTATATCCAATCCTTTCCACCACCTCACCTGCCCAACGAAGATGATGTTTCCAGCCTGTGTTCTGAATCTGATTTTTTTCTTGCTGATAATCCTTGCCGCAGGGTTGACTATCACTGATTTACCAGCGTGGTGTAGATGAAAGAACTGAAAGTAATCTACTGCGGGTTCGCTCGGTATTATACGCAATGATGCAGCATGCAGAAAGATATACTCACAAATAAACTCAATCAATTTCGCAATAGTAGATTTGCGAAAATTGTAGAATGTCTGATTGCAGTTCATGCCATAGCGATTTCCAAAGAACCGACCAATTAGCAGCGGTATGATCAGTATGAAGTGCAGACTATGATCGGTAAATGTAAAGATGTTATCCCGATGCTTAAGGTAGTATTTGATGAAATATATAATGAGTGATATTCGATTCTCTACAGCAACGCCAGGGATATTGCCGCAGCTGATGACCTCGACGTTGTAGCGTTTCTTCTTTGCGTGGGATAACACCTGAGCAAGCCGATATTGCCCGCCTGTGTAAATATGCTGCAGATCCCTATGTATGATGGCCAGTTTCTTCATCTCGTTAGATACTCATTCATTAAGGTAGTTTGTAATATTTTTTTAATAATAGCAAATTGCTGAGAAAAGTCAATGAGAACCATTTGATGTTCTACCAACATGAGGGTGAGACGTTTCTTCTTGACTTTAAGTGAATACTATTTATAATACCTCAATGCAGGATCAGATAAATATCTTTGAAGAAGATTTTTGGTCAATTAATGACGCGCTGAATCGACTCCTGCAAGGGACCCACGCCAAGACTCATCGATCGTGAAGGTCAATTGATAACCTCAAGCGGTGATACCAGCAAGATGGATACCTCATCGTTTGCCACGCTCTCGGCGGCTGATTTTGCAGCAACGAGTCAGCTCGCATCTTTGATTGGCGAAAGGGAGTTCTCCACCCTATTTCACCAAGGAGAAAAAGAGAATCTATACGTGAGTTTGATTGCTGGTCGTATCATACTAGCCGTGATATTTGATAATCGGACTACGCTTGGTTTGGTGAGGGTAAAGACGAAGAACACGGTCGCTGAGCTTGAGAGGACTTTCCATGGTATTTTCAGCAAAGTTGAAAAAGAAACCGAGCCCAAGAAAGAAATCGACGATGAATTCACCCGGATGGCTGAGGAAGAGATAGACAGGCTCTTCGGGATTTAGAGTGTGTTTTTATGAATATTGTTTTTTTTGAGAATAGAGGATTATGGCACTTATAAACTATGCGTCACGGGAAATAAACTCAAAGATTGTTTACTACGGCCCTGGTTTGGGCGGGAAAACAACCAATATCAAGTACGTGTATTCAAAATTGAATCCTTCGATTAAAGGCAAGCTTATAAGTCTTGCAACTGAGCTCGATCGCACATTGTTCTTTGACTTTCTGCCGGTTGACCTCGGTACGATAAAGGGATTCAATACGAGATTTCACCTTTACACTGTTCCTGGGCAAGTGTTCTACAATGCCTCACGGAAATTGATTCTAAAAGGCGTTGATGGCATCGTATTCGTTGCAGATTCTCAGATCGAACGTTTTGATGAAAACATTGAATCCTTTGACAATCTTCAGGATAACTTGAAGGCGCACAATCTTTCTCTTGAAAGAGTACCGCTCGTAATGCAATATAACAAACGGGACTTGCCCAATATCACCTCGGTCGAGGAATTACAGAGGATCTTGAATACGAGAAATGAATATTGCTTTTTCGAGGCAGTTGCCACTCAGGGAGTCGGTGTTTTTGAAACCTTGAAGGAGATTTGTAAACAGGTACTAAAGGCCTTAGCATAGAATGTTCGGAAACCGACATTATAGGAAATAACCGTGGCTTCTCAGGTCTGTAGTCGGTGTAGCCGAACCATACAGCCCGGTGATTTATTCTATAGTCTTCTGATAAAAGTCTCGGCAGATTTTGATGGGATCATAAAGATCAAAGATGAGAGGGTTGATTGGTTCATCCTTTGCCCACGATGCAAGGAAATCTATTGTGCCAATCCATTGAATTTACCGCTGGGAGAAACCAACCCAAAAAACGATGAGGAGAATATCTGAGGTTTAAGTCTCAAAGGGGGGAGTAATGTGAATTTTATCCACTTGCACAACCATACAGAATATTCATTGCTGGATGGGGCGATGAAGATAGACAAGCTCACTGAGCGGGCTGCGAAATTCGAAATGCCTGCTCTGGCAATAACTGACCACGGTAACCTTTTTGGTGCAATTGAGTTCTATAAAAGCGCACACAAAACCGGGATTAAGCCGATAATAGGCATCGAGACATACGTAGCGCCTAAATCCCGGCGCGATCAGTCAAGGGATGTGCGTGTGCCTGAAAGCTCGTTCCATCTTACATTACTCTGTGAGAATGAGGCCGGTTACAAGAATTTGATAAAACTCTCTTCTGCTGCGTATCTCGAGGGGTTTTATTACAAACCGCGAATTGATAAGGAATTGCTCTCTCAGCATTGCAAGGGGTTGATCGGGCTTTCTGGTTGTTTCAAGGGTGAGGTTCCCTACCGTATTGCCATGGGCGATCTGGATGGAGCCCGGCGAGCACTTACTGAATATATTGATATCTTCGGCCCTGATAATTTTCATCTGGAGCTGATGAGATTGGGCTTACGTACTGAGGCAAAGGTGAATAATGAATTGATCAAACTGGGTCATGAGTTCGATGTGCCTATTGTCGCGACTAATGACTGTCATTACCTGGATCAAGACGATTATAAAGCGCATGATGTTCTGCTGTGCATTGGCACCAAAAAGACCCTGAGTGATCGCGAACGACTGAAATTCGAGAGTCATCAGGTTTACTTCAGATCACCACAAGAGATGGCCCGGTTATTTGAGGATCTTCCAGAGGCAATATCAAACACGGCATTGATTGCCGAACGCTGCAATTTGATGATTGATACATCGGGAAAGGACGTGAAACTGCCTAGTTTCCCCCGTCCGCAGAATTTCGAGACTGATTTTGATTATTTGAAGTATCTAACCCGTGAAGGCATGAGTAGACGCTTCAGCAGGATCACCCCGGGTATGGAAGAACGGTTGAACTATGAATTGAATATCATCAAGAGAATGGGATTATCTGGTTATTTTCTCATTGTGCGTGAGATTGTCGATTTTGCCCGACAGCAGACTATTCCAGTTGGCCCGGGCCGAGGTTCGGCCGTGGGAAGTTTGGCGCTTTATTCATTAGGAATAACCGATATTGATCCACTGGAATACAATTTAATATT
>Ga0111227_1030_pt1 | contig 20511 bp, 20 predicted proteins | sample DeeMarSWOR152_54_FD_80391 | JGI IMG/M metagenome (GOLD analysis project Ga0111227, IMG submission 80391) | candidate division WOR-1 bacterium DG_54_3 | reverse complement strand
AGAAGATGAGCAAGTCGCTGGATAATTATATTGGCATAACTGACCCCCCCAAAGAAATTTTTGGCAAGACCATGTCCATTTCAGATGATCTTATGCTGCGCTATTACGAACTTTTAACCGATTTTGATCTTAACGAAATCAAAGCCATGCATCCCAAGGACGCTAAAAAGAGGCTGGCGCATACTTTTGTGGCCAGATTTTATGGCAAAGAAAAGGCAAATCAGGCAGAAGTGGAATTTGAAGCGATTTTTAAGGAAGGGAAGACACCTCGAGAGATACCAACTCGACTGTTAAAAGATGTTCCTTGGAAAGAAAAGTATAAATTACCAGCCTACGTTTTATTGTCGGAATTGAAAATAGTGGATAGTGCTTCGGAGGCGCGGAGAGTAATAAGGCAAGGTGGGTTAAAAGTCGACGGTAAGGTTGTTAAAAGCGAATTCCAATTAATCGATTGTTCGGAAGAACGTGTTATTCAGGTTGGCAAATTAAAATTTGTTAAAACGAAAGCAGTCAGAACCTGAGAACCTAAGAGGAACCGCGAATTTATTCGCAGGTTACTCATCAATTGAGGTTAAAGTATGAAGATCCTGATCATCGGCGCGGACGGCCAGCTTGGCACCGACCTCTGTAAAGTAATTCCCAAAGAAGAACAAATTCCTTTAACCATCAAGGATATCGACATCACGGATAAAGAGAAGACCTTCCAGGTCATTAAAAAGCATGCTCCAGATGTTGTCATAAACACCGCGGCTTACCATAATGTCGATAAATGCGAGGACGAGCCGGCCCTGGCTTTTGCGGTGAATGCTGAAGGGGTCAAGCATGTGGCCGAAGCGTGTAAACAAGCTAAGGCGGTACTGGTTCATATCTCGACCGATTATGTTTTTAACGGAGAGAAGGGAAGTCCTTATGTGGAAACCGATTCTCCTAATCCTCTCTCAGTATATGCGAAGTCGAAATACACGGGCGAGCAAAACGTTAAAGATGTTCTTGAAAAACACTTTATTGTCAGGTCAACCGGCCTTTACGGCGTGGCCGGCTGTCTGGGGAAGGGCGGCACTAATTTTGTGGAAGGGATGCTAAAGCGGGCTGCCTCTCAGCCTGAATTGAAAGTGGTCACTGACGAGGTTCTTTCCCCGACTTATACCTTTGACTTAGCCTCAAAAATAAATCAATTGATCCGCACCAAACATTATGGACTCTATCATATTGTCAACCATGGCGAATGTTCATGGTATGAATTTACCTCCAAGATTTTTGAACTATTAGACCGTAAGATAACCATTCATAAGACAAGCTCGGCCGAATTTAAGACCAAGGCCAAGCGCCCTAAATATTCAGTGCTCAAAAATGCCAATCTGGAGAAGCTGGGCATGGATGATCTGCGTCCCTGGCCCGAGGCGCTCAAGGCTTACCTCATGGAAAAGGGTCACCTGCCTGCCGGCAAGGCAGCTTTGAAATCTTCATGAAAATTGCGATTGTCCACGATTATCTCAACCAGTTCGGCGGAGCGGAAAGGGTGGTCTCTGCCCTGCACGAGCTCTTCCCCCTGGATCCCATCTTTACCTCGATTTTTGACGAGAGAAGGATGCCGGATAACTTTCAGCGCATGGATATCCGTCTCTCTTTTATGCAGAAATTCCCCTTTGTCTTCGGGCTATTCAAGTACTATCTGTTTTTTTACCCCCTGGCCTTTGAAAGCTTTGACTTGAGTGAATTCGATGTGATTCTCTCTTCCAGCTCGGCCTTTGCCAAAGGAGTAAAGAAAAGAGAAGGTCAGCTTCATATCTGTTATTGCCATACCCCCATGCGCTTTGTTTGGCGTTATGAAGACTATGTAAAAAGGGAATCGATTCCGGGGTTTATGAAAAATCTATTGCCGGTCATGCTGGAACCTATAAAGAAGTGGGATCTGCAAACCGCCCAGGCGGTCGATTTTTTCATTGCCAACTCCCGGACGGTGGCGGAACGCATAAAAAAGACTTATGCTCGGGAATCTGTTATAATTAATCCACCCATCGATTGCGGCTTCTTTAAGCCATCGGCCCTGGATCACGATTATTTTTTGGTAGTATCCCGGCTCAATACTTATAAGAGGGTCGACGTGGTAGTGGAGGCCTTTAATCAGCTGGATTTGCCATTAAAGATAATCGGAGATGGACCGGACCGGAGAAATTTGCAAAGAATTGCCGGCCCCAATATCGAGTTCCTGGGGCGGGTTAGGGATCAAGAGCTGGCGGAGGGGATGGCGGAGTGCCGGGCACTGGTTTTCCCGGGGGAGGAAGACTTTGGGATTGCACCCGTGGAAGCCATGTCGGCCGGTAGGCCCGTGATCGCATATAAAGCGGGTGGGGCGGAGGAAACCGTAATCGATGGAAAGACCGGGATATTTTTTGAGAAACAGAGCGTCGAGTCCCTGATCCAGGCAGTCAAGAGATTTCAGTTCGCAACCTTTAGTAAAAAAGAGATTCGCAAGCATGCCGAAAAATTCGACAAGGAGAAGTTTAAGCAGAAAATCAAAAATTTTGTGGAGTTAAAGTTTAGGGAAAGGTCAAAATGAAGAAGCCGAAGCTCGGGATAGATTGGAACAGCCCTCAATTCTTTGATTTTATAATCGAGATCTTGATCTTGATCGTGATCTTTATCATGCCCACCATCTTTGACCGAAGATTGGGGATTGTCTTTTCTGGGACCAAAACCGCCTGGATGCGGGCTTTTGGTGCAGTAATTTTGGGGGTTTGGGCCGTTAAGTTGATCATCTGCAAAGAGCATCGCTTCGTTCGGACGGCGCTGGACTGGCCGATCCTCTCTTTTATGCTCTGTACCACCATCGCCTCTTTGACTTCGGTCCATGTCTATACCAGCCTGGTTGGATTTTACGGAAGATACGAGGGCCTGAGCAGCTGGTATCTCTTCGCTCTTTTCTTTTTTGTGATTACGAATTATATCAAGTCATTTGCCCAGCTCAAGAGAATAATCGTGACGGTTATGTCCGCGGCCGTTATCATGGCAATTTACTCCGTTCTCCAGAGGCATGAGTTGGATCCTTATATGTGGGGTGGGGTCATCACCTGGCAGAGGGTCATCGGGACGATTGGCCAGCCTAATTTTTTGGCGGCCTACATGCTCATGGCCTTCTTCCTGGTTTTGGTTATTTTTTTGCTGAAAAATGAAGAAATCTCTGCTGAGACCGAGTGGTATGAGAAGCTTATCCCGATCGGATATTTAGTCTTTGGGCCGATTGCCTTTTTGTTTATGATCTATAATCTGGAGGCCCAGAATGTTATTCTCTGGTATTCTGGCTTTTCCATAATCACGGTCTCCGCCCTGCTCTTTGCTTTTTCCTATGATAAGCTCCATCCCTCTGTTTTAAACATTGTCCTGGGATTGAGCCTGGCGCTTATTTATATTTGTATCCTTTATACACAAAGCCGCGGCGGATATATGGGGTTCTTTACCGGAGCGGTTTTGTTTGTGGTGGCGGCCGGAAGGCGCTGGATCTTTTCAAATTGGAAGAAAATCGGGGTCCTGGGTTTTCTGATCGTGCTTGTTTCTGGCTTGACCATGCTCCGGCCCGAATATTCCCCCTTTGCCCGATTTGCCGCGGAAGTTACCACTGAGAAACTGGAAGCCGAAGGAGAGGTTGAAACCAAATTGGAGCTCAGGGGGGCAGCCGGATCTCGAGGGGAAACCTGGAAGAGCGCCTTCCAGATCATTGCCGATTATCCGTTTTTTGGGATAGGTCCCGAGGTCTTGAAGATGGTTTTTCCCCGTTATGAGACCGAGCTCTTCAGGTTTAAAGAGGCTTTCCATGTCAAGCAGGATCGGTGTCACAACGAAACTTTCGATGTCGGCGTGTCCAAGGGGTTGATCGCTTTTCTGGTTTATCTTTGGATGCTGTTTACGGTGTTTCGAGTGGGATGGGTAAAGGCAAAGGGAGCCGGGGAGGAAGAAAAATTAATGTTGGCCGGGCTCTTGGCTGCGGCCCTGGCCTTTCTCATCCAGAATCAATTCAGCTTTGGGGTTGTGGCCATCACCTCCCTCTTCTGGATTATTTGGGGAATGGTAATGGTGGTGGGAGAAGCTCCTGGATCGAGCTCGGGGCAAGGCGCCGGCAGAAAATTTTCGTGGCTCGATCTTCCCTGGTTGCCGGTGGCGGTAGTTGTGATCTTGGTGGTCTTCTCAATTTATCTTTCTTTCTTTTCGTTCCGCGGTGACATATGGTTTAAATTAGGGAAAACCCGGATGGAGATGCGGCGCATTCCGGAGGCAGCCGAGGCCTTTGAAAAATCCCTCAAGGTTTTCCCTTTCGAGGGCGGGACCGTGTCACATCTGGGAATCGCCTATCTCAACCTTTCGCGCGTCGCTCCTGAAAAAATGAAATATTTAAACCAGGCAATTTCCACTTTGAACTACGGGACCCAAATCGATCCTTATAATGCGGATAATTCTTACATGCTTTCCAAGATTTATTTGATGATTGGAGATCTGGATAATTCCCAGAAATATGGGGAGATTGCCATAAAAGTCGACCCCTATTACGCCGAAGTATATCATACTCTGGGGATGATTTATGAAGCGCGGGGAAAGTATAGAGAAGCAGCCGAGCATTTTGAAAAGGCATTTCTTATCAATCCCAATCTAGTTGAACCCATGCAAATGCTTGAAAATGCGAATCGAAGGATGGGAGAGCCCGACCAGACCCTCCGGGTCTTTGAAAAGGCCCTGAAGAAATACGGTGATAATCTGATCATTTTAGAAAGAGTGGCGGGGCTTTTTCTTGAGCGGAATATGCTGGAAAGGGCGTTGGAGCTGTCAAACCGGATGATCCAGCTTGACCCCAAAAACTCTGCCGGTTATGTTCTCCGGGCAGAGGTCTATTTAAAAAAGAAAGACGCGGCGCGTGCCTTTTCTGATTTTCAGCAGGTGATCCTTAACGATCCCAGGAATGTGCCTGCCCATAATGGGTTGGGAAGCATCTATTTTGGTCAGGGAAACCGCGAAAAAGCCCGGAAAGAGTTTGAGCAGGTTCTGATGCTCGATCCAAAGAATGCCTTTGCCAAGCAAATGCTGGAAAGGTTAAAATAAAATATGCTCAAGATAATCCTGGATGTGGTCCTCATAAATCTTTCTTTCATTTTAGCCTATTTCTTTAGGTTTAGAATTCTGCTTTTTATTACCCCGGGTTCCATGCCCATTTTTGAGCAGTATCTGAATGTCTTGATATTTTTAACCCTGATCTGGCTGGCAATCTTTAAAACCGTCGGTCTTTATGAGCAAAAGAAATTCACCACGCTGATCGATGAAGTCGCCACCCTCTTCATGGGGGTAACCCTGGCGACCCTTATTCTGCTCGGCCTCCTCTTCCTTTATCGGGAATTTTGGTTCTCACGCTTGGTGATCGTAAATGCCTGGTGGATAAATTTGCTCCTTTTGGGCTCGGTGCGGGTAGCCAGCTTTGAGCTTCAAAGAATTTCGCGGGTAAAGGGGTGGGGAACAAAGAACACCTTGATTCTAGGAGCCGGGGAGATGGGGCAGGTTTTGGCCCTGAAGATTGCTCAGGACAAGAGCCTGGGGTATAAAGCAGTTGGTTTTCTGGATGACGATCCCTTAAAGCTTGGGAAAACTTATCATGGCATTCCGGTATTAGGGGAAATTTCCAGAACCCGGGAGATGGTTAAGAAGCAAAAAATTGCGGAGGTGATCATTGCCAGCTCCAAGATTCCTGCCCGAAGAATTTTAGATATTATTACGGAATGTGAGCGGTTCGGGATTGAATTTAAAATTGTTCCGGGCATTCTTGAATTAATCGCCAGCCGCCTAGACGTGGATGAATTGGGTGGGGTTCCGCTGCTCACGGTTTCCGAGATCCAGCTCCAGGGATTCAATGCTGCGGTTAAACGGGGGGCGGACATGATTTTCTCCCTCATTGGGATCCTGCTTCTTTCACCCTTGCTCATCCTGTTTTCGATTTTGGTTAAACTCACCTCAACCGGGCCGGTCTTCTTTATTCAGGAGCGGGTAGGGTTGGACGAAAAGATCTTTCCCATGTTCAAGTTTAGGTCCATGATTAAAAATGCAGATAAGCTCTTTCCTCAGCTTGCGCCCCTTTCCGAGGTAGATGGTTATCTTTTCAAAATGAAGGACGACCCTCGCATCACCCCCTTGGGCAGATTTATGAGGCGCTGGAGCATTGACGAATTGCCCCAGCTCTTTAATGTTTTTTTGGGTTATATGAGCTTGGTTGGGCCGCGGCCACCCCTGCCTCGAGAAGTGAAAAAATATAGTAATTGGCACCGGAAGCGGCTCAGGGTCAGACCGGGGATAACCGGGCCCTGGCAGGTTTCCGGAAGGTCCCTGCTTCCTTTTGAGGACATGGTCAGGCTGGATATCTATTATATTGAAAACTGGTCGCTCTGGCTGGATTTAAAGATTATTCTGCGGACGATTCCCGTGGTTCTTTTCGGCAGAGGCGCTTACTAGTTAATAATAAGGATCTTTCCCCTTCGGATTTCGTTTTTACCGCCGGAGCTTGCCGAGAAAATATAAGGGTATATACCATTTCCTGCGGTGTGGCCGAAGTTGTCCACCCCGCTCCAGGCAGTTATTCCTGAGGCCGCATTTTCAATTTCTTTGGTCCAGATCAGGGTTCCGGTAAGATCGTAGATCAGAATCTTGATGTCCGCGGGCTGGGATAAGGCGTAGGAAAAAATCATGCCCCGGCCGTGGGTGGAAAAAGCCCCGGGCAGTTTTTCTCTGGGGGAAAAGGGGTTTGGGCCATGAGCGCAATTTACAATTAAGCCTGAGGCAGCAGTTGCCGAAATATTTGCAAGGATACTGAGATTTTCGCATGATTTGTTCCCAGCTTTATCAAGAACCTCAATCCGAATCTCATTCATGCCGGGAAGAAGGCCTATTTCTTCAGAAAAAGAATTGCCGGACAGGGAAAAATTCTTGACCACTTGTTGGTTATTATATATATTTATGGATGAGGGATAATCCTCTTCTATTTTTCCCTGAACTGTAATTTTACTCTGGTTGGTGGTCGCTTCATAACTTCCCAGTAAGGTTAATTTGGGGGCGTGGGTGTCCACAATCAGGCAAAACAAAGCTGGCTCTCCAAGGTTGCCAATTTGATCCCGGGCCACAACTTCAACTTCGTGGGTTCCTTCCGGGATGGGTAAATCAGCATGGAAAATAATTTCTTGGGCTTCAACGCTCAGGGTTCCTTCTAAGGAAACTCCAGAAATCCTGACCAGAGTGCCGGAGGGATCGATTCCCGCCCCTTCCTCCAGCGCCGAAATGACAAAGGTGGTTTGAGAATTTGTAAAAGTGGGCTCCCCCGGTGGGTGGTTTATGATGGGAGGGAGGCCGTCTATGTTAAGGGTAAAATCTCGGCTGCCTTTATTTCCAGATCTGTCGGAAATGGAAATGGTCCCCGGATATTTGCCGTTGTTTAGCTCGGCGGGAAGAGAGACGAAACCAAAAAGCCTGCTTTCCTGCTGGTCGAAGATCAGGGTCTCTTCCAGGAGCTCATGGTTGATTAGAATTTCAACCTCGCTTCCATCTTCAATGTCGCCTTGCACGTCAGAAACATGGGCCTCGATAAAAATGGTCGAGTCGGGTTTAAACCACTCCGTTTCTTCTGGCTTGAGAACCGTGATTTCTGGCAGGGCAGGATCATAAAACACTTCTTGAGTCGCGATCTGCAGGTTTCCGGCTTCGTCGGTTAAAACAAAGGTAAAGCAATTTTCGCCGGGGGAAAGAATAAACTCGCTTTCAAAAGTCGGGTTCTGGGAAAGGGCTTCTAAGGATACCGCTTTTCCATTGATGGTTAACCAGGCCGGAGCTTCGCTCAGTTCCCCCTTGAAAATCACCAGCTTTTCCGATTTTTCAGCCTCGAGAGTAAGAATCTGAGGGGAGAGATTATCTATCCGGAACGCAAGCGTTTGGCTGAGAGGGCCAAAACTTAGCCCATCACTGGTTTGGGCCTGCAGGAAATAGGTCCCATCCGCAAGATCTTCCGGGAGTTCATATTGAAAAACCTCCTGGGTTGCAGCCGTGATCAGCTGTTCAAAACTCCAGCTGTTGCCGATTGGAAAGCTATTATCCTGCGAAAGATCGATTTTACAAATAAAGGGGTCGCGGCTGGGAAAGGTGTAATCCAGCTTTAGATCGGATGAGTTTATGACCGCATTTTCGGCCGGAAAAAGGAGATGGGGAGCGGATAGAATCGGAAGCCCTATTTCTTGAATGGCAGGCCCTGTCCCTAGCTGGTCCACAGTTACGGCAGAAAATTTATCATTAATAAAAGAGAGGGCTAGGAGATCCTTTTCAAATTCCAGGTATTTTTCACGACTGAAGGTTCGCCCGCCATCTAAAGAAATTGAAAAGCATGTTTCTCGCCTTTCCAGGTATTCCTTTTGCCAGAAAACTAAAAGTCCCTGAGCCCCGGAAGTATTTGGCGAGGCGTCAGGTAAAATTTTAATGCCTAGGTTTATGATGTGATCATGGCTTTCAAAGAGGACCCTGGGCTCAGGACTCGCCAGCCGTGTGTACATAATTTGTTTAAGATTTGTGTTGTTATCTTCGGATAAGAAGGTAAGATGCGCATGCTTCAGCCGATCGATAGAGAGAGTGGGTGTGGAGAGTACTTCTCCGGTAATCATTAAAGTTACTGTTTCACTAAAGTTCATGCCCCCGTCTTCTGATCTGCAGTAATGTATGCCATCTTTTTCTTCCCAGGCAATTGAAAGAAGATCATCCTGGATTGCTAGACAGGGATTTTTCCCCTGGTCTGAGAAGAGAATAGGGGAGGAGAAGGTTTGCCCATTATCCCTGGAATAGGTTAGATAAAGAGAATCTTGGATGGCAAAGGCCAAATAGAAAAATGTATTTTCGACCTCAATATCAAAAGAGGTTACTTCCTGGCTAAAACTGTATAGGATCTGGGGTTCGGAATTATAAGAAGTAGAGAATCTGAGCTCGATTTCTTCGACCCCTTCACCGGTTGCGGTCTGGTTCGGGGCAAGCCAGAAGCAATAGAAATTTCCCCAGGGATCGAGCTCGATTTTGGGCAGCTCACTTGCAAGTATTTGACCGGAAAATAAGAGAATAGCAATTAAAATTATGGCGGCTCTATTATTTAACATCTGGTTGCCCCAATTTTAACACGGGACCTGAATAAATCAAGTCTTTACTCGAGGGCTTTAATTCGGTATAATGATTGCTTCGGCGATGAAAAAGAGCACCAAAACCATAATTGTCGGAGCGGGCCCGGTCGGCTGTTATTTAGGCCAGCTGCTTAAGCACCACGGGTTTGATCCCCTCTTGCTCGAGGAACACGCTGAGGTTGGTAAGCCGGTCCAATGCGCCGGAATTGTAGGGCGCGGCATCTTCGAGGAATTGCGACTTCCGGTTTCTCACAAATCGATCCTGAATACCATTGATGGCGCCAAGGTCTCCTTCAATGGCACTTCCTTTATTCTGAATCGTTCCAAGGTTGCTTATATCGTTGATCGTGAAGTTTTTGACAAGGAGCTCAGCCAAAAGCTGAATATTGAATATAATGCTGCCCTGCACGGAGTGCATCCCATCAAGGATGGCTATATCTTGGAAACCAGCAACGGCGAATATTATGCGGATCTGATAATCGGCGCAGATGGCCCAAATTCCAGGGTGCGGAGGTCTCTGGGCTTCTCTTCGGACATGAAACTCTGCCGGGGCTATCAGTATCGCCTAAAAATGACTCCCGAACAACAAAACCTGGTTGAAGTTCATTATCTTAAGCCCTTTTCTTTATTTGCTTGGCTAATTCCTGAGGGGAACGGGATCGCCAGAGTGGGAATGGTCTCAAACAACCCTTTCCAGGAATTAAACAGCTTTATAGAGAGGTCGGGCATCCAAGGCGAGATCGTGGAGAAAATTGCGGGTACCATTCCGATCGGATCCTGCCAGCTGGTGAAGGGAGCGGCGGCCCTGGTAGGGGATGCGGCCTGTCAGGTAAAACCCATAACTTCCGGCGGTATTTATTACGGGATGAAATCTGCCGAACTCCTGGCAGACGCGATCAAGGAAGGCGACCTTTCTTTATACGAGAAAAAATGGAGCGAGGAATTTGAGCAGGAAATAAAGGTTTGTTTGCTGGTTAGATATGTTATGGAAAACATGGGGGAGGACGTGCTCGCGCGGATTTTCTCCTATGTTAAAGAAAATGCCGGGCTTATAGAGAAAATCGGAGATTTTGAGAACCACTCCTCAATTTTGTGGAGTCTGGTTTTGAATCCCCGCACTTACCCCACCATTGGTTCCCTGCTCATGGGGATGATTAAAAATCCCAAATTCGTGCTTCGCTCTTTGCTGCGTGCTCCGCGCTAAAATATGAGAAAAAAACTCTATTGGTTATTGGCTGGAATGGTGGCCCTTCTGGGGATATATTTTTTGCATCCTTATCTTTTGGAAGGGATGGCGCGTTATCTGGTCGTTCAGGATAAAATCGAGCCGGCAGACCTGATCATTGTGCTGGGGGGGGGCGATAATGGAGAAAGGGTAGCCCATGCAGTTAAGCTTTATCAAAAGGGATATGCTAAAAAAATTCTGATGAGCGGTGGCCCTTTGGCCTGGCGGCTCACTCACACAGAGTGGATGAAGAAACAGGCGAGGGCGCTAGGCGTTCCGGTTCAGGCGATCTTGCTCGAGGATCAATCCAGATCCACCATTGACAACGCAGAATTTACTTTGACCATCGTAAAAAAACAAAATTATAAATCGGTCATTCTAGTGACTTCTCCAACTCACAGCCGGCGTGCCAAACGAGTCTTTCGAAAGGTGTATTCAAAAGAGAAGATTAACTTGATTTCTCATCCGGTTCCTCTCCAGGATAGTAAGTTCCGCCTCCCCGGCTGGTGGACGAGACATGAGGACACCCAGTTGGTTATGTGGGAGTATGTTTCCCTGGTTTATTACTTCTTGAAGGGATATTGAGGCAAAAATTTGATATAATATAAACAAAGGAGCGGAGAATGGGTAAAGATATCATTTTGGTAACCGGCGGAGCGGGCTATATTGGCTCCGTTCTGGTAAAAAAACTGGTGGAGCACGGGGAGAAAGTCAGGGTTTTGGATAAGCTCTACTTTGGGGATTTCGCGCTGAATGGGGTCAAGGACCGGATTGAGTTGATTCCCGGGGATGTGCGGGAGTTTAAGCCCGATCTCCTCGAGGGAGTCAAATATGTTATGCACTTTGGTTCGCTCTCCAACGATCCCACCGCGGAGTTCGATCCCAAGGCCAACCGCGAAATTAATTTTGAAGGGACCATGCGCGTGGCGGAGGCCTGCAAAAAAAAGGGTGTAAAAAGGCTCACCCTTGCTTCTTCCTGCGCGGTCTACGGTTTTCATGTAGATGGGATGGCGAATGAAGCCTTTCCCACCAATCCTCAATCTGAATATTCTCAAAGCAAGCTCGACGCCGAAAACGGCCTGAAATCGCTGGCTGACCGTAATTTTTGCCCGGTCATCATTCGCCAGGGAACGGTTTACGGATTCTCAGATCGGATGCGCTGGGATCTGGTCGTGAACACCATGACCATGGATGCTTTTGACAAGGGGCGCATCCATATCTACTGCGCAGGGGATAACTGGAGGCCGCTGGTGGATGTGCGGGATGTGGCGGATGCCCATCTTGCGGTTATGAAAGCACATGAGGATAAGGTTCGCGGAGAGACCTTTAATCTAGTATACAAGAATTACCGGATTCTGGAACTAGGTCATTGGATTCGGGAAATCATCAAGCCTTTCAAAAAGATCGAGGTCGAGGTCCTCTTTGGGACCAAGGAATCCAGAAGCTATCGGGTCTCCGGGGAAAAAATGAAAAAGGTTTTGGGTTTTGAGCCGAAGGTTTCGGTTGAAGATGCGGTCAAGGAGATCTGGGAGATCCTTCGCTCCGGCCGCCACACCGATTTTTCCAACCCCATCTACTACAATATCGAGTGGATGAAGCTCCTGGTAGAGATGGAGCAGAAGCTCAAGGTCATCGGGAAGGTGTTTTAACCCTCACCCGAAAGAGCGGTCAACGTTGAGTTAGTGGTTGACGGCCCTCTCCCAGAGGGAGAGGGTGTTGGGTGAATTTCAATTACATAATTGAACGTTTAACACCCCACTCCTTCTCCCTTTGGGAGAAGGTCGTAAAAGAAAAGGTACAGGTTTAAGAAATTGTCTGGATGAGGGCGGTTAATCCTTCTGAGAGAGGGTTGGATATGAGAATCGGTTTTGGTTACGATGTTCACAAATTAGTCAGGGGACGCAAGTTGATTGTGGGTGGGGAGGAGGTTCCGCACGTTAAAGGCCTGCTGGGATGGTCGGATGGTGATGTCTTGATCCACGCGGTCATTGACGCCCTTTTGGGTGCGGCGGGCGAGGGGGACATTGGAAGGCATTTTCCTCCGGGAGACCCGACTTATAAGGGCATTTCAAGCCTGAAACTCCTGGAGTTCGTGAAAGAGCTACTGCGAAATCGCGGCTTTACCGTTAATAACATTGATTCAACGATTGTGGCGGAAGAACCCCGTTTTGCCCCTTTTATTGAAAAAATAATAAAGAACATCGCTAATACCCTGGGAATCCGCAAAGAATTGGTAAATGTAAAGGCCAAGACCGAAGAAGGATTGGGATTTACCGGAAGCAAAAAGGGGATTTCGGCCTATGCGGTTTGTGTCCTGCACAGGAAAGCATGATTAAACTCGGCGTCAACATCGATCATATCGCAACCCTCCGGCAGGCCCGGCGGGAAACCTTTCCGGACCCAGTGGCGGCTTCCAAAGCAGCCCTGGCCGGAGGAGCGCATGGCATAGTTTGCCATCTGCGCGAAGACCGCCGGCATATCCAGGATCAGGATGTGTTTCAGCTGCGGAAGCTAAGAACCCGGCTGGATTTGGAGATGGCAGCTACTCCTGAGATGCTTAAATTTGCTTTGAAGGTTAAGCCGGACATGGTTACCCTGGTCCCCGAGAAGAGAGAAGAGGTAACTACCGAAGGCGGCTTGGATGTGATTAAGCACCACAGGAAGCTAAAACCTGCTATCGAGAAGCTTCAGAAAGCGGGAATCGTGGTTAGCCTTTTCATTGACCCGGAAAAAAAACTAGTAGAGGAATCCGCCGCTCTTATGGCAGATTTTATTGAACTGCATACCGGCAGGTATGCGCGGGCCGCTTATGTGAAGGGCCGAAAGCTAAGCGTAAAAAAAGAATTGGAAAAGATCGGATTGGCCACCCAGCAGGCACGCCTGATCGGCTTGCGCGTGAACGCCGGCCACGGCCTGGACTATAATAATGTAAGAGAGATCTGCAGGATCCCGGGAATGGAAGAGCTGAATATCGGCTTTTCGATTGTGGCCAGGGCAGTCTTTGTGGGAATGAAACAAGCGGTTTCCGAAATGAGGAGGGCGATGCGATGAAAATAGCGCTGGGCGCGGACCATGCCGGATATAAATTAAAGGAAATCATCAAAAGCTACTTGAAAAGGAAAAAGATCGAGTTCAAGGATTTCGGCACTCATTCCGAAGAATCGGTGGATTATCCGGATTACGCTTTTCCGGTTGCCGAAGCCGTGGCCCGGGGAGAGTTTGAACGTGGAATTCTAATGTGTGGTTCGGGAGTAGGCGCAACTATTGTAGCAAATAAGGTCAAGGGTATCCGGGCGGTGAACGCTTATGATACCTATACTGCCAAGCAGAGCCGCCAGCACGGGGATTGCAATGTCCTCTCCCTGGCCGGGCGAAAACTATCGCGCGCTAAAGCCACCAAGATCGTGGATGTTTGGCTCAAAACCGAGTTCTCCGGGGAAGAGCGTCACCTGCGGAGGATCAGGAAGATCGAAAGATGAAAGCCCTGATCATGGCAGCTGGATACGGAACCAGGCTGGAGCCGCTGACCCTGGCGGTCCCCAAGCCCATGGTGCCCATCGTGAATCTTCCCACCATGCAGCATAACATCGAGCTCCTCAAGAGATATGGTTTTCGGAAGGTAATCGCCAACATTCATTATTATCCTGAACAGATCGAGAATTATTTTGGCGACGGACATGATTTTGGGGTGCATCTTTCTTATTCTTACGAGAAAGAATTATTGGGGACTGCCGGCGGGGTAAAGCGCATGGCGAAATTGATCGGGATAAAAAGAACCTTTCTGATTCTTTCCTCAGATGCCTTGACTGACATAAACCTGAAAAGGATTATCAGTTACCATAAGAAGAAAAATGCGCTGATAACCGTTGCCCTGGCCAAGGTTCGAGAGGTCAGCCAGTTTGGAGTAGTGATTCAGGACAAGGATGGTAAGATCATTGGCTTTCAGGAAAAGCCCAAACCCGAGGAAGCCCAAAGCGACATGGTGAACGCCGGGATCTATGTGATTGAGCCGGAGATATTAAAGATGATCCCGGACGGATTCTATGACTTTGGCAAGGAGCTTTTTCCCAAGCTGGTGGGAGAAAAAGCGCCCCTCTACGGCTATCCCATGGTCGAATACTGGAATGACGTGGGTGGACTGGATAAATATATTCGCTCCAGCTACGATGCCATGAAAGGGATTGTCCAGATCCGCATTCCGGGCAGAAGGATCGGCCGCTCCACCTGGATCGGGGCACGAGTAGATATCGATCGAAGCGCCCGCTTTGAGGGATCGGTCATCGTTGGTGACCGCTGCAGCATTGGCAAAGATGTTTACATAAAGGATTCAGTAATTGGCGACAAATGCGTGATTGAGGACGGATCGGTGATTACCGGTTCGGTTCTCTGGTCAGACACCATCTTCGAAAAAGAAGCCCAGATCGATCAATCCGTGGTCGGCAATTGGTGCCATGTCGGTGAAAAAGCCAGGATCCTGGAAGGCTCGATAGTTTCCAACCGCACCACCATCCGCGAGCGGGTCGAGATCCCTCCCCACAGCCGGATCAACCCCAATTCCATCGCCTAATTTCATGCAAGTTTTGCCTGTCTAAACCCGATAATAAGAGTGTAATGGGGGGTTGATGGAGTGAATTTTTCGTGCATTTTACCAATTTGTAATGAAATTTCAAACGTAAAGTCGAGTAATAAATCGACGGCAAACTTGAATAATTATACTGGACCAAGTTTTGGTGAAAGTATGCGTGAGATTGCCCGCTCAGCTAACATGCAAATTGCCAACGGCCATACTGCGAGCTTACTTCAGTTCTCCAAACAAAAAGAGGAATTTGACGAACCATTTAGTTTCCTTAAGGCCGAGGAAGAGATTGCAGAAGAATATGTGGGCAGGATCCGGAAGCTGCTTGGTAAACTAAACAAATAGTTGCGAAGGCCATGCAAGTTTTCCTTTTCCCAACACGATAATAAGAGTGGAATACGCCAGAGCCTGACTGGAAACCGAGATTCGAGTCAGGCGTATTTTTTTAAGGAGAAGAAAAGATGGCAATTGATACAACTAACATGAAGACCGGAGGATTGGAGACGCTCCAGAGTGAATCTTCGAATGCAAGCAATTCTTCTTATGTGGATATCAATCAATTAAATGACACATTAAAAGGCATCGCTACCAATGCTATTATTAAATTTGAGAAATCTAAGGATGCATCTAAGAGCACGGAGGACAAGCAGCTTGTGGTTAATCAGCTTTCGGATTTTGGTGTCAAAGGTTTGAAGGTAAATACTTTTGTTTAAAATAACATGCAAGTTTTGTGTGAGTTGTTTCGATTATAAGAAGTGAGAGGTTCGACAAATCTAAGGTAAAAGGAGGTGAAAAGGTATGGTTACAATAGGAGGAGACTCAAATGCTGCAGGCGCACACTTGGAAGTACAACGAGAAGTTTTTTCTGCGTTGGATGAGCTGAACGAAAATTTAGATCAGATGACATTGCAATTGGCAAGGTGTGCTAAAACTGGTGAAGATGTTGACACCGAACATTTTGGATCTGTAGACGCAGCGACTGCTTCAGGTTTATTTGCTGTAACCCAGGAAGTAGGTATAAACGAGAGGACGCAAATGGCTGTTACAGCTCCCTCAAAGAAGACTGATGAACTGGCAAAGGCAGCTGTTCAGGAGTTCAAGAGGTCTATGGGCTAATTTTATGAGGGGGGAATTCCCCCCTCTATTTAATTTCAAAAAATGGAATTAAATGGAGGTATGAAAGATGAATTATAATGGAAGTCAAAATTCTAGGGTATACAGGGGTGCTGTTTCACCCTCAAGCACAGGTTCTAAAATCAATCGTGTTGATCCCAAGGCATTTTTGAAAACAATGTTTAATACAATGCATAAACTCCAGCTTGGTCTGGTTAATCCCAATTCAGATGAAATAGATTTAAGTGAATGGGGCTTTGGTATGGTAGACAAAACCTCACCAGCTGCAATGCTGGCTATAACACATATCGTGGGAGAAGTGCAAAATAGTACCGACCTGGTTTTATCTCTCGTTAATCAAGAGTTTCAATTTGAAAAATCGCTTTCAAATCTGTTTGGCGGCTAAGGAGGGGATTGATGGATTTTTGTTTTACTGTTCCCAAACCTCCGCCCTTTATTCCTATTTTTCCCAAGGATGGAGTATTTGGTGAAGAAGACATCACAAATAACCAAACTACTGAGAGAGGAAGACGCTGGCTTTTTTCCCGCGTGAATTTCCTGCAGGAAATGATGAAGTTTTTGCCTACTCAGAGATCAATTGCCCCGCTTTCTGGTGAAAATCTTGATAATACCCTGGATCTCGAAGATGGAATAAATGTGCATAGTAAATCTCGCTTTCCGGGAAATGTGAATGAGGATGATTTCTGGGCAATGGGTACTATATCTAAAGAAGATTATGTGCCGGGGTTAGATTTTCATTTTGGGGCATCTGAATTCCAACATTTTGATTTTGTGGGAAATGAAAAAGAAAGTAAATGGTATGATGAATTTAATGAGGTCCAATATCAAGGAGGAGAGATTGGGGATATAGATGAGGCCATGGACGCCTTTAAGTTTTATGACATGACTTATGTCTATAAGAGAAGAGGTTCCGGATATGTAAACGATGAAGACTTAAAGTACGTTCTTGATTATTCCAAATTATTTGAGGATAAGAAGAGTAATTTAAGTGGTTCAAGAAATTATTTTGAGTGGATTTACGAAAATTTTAATCAAAATAGTAATGGTCCAGATAGTAATAAGGGGATTGCCTGGATATTGGGTCTAATAGAATCGAAGAGAAGGATTGCTTTTGCGCAGACAGAGCTCTGGGGCAGTCATAGACCTTATGCGAGAACAATTTCATATCCCGGGCAGGGCGATGTGGAATACGATTTTAGCTCTTATGGATCTCTAGATGAATTAAGTGATGCAGATAAAATCAGCAAGACAAAAGAATGGTTAGATCCAACTGCTGCCGATTGGAGGGGGAAAGAGGCAGGACAGCATAATCTTTTTCTTCTTACTCTCTATTTTGAGCTTTGGAACCATGCTGGGCAATGGGTGGGGACCCTTTCTGCGGGGAGGCCTTGGAATGATGAAGCATCTGCAACCTTTGATAGATATAAAACCTGGATGGATGGGATTTTCAGTAATTTCAAGGATAACTGGATTTTTTCCGGGAATTTTGATCAGCTTAAAAACCAGCTTGATAATTGGGATAATGGGAACGCTCCAAGAGCTGAAGATGTAAGAAATTTATTTAGTTCATTTAAGATCCTTCCGGTTTACGTAAAGAGAGAGCTCGCAAAGCTGGATGGTATTAGTGGCAACCATTCAAAGGTTGAAGAGGTTGTTGGAACTTTAAATGATCTTTTTAATGAGGGTGGTATATTTAGCACCTGGTCAAAATATAAGGAGCACGTCCTAACCAGCCTCAAAGCAGAATTTTTCGGCCACCTGGATGAAGACAAGGACCGCTCCACAAATGATGATTATTATCCTATGATGGGTGGATTGTCTAATATTTCTATGTATCCCATCTCATCCGAAGGATTTAACGGGATCGAGAGGGCCTGGAGTGGAGGTAATTATTGGGTAAGGAATTGCGAGGGCTGGGATGGAGGAAAGTCAGTTTGGACGGATAGGATAGATATTGCCGATGAGATTGAAGCCAGATCGAGGGGGAGCATGCGAGGTCTTTTTAGCGGTCTCAGTTTTAATGAAGTGACGAATCCTAATCTGGAGTTGCATTTATGGCTTCATGGTGAAGATAAGGGTAATGCCAGGCTTTATGACCATTCCTTTGGGTTTTATACTTATCATAATTTGCTTAATAGAACGAATACTTATTTAGGTTATGCATTCGAGACTAAAATCGTGAGCAAAGCGCTGAAGCGACAGTATGATAAGAAAATGAAAATTTATAAAGAAGAAAAGGCACGCGATAAGGAGCAGAGGATCGACAGGGCAAGAGAAAGGGGCCGGGATATGGCTAAGAGGTTGGCTAAAGCAAGAGAGGAAAGGAAGCGACAGATGAAATTATTACATGAGAGAAGAGCTATCAGCCAGAAGAATTCTTTAAAGCGCCGGCGCCCAGAAAGGGCCGCAAAAAAGAAGAGGGCTTAATGCAAGTTTTTTCTTTTAAGATCCGATAGTATATTAGGAGGGATAAAAAATGTCAAAGATACAGAATAATCAAAATTTAAATCTTACTTCAGTTAACATGGATAATCTTAATAATAAAGATTGGTCGAATTGTGATGCAAAGACCGCTAATATGAAATTCAAGCAAACTGTGATGACTAACCACTTTAAAAAATACTTCCAAAAAGCTGCAAAATCTGCTAAAAAGAGAACTGAGGAAGCAGGCCGGATTTAGTTTATTTTCCTTCATTATTTCATGCAAGTTTTCTCTCTCTTGATACGATATATTTAATAGGATGATATTGCATTCCTTAATTCAAGCGCCAGGAGAAGAAAATGGCTGAATGTGGACTTAACTCACAAGCAAAGGCAAATGAATGTGCGCGGCTGGCTCAGAGACAACCCCTTCAGAATCAACCTCCGCCAAGGCCTGAAAAGAAGGTTGAAGAAAGTAAAATTGATCCAGACATATTTACTGACAGAGTGGAGATTAAGGGCTTTGATGAAGAAGGGGGAGTTCTAGATCCGGCTTCCCTGCCTTATGCTACATCTGTGGTGTATGTTACCCAAAGCGTTCGGGCACCTAAGTTGGGATTGGCTCTTCAGGATAAGGTCGAAAAATGGAAGGAGGCTTACAAAAAGGCGTGTCAACAACTTAGGGGTTCTCCCAACCTTATGATTTCCCTATATCATGCAGCCAAAGTGGCCTACTATGGGAGCCGTTTATTTATGGAGGGTGGATTTTCATTCCCAGAGTTGCAGGATTTGCGAAGGGAGGCGTTATCCGAACTCTACGGGCAAAATAAGCAGTTATCTGCAGAAAACGAAAGGAATTATGTCCTGGTACGCATAATGGGAGGGAAAAAGAAGAAAGGAGAACTTCGGGTAATTGCTGAGATTCGAAATCAGCTTACTCTGCAAGCCAAGCGATTAGGAAAGCCCTATTCAGAGCTTGATATCCATGAGATGCAATTAGAACAAGCAAATGCGATCCTGGCAAAATTCAAGGAAGAGATAGTGAATTTAAAAACACAAAAGGAGTTGCTCGAGGCTTATGCCTACGGAAAAGCCTAAACCAGAATTGCTGCAAGAAGATAATTCTGTCCGGATTGAGGATCTGGAGAAAAAGATCATGATTTTAGAAGGTTATGCTCAGAAGACAGAGTTCTTTATAAAATCCTTGGATAGAAAAGTTAAAAAAATTAAGGAAAAGAGATTGCAGAAGATTTTAACTTCTTCTCTTGAGGGAGGATTTTAATGGGAATCCAACACCTTAATGGCCAGGAGTTAAATGTAGCCCTTAATCAAGGGGCGCAGGCTCTGGATATGACCTCCCAGGAGTCTCTTGACAAAACTTTGGAGAAAAAGCAATCTTCTAAGAATATTTTAGAAAAATTATTTAGTGGGAAAAAGTTGGATAGAAAGGGTACCGCAGTTTTAGTCCGAGATACCATGGTGAAAATGCAGGGGATGGGCCTTAATCTTCCTACAAAGAATATACTAAGCAGGGTTAATAACGAAAACGAAAGACTTTTAGGAAAAGGTGAGGATCGAGGGGATGAGGTTGTTTTGTCCCAAAAAGTAGTCCAGGACGCCATCAAGGGTATTGGAAGCCGTAGGAACAAGAGTGGGAATCAAGGAAACAATCCTGACCAAGGCATTAAAACTTATTCTACAGATGCTGAGGTAAAGGAGCTTGTTCAGGAATATTCCTCGCTTTTTCTAGAGGGGTTGGTTAAATCCGATCCCAGAATATCTGAGAGGTTGAAAACCATAAGAGAAAAACTTTTGGAAAAAGGAGTATCTCTAGAAGATCTTAAATCTATTGAGCTCTCAATTAAAAAAGAGTTAAGAGGTAAGATTGTTTCAGAATTAAGGGATCGCTTTCTTGCTGCTCATCTGGCTCAAGGAAAGGCGGAGCATTTTATGGCCAAGGGATCCATAACTCACCTGATCGA
>Ga0111227_1029_pt1 | contig 20662 bp, 16 predicted proteins | sample DeeMarSWOR152_54_FD_80391 | JGI IMG/M metagenome (GOLD analysis project Ga0111227, IMG submission 80391) | candidate division WOR-1 bacterium DG_54_3 | reverse complement strand
GGACATGGTTAAGCACACTTCCCAGAGAATAGTGGGTATCATCACGAGTCACGCAATCCTCCACTGCCTCACTGATAGCCAGCCCCAGGCTGCCCGGGCAATCAGGCCATTTTTCGAGCATGTCTCGCCCTGCTTTGGTATCCGTGCTGGGGCTGGGGACACACTTAGCTCCCCAGGTCTCCATCAAGATGCGCCGGTAGGGTTTTTGGTCATAGCTGATCCTGACCATATAGACCTTTAGTTCAATACCGAAGAATGCGCAGCCCATGGCCAGAGCGCTCCCCCACTGCCCGGCGCCAGTCTCGGTAGTCATGCGCTTGATGCCCTCTTGCTTGTTATAGTAGGCCTGAGCTACAGCCGTATTGGGCTTGTGGCTCCCGGCCTGGCTTGTCCCTTCATATTTATAGAAGATTTTGGCCGGGGTATCCAGAGCCTTCTCCAGCCGATATGCCCGGTGCAACACCGTTGGTCTCCAGGTGCGGTAGACATCCTGTACCTCCTCAGGGATTTCAATCCAGCGCTCGGTGCTCACCTCCTGCATAATGAGCTCCATAGGAAAGAGAGGAGTCAGGTCATCGGGGGTTAGCGGTTTTTTCGTTCCCGGGTGCAAAGGTGGTGGCAGCGGCTCTGGCAAGTCAGCCTGGATGTTATACCAACGAGTTGGCATGTCCTTTTGATCGAGAAAATACATAGCTTTCTTCATTTTATCCCCCCTTTTAATTGTTATTGTACTTTAGTCCGCAACACTTCATGCCACGGACAGGCCTCGTCCAGTCTTATAATAAAGGAAGCTTATTGGAGCATTTACAATTCTACTCTTCTCACTGAAAACACATCGTCGAGGTTGCGTAGTTCTTCAAGGATTTCATCATTTACCGAAACATTGGTAGCCAGAAAGATCACATTCTGTTTCTTGTCCTTTTCTTCACCTACCTGCATCCGGCTGATGTTAACCTCATGCCTCCCGAGGGTGCTCGTGATCCTGCCGATGACACCGGGCCTGTCCAGATTGGTTATCAAGAGGCTATGGCCTTCAGGAATGGCCTCAAGGTAAAATTTATTGATGCGCAGGATCCTTATCAACTTATTGCCGAAGATGGTCCCTGATACAATATTTTCGGTATCCGATGTCTTGACAGTAAGCTTGATGAGACTGGAAAAATCCTCGGATGTCTTGGTCTTGGACTCCACTACCTTTATGCCCCGTTCGGTGGCGATAAGGGGGGCATTGACAAAATTCACTTCATCTTTAAGGATAGGCGTGAGAAGCCCTTTGAGCATGGCAGTGGTTAAAGGACTCATATCATAATCGGTTACCGTTCCTGAGTAATTTATCTGAACCTCCAGGATCGCGCTATCGGCGAGCTGAGTCTGAAGGGAGCCCATCCTTTCAGCCAGAATGGCGTAAGGTCTCAGGGTAGTTATCAGTTCAGGGCTAATGCCTGGGACATTCACAGCATTTTCTACCGAGCCGTACAGGAGATAGGCGACGATCTGTTTGGCTACATCCGTGGCCACTTTGTCCTGCGCCTCTTTGGTTGACGCACCGAGGTGGGGCGTGCATATGAAGTTGGGCAGGCTCATCAGTTTTGTCTTGCCGGGTGGCTCTTTGCTGAAGACATCCAAGGCAGCACCTGACAGGTGACCTGATTCTAATGCATCGTAGAGATCATTTTCATTGACAATGCCTCCGCGGGCGCAATTGATAAGCATTGCCCCTCTTTTCATTCTGGCAATTGTCTCCCTGTTTATCATATTGGCAGTCTCATCGGTCCTCGGGGCATGAATGGTGATATAATCGGATCTTTGGAGAAGTTCATCGAAAGAGATAGGCTCGACATCCAGTCTTTCAATGGTGTCTGGCTTGATGTAAGGGTCGTAGGCAATAACCTTCATCTTCATCCCTTTTGCCCTCTCAGCCACAAGCCTTCCTATGCGGCCGACCCCTATTATCCCGAGAGTCTTGTTAAAAAGCTCCCAGCCCTGAAATTTTTCCTTTTCCCATTTTCCCCGTTTGAGGGATGCTGTGGCCTGGGGGATGTTACGGGAGAGGGCCATGATCATTCCGATGGTGTGTTCTGCCGCGGTTATGGTGTTACCCCCCGGGGTATTCATTACGACAATTCCTTTTTTGCTTACAGCTGGTATATCTACATTGTCAAGGCCTGTCCCAGCCCGGCCAATGACCTTCAGGTTGTGGGCCCCCTCGATAATCTCGGCAGTGACCCTGGTGGCACTCCGGATAACAAGGGCATGGTAGTCTCCAATAATCCCCTTCAACTCCTCGGGTGTTAGATCGGTAACTACGTCAACCTCAATATCAGGACTTTCCTGAAATACCTTGACGCCCTCCTCTGACAGGGGATCAGTTACAAGAACCTTCATGGAGCATCTTTCCTTTGCTAAATAGCGTTTTGTTACCTATACGCCTGATGTATTCAACGATGGAGCAGAGACTGCATGTTCCAGAACGATAAACTGCCTACTGTAACTGGTCGATATCCGTGATTTCTCCATTCAAATCGAAGGCTGGAGAATTTGAGTTTCTGAGATGTTGATTTTTTTCTTAATTGAGGATACGTTTTGCCTTATGATTTGTATCGTACCAATGAAACAGTTCAGGAATAAGTGCATTTAAGATATGTTGCATACTGTATGTGGTCTTTTGTGTCAAGCGATTTTTCCTTTTGGTCACCAAATCCTGTCACGATGGAGCAATGGAGAATTGGAGCAGTGTAGAAGACAAAAATACCAAGATTCTCTAAGACCCATTACTCCAAAACTTAATAAGGGGGGATAGCATGAAAACGATCGGTCTTATTGGCGGTATGAGTTGGGAATCATCATCTGAATATTATAGAATTATAAACAAGACTGTGAAAGAGAGACTCGGTGGTTTACACTCCGCTCAATGCATTATGTACTCTGCTGATTTTGAGGAAATTGAAAGCTTACAGCACCAAGGCAAATGGGAAGAACTTACCACATTGATGATCAACTTTGCTCTGAGTTTAGAGGGGGCCGGTGCCGATTGTATTGTTATTTGTACAAATACGATGCATAAAATGGCGGAAGAGGTTGAAGATAACATAAATATCCCACTTCTCCATATAGCTGACGCGACCGCTGAGAGAATTGTAGAGAAGGGACTGGGGAGACTTGGCTTGCTGGGTACAAGTTTCACCATGGAAGAAGATTTCTATAAAAAAAGACTACAAGAGAAATACAATATTGAGGTAATCATTCCCTCACAGAGCGATAGAGAAATAATTGACCGTGTTATTTATAATGAATTGTGTCTTGGAACAATAAAACAGTCCTCAAAAGAGAAATACAAGGAAGTAATTGAGAGGCTTATTTCAGATGGTGCAGATGGAGTGATTCTGGGATGTACAGAGATTCCACTCTTGATTAGCCAGGAGGACGTTGAAATTCCCCTGTTTGATACAACAACAATTCACGCAAAATCAGCGGTTGAATTTGCCTTGAGGTAGTCAATGCCATTGACTTAAGAAAAGCTCCTGGTTCACCGCAGAGACGCGGAGCGCGCAGAGAGAAAAGCCTCGCATCCCTTTTTGCAATTGGATCAATAATGGATATCAATGAACTAATTATCAGGCCTGAATCTGGGATTGCTACTGAATTTTAACACGACCGTTATGCGGGATGGGATAGTACGAATTGTAAATGAATTAAAGGAGTAATCCCGCCCAAGATTGGCAAGAAGGGTCTTTTTGCTTTCCGCCCTCCTCCGCCCTGTGGAGTGCGGAGCCTATTCCTCCGGGGTCAGCGGAAAGCTAAAAATAACTTACCTCAGCGGCCTCTGGGCCTTTGCGGTGAAGTATCTGTTTAAGGTCGAGAAATGTGCTTGATGAAACGACGGATGCGTTCGAGGGCTTCCTTCAAAACCTCCTGATTGACCGTGAGTGCTACACGCACACAGCCTTTTCCTGAAGGCCCAAAAGTCTCCCCGGGAACCACCACGACCTGTTCCTCTTTCAACAAATCCAGAGCAAACTGACGGCTGTCCTGGGTTATTTGACTGATATCCGGGAACATATAAAAAGTTCCTCCGGGCTTGTGAACCCTCACACCAGGAAGCTGTTCAAGAACCTCGTACGCATGGTCGCGACGTACGCGAAATTCTTCGACCATTGCATCGATGACTTGTGCGTCGAGCCGCAGAGCAGCCACGGCAGCACGTTGGGAAACTGACGGAGCGCAGGAGGTGGTCGAGCTTACCACTTTGATCATGGACTCGATGAGCCATTGCGGCCCAAAGGCATATCCGATACGCCAACCGGTCATGGCAAAGGATTTGGAAAAGGAATGAACAACGACCGTCCGCTCATTCATGCCAGGGCGTTTCCAGATGGACTCCTGAGTCCGCCCGTCGAAAAGGAGCCTTTCATAGACTTCATCGCTTAACACTAGCAGATCTCTTTCCAGCACGATACGGGCGATGTTGTCCAAGGTCTCGGCAGGAATGACTGCTCCCGTTGGGTTGTTGGGCGAATTAAGAACCAATACCTTGCTGGACGGTGTGATTGCCGCTTCCAGAGCTTCCGGGGTCGGGACAAAACTGTTTTCAAAGGAGGTCTGAACATGGACAGCTTTTCCCCCTACCCATTCGATATTATGTCGATAAGGTGGAAAATAAGGTTCTGGCAAGAGTACTTCGTCGCCGGGATTCAGCACTGTTCGAAAAAATGATGTCAAACCCCCAACCCCTCCGGTAGTCACGACAATTTGGCCAGTGGAAAGATCCTCGCCAAGGCGCTCACGCAGATAGCGCTGAATCGCTTCGATCAATTCCGGATCGCCCTGAGACTGAGTATAATGAGTTGCACCTCGGACCGCATCCTCCAGGGCCTGACGGCATATCTCTTCGGGGGTGTTAAAATCCGGTTCGCCAATCCCAAGGGAAATGTAATTGTCGTACTCTGCAGCACGTTTCCACATTTCCCGAATACCGGAAAGGGGGATTTGGCTGACAGCAGTTGAGATCTTGGATTTCATGGTGCGTAACTTCTATCAAACCCTTGAAATCGTGTCAACATTATTGTTTTGTGGAGCAAGGATCTATTTTCGCCTTATTTTGCATCCGATCCCTTTTAGATTGGGTGTGCCAAACTCCTTTCCCAGCTTTTCAGTAGCGGTAAGGATATTAAAGTTTGATTTCTCCCATTCATAGAGGGATTCCGCCTTTCCCTCCGGGAACCACCATCCGTGGGAGGCATTTATCACCCTCGGGTCAACGATATCGGTAAGATGTGCAATCTGGGTTATCTCACCATACCTTGTTTCGATAATCATAGCATCGCCTTCTGTCATTCCGTATTTTAAGGCCGTGTCCGGATGGATTTCAACCTTTGGGTCTGGTCTTTTTTCTCTGAGTCTCTTAATCCACCTGTATGATGAATGGAGATAATACTTGCTCTTCGAACAGGTCAATACCAGAGGATACTCAGGATCATCCTCTTCTGGGAGACCATCAAATTGAGGCAATGGGGGCAGATTGAATTTCTCGGCCTGACTCAATTTCAACTCCACCTTGCCGGTGGGGGTTCTAAATCCATTAGACAGATACTTTTTAAATCTCTCAGGGCCTCTTAAGTATCCTTGTTCAGCAAACTCAGTGTAGCTGATGCCATGTGGTTGAAGTACCTCTTCTAGGAGCTGATTGTAGTCATCATACCAGTATTCTCTACTGGTTATCGCCTTGCCCAATTCATTTAAGATCTTGATATCTGGCCAGCATCCATCTGGAGGATCAACCACCTTTGGTCTTGCCAGGATATAACCATGACCGAGCCCGTAGTGACCGATATCATTGAACTCAAAATGGGTTGCTGCCGGAAGGACAATATCTGCCACGGAGGCTGTCGGTGTCATGCATATATCGGCGACAGCCAGAAATTCGAGTTTCCTCAAGGCCTCATAGGTCTGGTGGCTATCCGCATAGGCCAGCAATGGATTTGTGCATTGCATATATGCCCCCTTTACCGGATAAGGGAACTCTTCGAGCACTGCCTTTCTGAAGAAGGCTGGAGGCACGGTCATCAGCCTGGGTATGGTATGGTGATAGGCATGGATCATTTCCTTTCTCTTTGAAGGGAGCAAATCGGCCCTGGCAAATTTCCCCAGGCCGAGGATGTCAGGTTCATTTGCCTGGATGTTGCCACCGGGGACATCGAGGTTTCCGCATATGGCCATCAGGCAGATAAGGGCTCTTGCTGTATCAAAGGTGTGGACGTTGTGCTCAATGGGATTTCCCCACTGGATGGCAGCCGGATGAGATGTGGCGTAAGATCTTGCGCCTTCCCGGATGAGCTCGGGAGCTACCCAGGTGACCTCAGCTATCCTTTCCGGCGTATAATCTTTCACGTGACTGGCCAGTGCGTCGAAACCGTGGGTCCAGTTCTCAACAAAGCCCTTATCGTAGAGCCCCTCCTCAATAACTATATTCAAAAATGCCAGGGCTAGCGCGTTATCTGTGCCGGGCCTTAGCTGGAGCCAGCAGGCGGCCTTCTTGGTTAGGGCTGTTTTTCTTGGATCCACAACCACCACTTGGGTCCCATTTCTTACCTGCTCTAAGAGCAGACTGCATATCTCCCCCTCCTCGTTGGTGCTGGTGATATTGCTTCCCCAGAGCACTACCAGCTTGGTTGGATGATGAAGATCTGCTACAGGATAAAATCCACAGGTGTGGATTCCGGTTATCTCCCTGGGGGCATGGCATACATCTTGAGGACCCACCAGATTGGGGGACCCAAAAGTATTGGCAAGGCGGATCAAGACGAAATGTTCCATGCCTTTAGGCATCCCCTGGCAAAAGGCGACAGCCTTTGCGCCATATTTTTCCTTTATCGTGTTTAGATTGTTAGCTATCTCTCTCATTGCATCCGGCCAGGAGATCCTCTTCCATTTTCCCCCACCCTTGGTGCCAACCCTTTTTAAAGGGTATCTGAGCCTGTCAGGATGGGTGAGTCTGTCAGGTGATGCCAATCCTTTGATGCATGCGTAACCCTTGTTCAGAAAACCGTCGGGATCCCCTTTAATACCAACAATCTTGTTGCCTCTAAGGCCTGCAAGCAGGGCACAACCGCCATGGTCCATTCGTGCACAGTGTGTTTTTACCCACCTTATATCACCTTTCATGTGAAATCCCCTTTGCCTTTTACATCAAACCATTCAGTTTATCTAACTTCATACCTTTAAATTCACGGTAACGTCAAAGTAAATTCTAACTTGATTGTATAGGAATTTCCTTTTTTCACCCCCTCCCAAACCCTCCCCCTTGAAGGGGGAGGGGAGGGTGGGGGTGGTAACTTGATTAAATAGAAGGACTCTCAAGACACTTAAATCCCTGGCCCAGACCTGGGTTAAAAAAATTGGTTTCCCTATCTTAAATCTCCGAACTAGTATGGCGACGATATATCAGTCGGTATGAGTCGAGCCAGGGCGGGCCCTGGCCCAGACCTGCTCTACATAACCATAGTTCCATGTGCTGTTCTGACATAGTACAGCGACGACAGGGTCTTCCGAACAAGTCGCGCGGGCCCTGGCCCAGACCTGGGTCAAAAAAATTGGTTTCCGTATCTTAGATCTCCGAAGTAATATGGCGACGATATATCAGTCCGTATAAGTCGAGCCAGGGCGGGCCGAGATTCGAATATCCCGCCTGTGACGGGAGACAATTTCATACTCGGCGGCGGGAGTGGGAGTTTACCCTTGTCTATTTTTTCTTAATGTACTAAACACGGAATTACATTTCACCTGAGAAAGGCGGTTAATAAGCCCTGATGAGGGATGGTTGTGGTAAAAACATGAATGAGAGTGCAGCGCCACTGAGTTCCCAGGCAGGGTCTCTGCTCTTATTGACGGGGATATTCTTTCTGAACTTTATTTCCCGAATCATATTGGCCCCTTTGATGTCAACCATAGAAAAGGATCTGGGCATTGGTCACGGTGAGGCTGGATCCCTCTTTTTGCTGATTTCCCTGGGGTATTTTGCAGCGCTTATGGGATCAGGGTTCTTGTCATCCCGGCTTAGCCATAGAAAGACAATCATCTTTTCATCCATGGCCCTCGGTGCAGCACTTGCTGCCGTCTCCCTCGGCCATACGATGTGGGGCATCAGGATCGGATTGATTCTCTTGGGCATGGCAGCCGGTCTCTACCTTCCTTCGGGTATCAGCACCCTCACTTCCCTGGTGAGTCAGCGGGATTGGGGCAAGGCAATCGCTATTCACGAGCTGGCCCCCAATCTTAGCTTTGTAGTAGCTCCTCTTCTGTCTGAGGCACTTTTGAGATGGTTCTCGTGGAGATATATCCTGGCACTGCTTGGAATAACATCCGTATCCGTTGGCCTGGCATTCGCCCGTTTTGGCAAAGGTGGGGAATTCCCTGGTGAGTCTCCAAGACCGGCCACCCTCAGGATCCTTTTTGCCGAACCCTCCTTCTGGATAATGGTAGCCCTCTTTACTCTGGGTATTGGGGGTAGCCTGGGGATCTACACCATGTTGCCTCTCTATCTGGTGACAGAACGAGGGATTGTGCGGAGTTGGGCCAACTACCTGGTGGCCATCTCCCGGATCTCTAGTCTAGGGATGCTATTTCTCGCAGGGATTGCTACGGATAGGCTGGGCCCAAAGGCTGCCCTTCGGGGTGTCTTCCTGGCAACGGGTTTGATAACACTGCTCCTCGGTGTTGTCCCGGGGTCTTGGATTGTACTCATCGTATTTCTACAGCCCATGATAGCGGTTTGCTTCTTCTCACCAGGGTTTGCAGCCCTTTCCCGGATCGGGGCACCAGGTGTACGGAACATTTCAGTATCCTTTACGATCCCTGCTGCCTTTCTCCTGGGAGGGGGAGCCATACCTGCCGGCATCGGGGTTCTTGGGGAAGCAGCCTCCTTTGATTTAGGGGTTTCCATGGTAGGTGGAATGATTATGGGCGGGTTTATTCTTTTGCGTTACCTTAAATTTCCGGATGAATAGGCCTGATTAATGTGACTAGTCCGTTGTCAGGAGTTGCTCGTATTTGTTTTTCTAAGCACCTGCCATGAGGATCAAGGCTCAAGGTGGATGTCTCATTACCCTTCGGAGAGGCCTGTGTCACGGAAAACAGGCAAGAGACCGTAGTCAAACATGGGTATGGCACTCAAGCGCATTTAACCCGTATCGAGGGTAGGCACAATAAGTACTCTGATATCCTTTATGCCTTCAATATTTACCACCTTATTTTTTGTCTCTGCTACTATTCTTTCCTCATGAATCAAGGGCGCATTTATAATGACAGTCACTACCCCTGCCTTGGCGGAAACATCTGCGGCAGGGAGAACTGCCTGTACCCGGGCGGACAGTAGGTAATCATCGAGAATGCTTTGGGCCTCAGGTGTTGTCGTAAAACAGGGCAATTCAACAGTATGAAGGATAATGCTAACTGCATCATCAACGGTTATTTGCCCGATCTGTACTACCAGGTCGTAAAGCCTCGAATCCCAGGTGTCGGTGTTGTACAGGTAGAGACTCCACTTGCGGCGCTCGTCATCGTCTTTTACTAGCATATGGCGTGCTTCCTCCGGGGAGATCTTTTCCTCTTCTGACTCTCTCTTAATTCGGTCTTCTAGATCTGCGGTTATTCGTACTTTTAAAACGTGTGGAATTCCCCGGAGAAGAAAGTGACCTGCCAATCCGTGATAGACGATATTATCTCTCCGGACATGTTTCAATAGAGCTTCTCGGATGTAAGCAACGAATCTTTCTTTTCCGTGCGTAAACCGATCGAAAACCGATGGAGAGTCATGAAGAGCCCGTATCAGTCTAAATTCCGGTATGTTGAAATGTTCTGAGGCTTCCAGAAGAATTTCTCGAGATATGCACTCATAATTTAACTTCTCAGCGACCTTTTCTGCCACCGTTTTGCCCTGACTATAAGAACCCCTTGATATTGTAATGATAGCCATTACAACCTCCTGAGTATTGTTTTGAATGAATACCTATTAAAAGATCGGTAAAGATCAGTTTCATGCTGGAGGTGTCTGACACCTTCTTTAGAGTCGGTATCAGCTAATTTTTTTGAAGCATGCTTTCCTCATAACCTTATCAGATTCTAGACACTGAGGTCAAATCTCCATCTGAGATCTATGGAGCATCTCTTGACTGTTATACATCATGGGGATGATTAAGCGGGGCGTCCTGTCAAGGTGGGTAGGCTAAGTCCCTCGATTCATAAATACGGTAACGTATTTATTTCCTCGGGACTAAGTGCTGCCTGCGACGAACTCAGTCGAGACGAGTGAGCATTTGTTTAAATATTTCTCGTTTAGATACGTGACTATATTTGCGAATCGAAGCACTAAGCCATTCCGAAAAGATGGAGGCACTGAATATAAGAAGGCAAGATCAGATAAGCCTTGCATCGCAGTTGGGACATATGTCGAGTCGCTTATCACCAACGACCTCATAGGAAGGCCATAGAGGAACTACAACATCATTGGGATTCAAGGCAGACGGCTTTTCTTGTATGTGACCACTGTCATCCATTCATCGAGCTGTGTCAATGCTCCTATGGCCTTGGTGAGACCCTGCTCCTTTACAATGCCATCATTTCCTTGTAGTATTGATGATACTCAAGAACCTTATTTATATAGTAGCGTGTGGCCTTATAGGGTGGGACTCCCTCATATTTCCTGACTTTCCTGCTCCCAGCATTGTAGGCTGCAAGGGCCAGTTTGACATCCCCCTCAAATTGATTCAGGAGACTTCTAAAGTGTCTCACACCGGCGTTGATATTCTGCTCCGGATTGAAGCTATCTCCTACACCTAGGGCCTCGGCTGTCGTGGGCATCAACTGCATAAGTCCCCTTGCACCTCTTCTGGAAATCGCTTTGGGGTTGTAACTGGACTCTACCATGATGATAGCCTTTACCAGGGCTGGATCAACCTGATGGCGATTCGCGGCCCGAATGATAATAGGGTGCAGCAAAGCTTCCTTTTTCTTGCCATGAACAGATAAGGATTTTCTTCCCGGGCTTTCAGTGGGATACTCCTGTCGCAAGGATGGGGGGATGTTTGCCGCATTCGATTCATCCAGCATCTTTCCCAAGCTGGGATCGGCTTTGGGCTGCATTCCTGCGATCTTTCTGGGTTCAGCGTTCACAGAAGTGCTCAGCTGTGCAGAGAGCATGCATTCTCCAGCCACCGGCTCGATGTGCTTCTGTTCCTCGTAGAGGTGGGGAACAAAACCGGCTATAATTATTGCAACAATGAATAGCCACCGGATCGGATCCAATGAAGATGGCTTTATGGGAAACGCTTGGTCCACGGTTGATCTCCTTTTTTCACCCAAGTTCTTACACTCATCATCTGTCTTTCTCCAGCTGTCTCTAACATAATGAATGAGGTGGTTTTCACCGAATCCGTTGATGAGCACTAGAGAATTCAGGACCTTTATCACAACAAATAAGTATAGTCAACTTCTTAAAGAATTCATGTGTCCATTTTTTCCTTGACAGATTAATGTACACGGATTATATAATTTAACCGCTTTCATAATGATTTACAGTTGTTATTTAATATGCTAATAATTTCGATATATTATCTGATGATAGCGGTTACATAGTGCCCATTACGATCTCGGAAATTGGCAGAATTGTCGGAGTTAGTCAAGCAACGGTCTCCCGTGTTTTGAATACTCCTCATCTTGTAAAGCGTGAGACCCGGGAAAAAGTACTCACCGCCTTCGAAAAACACGACTACGTATACAACGCCATCGCCGGAGGATTGACAAAAAGAAAAACCGCAACCCTCGGCTTGATCATACCCACCATCACAAACCCTATCTTTGCGTTATCTACAAAGGGAGTCCAGGAGGCTGCAAAAGAGCGTGGATATTCTATCTTACTCGGCAGTACGGATTATTCTTACGATGCGGAACTGAAACTGGTGACCCTATTTCACGAGAAGCGCGTAGACGGTATCATTTTCACAGGGGCCCCTGGAAATGAGAAATCCATTGAGTTCATGAAGCGACTGAAGATCCCCTACCTCATTACGTGGGAATCGGTTGACGACAAGAACACCTCTTTCGTCGCCTTCGACAATGTCAAGGGTGGCCGACAGGTAACCGACTACCTTATCTGCCTTGGCCACAGGCGCATTGGAATGGTGGCGGGCCGCTTCAGTGAATCGGGGCGGGCTCACAAAAGATGGCTGGGTTACAAGCAGTCTTTAGAGAGTCATGGCATACCTTATAGTGAAAAGCTTGTCATAGAAAAGGAGTACACCGTTTCAGCTGGCAAAGAAGCTATGGGACGACTTCTCCGGATGTCAGATCTCCCCTCGGCCGTCCTTTGCGGGAATGACATCCTGGCCTTTGGTGCCATGGCTGCTGTCAAAGATGCAGGTTATGAGGTTGGAGCTGATGTGTCAATCGTCGGCTTCGATGATCTCGAGGTTTCCGAGGTGACCGATCCCCCCCTCTCAACCGTACAAGTTCCAGGATACAAGATGGGTGCTCTGGGCGCTGAAGTGCTGATAGACTTTATCGAAGGTAAAACAGGGGAACCCCAGCAACATATTTTGGAAACGAATCTGGTTATTAGAGAATCAACAGGGAATCCCCGGAGTTATTTCCAGCCTGGATATCCCGTGCTCCAGAACGGAGTGCGCCGAGAGGAGAGGAGGTAGCAAGGTTTTCATGAGCACAAGGAATCTGTCCATATTATCGATTATTGTTATCTTGGTTGTCTGGGAGCTTTCCACGTCTATCCTGAACCTGATTCCCGCCTTATTTCTACCTAGCCCATCTAGGATAGTATTGGACTTTTTCCGTACCATGATAACTCCATTTGCTGGAGCAACCTTCATAGAACATCTGCTGACGAGCCTCTACCTGGTGGTATCAGCCTTCATTATAGCAGTAATAACTGGCGTTACACTGGGGATCTTCATGGGGTGGTACGAAACCTTTGATCGGATAGTGTATCCAATTTTTCAGCTTATTCGGCCAATTCCTCCATTGGCCTGGATACCCTTGGCTATAGTTTGGTTTGGTATTGGAGTGGCCTCAAAAGTCTTCGTAATCTGGCTGAGCGCTTTTGTTCCCTCTCTCATTAACGCTTATATTGGAATCAAAATGACTGACCGGACCTTGATTGAGGCTGCACGGGTCTACGGGGCTAAGGATAGAGACTTACTGTGGCACGTATCTATTCCATCTGGTCTTCCTCTCATTCTTACCGGGATTCGTTTATCCCTCTCGAATGCATGGATGACCATTGTAGCTGCAGAACTCCTAGCCGCGAGCGCAGGATTGGGCTATATGATGCAGATTGCGAGGAGAACGCTTGAGCCATCGATTATTGCTCTGGGAATGTTGGCAATTGGAATTCTTGGAACTTTGATGACGAGAGGATTATTCATTTTAGAGAAAAAACTCTGCCCGTGGAGAGAGCAGCAAACCTCTTAACCGAGAAAGACGAATGAAGGTCAAGTACGCATCTTTTATTTCAATCGGTGGCTTCATATTACTATGGTGGCTGATATCAGCTTCTGGAATGATAAGTCCACGGTTCTTACCGAGCCCTGGGTCCGTAATCATTTCACTCTACGGCATGATTTGGGAACCTTTCGCGAGCGTGACGCTTCAAGGTCATATTTGGGCGAGCATCCAGAGATTTTTCGTTGCCTTTGTGGTAGCAACTGGAATTGCCATTCCCCTCGGGGCATGGATGGGGTGGAACGAAAAAGTAAACGCCGTTGTTGATCCGGTATTCGAGGTGCTTCGCTTCATTCCTCCTATTGCCTGGGTTCCTTTCGCTATCCTTTGGTTCAGATTAGGACTAAAATCAGAATGTTTCATCATTGCTATAGGGATCTTTGTTCCGAGCCTGGTCAATAGCAGAGCCGGTATACGGTTTGTGGACCCAGTCCTTATTCAAGCTGCCAAAACACTTGGGGCAAAAGGAAGAGATATCCTCTGGCATGTAAGTATTCCCTGGAGCCTCCCCATTATCGTGGGCGGTGTTCGCATAGGAATGGGATTGGGGTGGATGTGCCTGGTAGCGGCGGAGATGATATCCCGGCCTACTCTGAAGGGGTCTGCTGGTTTGGGTGCTATGATTGAAGTTGCACGAGTAACGCTTGCTTCTCAGTATATCATTGGAGGCATGCTGGTGATCGGCGTTTTGGGTTTTGCGATGGACATAGGAGCAAACTACTTCGAGAAAAAATTGGGCCGCTGGAGAGAAGCTTAACTATACAGGAAGAGGTTACAATGCCTGAACCTAAAATTCAATTTGAGAATGTGTCCAAGAACTATACCCGTGGTAACATGGTCGTCCCCGCCGTGGCTGAATTCAACCTTTCTATCTATGAAAATGAATTCGTGGTTTTTGTTGGGCCATCTGGCTGCGGGAAAAGTACCCTTTTGCACATGGCTGCTGGATTAATCAGTCCCTCAAGTGGCACAGTCCTTTTAGATGGTAGAGCAATTACCGAGCCAGGTCCAGACCGCGCGGTTGTTTTTCAGCAATTTGCCCTCTTTCCATGGAAAACCGTATACGAAAACATCAAATTCGGCCTGAGATTCAAGACCCTGGATGAAATAGAGAAAAGAAATACCGTAGAAAAGCATATAGCAATGATGGGCTTGAATGGATTCGAAAACTCGTACCCCCATGAACTTTCTGGGGGGATGAAGCAACGGGTGGCTATTGCCCGAGCTTATGCAGTTCACCCTGCCGTACTTCTTCTGGATGAGCCATTTGCAGCCCTGGATGCTCAAACAAGAACGATCATGCAAGAAGAACTAGTAGTGTTTGGGGAAGAAGAAAGGCATACCGTTCTGTTCATTACTCATAGTGTTGAAGAGGCGATTTTCTTGGGAGACAGAGTTGTCGTTATCACTCGTCGTCCTGCCCGGATAAAAGAGGTTATTGATCTGAAGGATTCCGGTTTTATGCCAGATAGGCGTGAGAGATCTTTGGATGAGGTCCTCTCCTCAGAACAATTTGCTTCTCTCCGGACCAAGGTTTGGGGATTAGTGCGATCGGAGATCAGCAATGAAAGAGGCAATAGGTAAAAATTAGCCAACTATTCTAGTCCAGAAAGGAGGTGAAAAGATTATTATTGGTTATCAAAGAACTTATAAGAAAGGAGAAGAATTATGAAAGCTAAAAGAGTATATGCGATAGGTGTTTTGGTTCTTGTTTTTCTAGTTTGGAGTTCAGTTGGACTAGCAGCTGGCCTTGAGAAGGTGAGGGCAAGCCATCAACCGTGTATGCATGCCCTTCCGACAATTCTCTGCCAAAAGCTTGGATGGTTCAAAGAACTCGGCATAGATGTGAGCTTCCACTACTACTCTTCTGGTATGCCGCAGGTTGAGGCAGGATTGGCCGGAGAATGGGACGTCGGGGCTATCGGTACGTCTCCTGCATTTTTTGCAGGCATGAGGCATAATTTCCCCATTATTGCCTGCTCCAATGATGAGTCGGTTACCAACAACGTTATGGTGAGGAAAAAAGATTACAAAAGATTGACTCAGAATCCCAAGAAAGCTCTGAAAGGAACTACGTGGTTGGTCTCCACTATTTCTACGGGGCACCATGTCGTGCTGGCTTATCTAGACAGCATCGGTCTTCCAGAGAGGGATATTAAGATTGTCCACATGGAACAGCCGGCAATACTTTCCGCATTTATAGCGGGACAGGGCGATGTGGCTCAAACCTGGGCTCCTTTCAATTACCTTCATGAAAGAGAGGGGGAAGTAGTCCTCGCACACGGAAAGATGGTTAACACTGTAGTCCCTGGAGCTGTGATCGCAACTAAGAAGTTTGCGAACGAACATCCTGACTTGGTAGCAAAGTGGCTGCAGGGGTATATGAAGGGTGTGCACTACATGATATCCGAGCCATTCAAATCAGCCAAATACCTACAAGACTACTACAAGGAAGTTGGCATCGACTTAACCTACGAAGAGGTCCTAAAGGAATTCAAGCTTCGCCCTCTTTTTGGGATTTATGACCAGCTCATGCTATTCAGCCGGGAAGAGACCCCATATTCAACTTATGACAAATGGATCGATAGCCTGGGTGACTTCTACCTGAAAGTGAAGAGGATCAAAGAGAAACCCGATGTAAGGACGTTTATTACTGACAAGTTCTTGAAAATGGTGGAAGCGGACATGATGAAGATGAGGTAACTGCCGCGAAATAGGGACCGGAACAAGAGAGAGGTAACCCTTCAGTGGGTTACCTTTCTCGTTGCATTAGGGCGATCTCTTGAAGACCTGTAGGCGATCCAAAGAGGACGTGCCTCGCCGGTGGTGATTCTGGATGGTGGTCAGAGTGGCATTTTACGCAGAGTCCAGGATCACAGGAGTCTTCTGGGGTTTATCCATTGGCGGTTTGACCAGCTGGTAGCTCGATTCCATAAGGATCCTTCAGCTCCCGATCAAGCAGACCAGAATGATTTTGCCTTGCTTTGGAAACTGGTTCATAGTTATGCTCTTGCTCATCCTGATCCTCTCTGTCCTCGGCATGTTCATGGAAACCCTTTCCGCTATCATCCTGACAGCGGTGTTCTTGCTCATAACGATGAAATTGGGGATCGATCCAATCCACCTAGGTTCATTCTCGTCCTCGCCAAAGAGGTCGCTTCCTTGAGGCTATTGCTGAGGATCCATGTATTCGTTGTTTCGAAGATAGCGAATTTGTCTCTTAAGCGGTTATCCATTCACGTCAGTCCGCACATTACTGTCATTACGATCTATATTTTGTCAGCAACCTACTTCCCATTTTTCAGCACATGGCTTCCCGGGGTGCTGTGATTCGGCCAGTTTGGACAATGATAAAGCTAATCAGAAGGAGATAATACTATGCCTTATGGATACAATGGACGAATTTTGCATATCAATTTGACTGATGGTAGCTGGGATGTAGAGGAACCAAGTGAAGCTTGGTATCGAACCTATGTAGGAGGGTCATCTTTTGCATCATATTTTCTGTTGAAAGAACTTGAACCCGGAGTGGACCCCCTCTCGGAGGGTAACGTTCTTGTTTTTGCCTGTACCGTTCTCACCGGTGCCCCCCTGTCCGGGTTCAACCGTTATACAGTGGCTGCCAAGTCACCGTTAACAGGTGCGTTTGGGGAATCAGAAGCTGGGGGATATTTTGGACCAGAGCTCAAATTTGCAGGTTATGATGCTATCGTCATTCGAGGTCGTGCCTCAAAACCGGTCTATCTCTGGGTTCATAACGGTGAGGTTGAAATTCGCGATGCCGGTAGTATATGGGGGCAAGATAATTGGGTTACCCTTCAACGAATTTGTGAAGAGCTGGGAGACAAGAGAGTTCGCGTTGCATCCATTGGTCCCGCCGGTGAGCGGTTAGTCCCGTTTTCCTGTGTGCAGAATGATCTGGAGCATTTTAACGGACGCACCGGTATGGGAGCAGTCATGGGATCGAAGAACCTCAAAGCGGTTGCCGTACGTGGGAAGAGGAAAATGAGCTCTGCAGATCCGGAAAAGGTCAAGGAAATTGGCCGCTGGCACAATGCCCGCATCAAAACCCATAGACCCAACGTAACACTTACCACATCTGGAACGTCTTTTTTAGTAAAAGCGTTAAATGACACGGGGATGCTTCCTACGCATAATTTCCGTGAAGGTGTATTCGACGGTGCGGATAGAATCGGCTGGGACGCTTACGAGGAGACGATTTTCCATTCCGCAGGCACCTGTTATGCCTGTTCAGTTAAGTGTAAGCGCCGGGTCGCTTTGGAAGACGATAAGTATCCACTGGATCCCAGGTTTGGCGGTCCCGAATATGAAACCCTTGCTGCTCTGGGCTCAATGGTTGATAACGACAACCTCCCTGCTTTGGCCACGGCAAATCAGATCTGTAATCTCATGGGCATGGATACGATTTCTGCCGGATGTGCGGTCGCCTTTGCCATGGAATGCTTTGAAGAAGGAATTCTTACTAAAGCAGATACAGGCGGACGATCACTTCATTTCGGGGATGCAGATGCTATGATTTGGCTTATTGAGGAAATGGCGCATCGTAGAGGTATCGGCAAAATACTGTCTAAGGGCGTTAAAAGGGCTGCTGAAGAGATTGGTAAAGGGTCTGAGAAATATTCGTTTCACATCAAAGGTCAGGAGATGCCGCTTCATGATGGCAGAGGGAAAACCGGAATGGCGATGGGGTTTGCCCTTTCTCCAACAGGAGCAGACCACATTGAAATACCGCATGATACGGCTTTTGCAGAAAATATTGGCAATCTCCTTCCTCTTGGTATACTTGAGCCCGTCAAACCACTCAAAACAGATTCAGATAAAGTCAGGTTTTTTTCGCTTGGCCAGAAAGCATGGGGGATCAATAACTGCTATGGCATCTGCAATTTCTGTTCAGTGCCCATTCATGCTATGACCTTTGCTCGTCTGGTCGAGGCAGTGCAAGCAATCACAGGATGGGATACGAGCTTGTTCGAAATTATGAGAGTCTCCGAAAGGTCAAATGTGATGGCAAGAGTCTTCAATACCAGGGAAGGATTCGGACCAAAAGACGACCGAGTCATCCGCCGATGGCATGAGGAAATGCCAACAGGGCCCCTGAAAGGACAGCGCATTGATCCGAAAGAGTTCCAGGACGCAATTGACCTTTATTACGAACTTTCTGGCTGGGATAAGGAAGGAAAGCCAACCCGAGGAAAACTCGTTGACTTAGATCTGGAGTGGCTCATTGAATAGGGGAGATGCGGCGGTTTCGGGTTTCATCCTTTTTTGATGTATAAACAATGATTGAGATAAGGAGGTAAAATCATGTTGTTTGGGTTCATTGGTGTAGGGAAAATGGGTGGAGGCCTTGCACGAAATTTGATCCGTGCAGGTAAAGATGTCGTTGTGTTTGATATCAGCTCAGAAGCTGTTCAGAAGACTTTGGACGCTGGGACTACCGGGAGAGCTGCAAAAAACATTAAAGAATTAGCAGATGCTGATGTTGTTCTTACAAGTTTACCGCTTCCAACAGACGTTGAAGGGATTATGTTAGGCGAAGAAGGTTTACTGAATGCTATGAAAGCGGGCTCTACGTATATCGATGTAAGTACCATTGATCCTCAAACGGCTCGCAGGCTATCAGATGCCGCTGAAGCAAGAGGGCTCGATTTCTTAGAATGCCCACTTGGAAAAAATCCTCCGGCTGCAGAAAAAGGGGAAGAGCCTATTTTTGTTGGAGGGAAAAAAGAAGTCTACGAAAGAATGAAAGATGTATTAGATATTATTGGTTCTGGAATCTACTACATGGGGGAAGTGGAGGCATCTGCGGCGTTTAAACTGATCAGCAACCTAATTGGAATGACTAATGTGGCTGTATTTGCAGAAGGTATTCGAATTGGTGAAAAAGCGGGAATTGAACCAGCGCTATTGGTGAAATTATTAGGCGATACCGGAGCAAAGAGCTTTCAATTGGATCTTCGTGGTCCATGGATTGCCAATGGTGATTTTGAAAACCGCTTTGGTCTTGATCTTGCCTTAAAAGATGTTCGGCTTGGCTGTGAAATGGCAGATGAATGGGGAAATGACGCAAAAACCATGAAGGTTGCTCTAGACTATTTCAAAAAAGCAACTGCAGAGGGACTGGGCAAAGAAGATTGCAATGCAATTTACAAGATAATTAAGTGAGGTTATGGTGCCTGATATTTGCCTGATGAAACATCCTATAGAGGAGACGCAAGATGAGTCTTATACAAGAACTTTTTGACCTGAGCGGTAGGGTAGCACTCGTGACGGGTGGCAGTTCTGGTATAGGGCGCGCTATGGCCTCTGCTCTGGCTTCTGCGGGGGCCGCCGTGGTTCATGCCGCACTTGAAGAGGAGGAGGAAGCTCTGCGTGAAGCAATAGAAAGAGTAGTGCAGAAAGAGGGCAGGGCTGCCTACGTGGTATGTGATGTCAGCCGTTTAGATCAGTTACCAAAGGTAGTAGAGAAGGCATCAGCCTTTTTTGGAACACCCGATATCCTGGTAAATGCTGCTGGGGTTAACTTGAGGGAACCGTGGACCGCAGTCAGCGAAGAAAGCTGGAACAAAACCATTGCCATTAATTTGACTGCGCCTTTTTTTCTTGCGCGGCTGCTGATACCTGCTATGCAGAAAAAGGGTTGGGGAAAAATCATTAACATCGCTTCACTGCAATCGGTGCGTGCTTTTCCAAATAGCGCTCCATACGGTGCATCCAAGGGCGGCATGATGCAACTGACACGCGCCATGGCGGAAGCCTGGTCTGCTAACGAGAGTGGTATCACCTGCAATGCGATTGCGCCGGGGTTTTTCAAAACAGGTCTGACAGCACCTCTTTTCAAAGACCACAAAGTGATTAATGCTCTTGCAAGACAGACAATTATCGGTCGAAATGGGCGCTTGGAAGATTTAAACGGGCTGACGATTTTCCTGGCCTCTCATGCGTCAGACTATATTACTGGACAAACCATCTTTTTGGATGGTGGGTGGACAGCCAAGTAGAGCCTCACGAATTGAAGAGGCTGTCAACACTCCTTTACTGATACAAACGCAATCAAATTTGTTACATCGTCATTGCGAGCCCGAAGGGCGTGGCAATCTCCGTCTCTATGAGATTGCTTCGTTTTACTCGCAAT
>Ga0111227_1039_pt1 | contig 20666 bp, 18 predicted proteins | sample DeeMarSWOR152_54_FD_80391 | JGI IMG/M metagenome (GOLD analysis project Ga0111227, IMG submission 80391) | candidate division WOR-1 bacterium DG_54_3 | reverse complement strand
ATAAAAGAGCATGATTTTGTCATTTAGCATCGGCCCAATTTCCACCATCCCCCACATCCACCTTTACCGGAACCTTTAGCGGAATGGCATTTACCATCTCTTCTTCCACGATCTTCTTGACCTTTTCCGTTTCCTCTTTCGGACATTCAAACACTAGTTCGTCGTGAACCTGCAGAATTAGCTTTGATCTTTGAGCTTTGATCTTTGATCTTATTTTGGTCATGGCGACCTTGATCATATCCGCGGCGGTTCCCTGGACCGGGGTGTTGATGGCGGTGCGCTCGGCAAAGGAGCGCAGCCCAAAATGCGGGCTGTTGATGTCGGGCATGGGTCTTTTTCTTCCGAGTAGCGTGGTTACATATCCGTTTTCCTTGGCTTCGGCAATGGTCTTATCAATAAACTCCTTTACTCCTTTGTGCTTTTCAAAGTATTTGGCAATAAACTTAGCCGCTTCGGTTTTTTTGATCTTTAATTGCTTGGCCAGGCCAAAGTCAGAGATTCCGTAGATAATGCCAAAATTTACCGCTTTGGCGGAGGAGCGCGAGATGTCGAGTTCGGCGGCGGTTGAGCGGTGAATGTCCTTTCCTTCCTTGAAAGCCTTGATCAGTTGTTGGTCGTCACTTAAATGGGCCAAGATCCGGAGTTCAACCTGGGAATAGTCCGCGGCCAGGATCACCCAATTCTTTTGATCCGGAACAAAGGCGGAGCGGATCCGCTTTCCCCATTCTCCCCTGACCGGAATGTTTTGCAGGTTGGGATCTGAACTGGAAAGTCTTCCGGTAGCGGTGATGGTCTGGTTAAAAGAGGTATGGATCCGCCTGGTCTTCGCATCGATCAGGGTGGGGAGCACATCCACATAGGTTGTTTTCAGTTTTGTGAGCACGCGATAATCCATGAGCTTTTCTGCGATCTCTATTTTTTGGGAGGCAAGCTCTTCCAGCACTTCGACATTTGTAGAGGGGCCGGTTTTTGTTCTCTTGATGACCGGAAGCATCAGTTTTTCAAAAAGAATATAGGCCAGTTGTTTGGGTGAATTGATATTAAAGGTTTCACCGGCAATGGCAAAGATATGTCTTTCTAAATTTTTTAGCTCTTTGTCTATCTCCTTGGACATCTTTTTGAGAAGCTGGGTATCGACGCTAACCCCGTTTTCTTCCATCTCCACCAGGACCTCAACCAGGGGCATTTCAACTTCATAGAAAAGCTTATCCAACTTTTGCGCTTTCAAGGCCAGTTTAAAGATCTCGTATAATCCAAAGGTTGACTCAGCGTCCGAGCAGGCATAGTCGGTTGCCACATCCACCGGGACCTCCGCAAAGTTTTCATACTCCGCCTCTTTTCCGATGAGCTCCATGAGCTTGATCATTTCTCTTCCCAGGAACTGCTTGGCCAGCTTCTTTAAGGCATACTTTCCGGAGATGGGATCGAGCAGATAGGCGGCAACCATGGTGTCAAAGAAAGGTCCCTTGACCTCGACTCCGGCGTTCTTTAAAACTTCAATATCATATTTCAGGTTGTGGCCGATCTTGAGCTTGTCAGAGGTAAAAATGGGCTGTAATTTGTTTAAGACGGAACCTGAGAATGAAATTCTCGGTTCCTTGTCTTTGTGTCCAATGGGAAGGTAGTAAGCTGATTTTGTCTCAGTGGAAAATGAGATCCCTACGATCTCTGCTTCAAATGCGTCATGGCTGGTAGTTTCCAGGTCAAAAGCGAACTCTTTAGCTTTATTTAGTTCACCGATCAATTCATTCAATTCCTTTTCAGTCTGCACGCATTTGAAATCAAATTTTGCGATCTCTTCCCTTTTTTTCTCGACGATTACTTCGGTCTTGTATTCTTCCAGCCCCTTGCTGTATTTCTTGACCAGGCTTTCGAACTCAAGCTTTTCAAACAAGGGAAGGACCTTTTTCCAGTCGATTTCCTCTCGCTTGCATTTCTTGAAATCGATTTTGATCGGGACATTGGTCACGATCGTGGCCAGCTTTTTGCTTAACTCTGCCAGATGGGTATTCTTCTTTATGTTTTCTTTAAGCGTCTTTTTGGTTATTCGATCCACGCTTTTTAATATGTTCTCCAGTGAATCAAATTCCTTCAAGAGCTGAGCGGCGGTTTTTTCTCCGATCTTGGGGACCCCAGGAATATTGTCTGAGGCATCCCCTTTGAGGGCTTTAAAATCAACCAATTGTTCGGGCTTGAGATCATAGCGTTCCTTGACCTCTTTTTCTCCGTAAAGGACAGTGTCCGTGATCCCTTTGCGGGTAGTTAATACATTTATTTTTTTATTAACCAGCTGGAGGGGATCCAGGTCTCCGCTAAGAATAGTAACATTGTAACCCTCTTTTTCCGCTTCCTTGGCCAGGGTTCCGATCACATCGTCCGCCTCGTATCCAGAAATTTCGTAAATTGGGATGTCAAAGGCTTCAGCAACTGAGTAGGGGGCGCTTTTTCTCGGGTGGCCTTATACTCTTTGTATTCCTTATGTCGGAAAGTCGGTTCAGGACGGTCGAAGGAGATGGCCACAAAGTCCGGTTCTTCACCCAAAACCTTAAGCAGCATGGTCGTGAAACCGTAGATGGCATTGGTGGTAATGCCGGTAGTGGTGCGCATGGTATCCGGAAGAGCATAGAAAGCGCGGTAGGCGAGGGAATTTCCGTCTATGAGGACGATCTTGGGATCATTTGGCTCAGGATTTTTCACCTAATTGGTATCTGACAAACCTTCGGATGATGATGTTCTCGCCGATCTTGGCGACCAGGCCTGCCAGGAGATCCTTGATGGTTATCTTGGGATCCTTGATGTAGGGCTGATCCAGCAAGCAGATTTCAGAGTAGAATTTTTCCAGTCTTCCTTCGACGATTTTTTCAGTGGCCTTTTCGGGTTTTCCTTCCTGCTCGGCCTGGGTTTCTAAGATATCCCTTTCGTGCTGAATAATCCCATCCGGAACATCGTCCCGGGATACATATTGTGGGTTGGAAGCCGTAACCTGCATGGCAATGTCTTTGACAAAGGCCTGGAACTCAATGTTGCGGGCCACAAAATCGGATTCGCAGTTGACTTCAACCAGGACCCCGATTTTTCCCCCGATGTGGATATAGGAGTCGATCAATCCCTGCGCCGCCACCCTCCCGGCACGCCGGGCAGCCGCGGCCAGGCCCTTTTTTCTCAAGATATCATTTGCCTTTTCCGCGTCACCCTTGGCTTCGGTCAAAGCCGCCTTGCAGTCCATCATCCCGCAGCCGGTCTTTTCCCTCAAAGCCCTTACCATCTCCACCGTGATTTCCATAGCTATTAAAACCCGGTCCTTTTCTCTTCCGCCTTTTCCTCTTTTACTTTGGCGAGGCCCATTTCTTCGATTCTATGTTCCTCGGAAAGGGCTTGGGCTTCTTCGGCAACCTCGAGGGGAACCGCTATTTCTTCGGCCCTTTCTTCGATGGGTTTGGCGATTTCTCTTCCCGCAACGCCGTCTGCTCTTTCTTGGTGTCCACGATATAGACCGCCGCGGGAAGACCGGTCATCTGGCGGATACCCCCCAATCCCCTGACTAGTTTGCGATGTTCGCGCTCGATCATGATGACTTCTTTCTTGGGGAGCTTTTCAAAGGTCCCGTCCTCTTTCATTTTTTCGATGTCGTTCAAGCGGGCAATGTTCTTTTTCAGGGTCTTGAAGTTGGTGAGGGTCCCCCCCATCCAGCGCTGATTGACAAAGAACATCCCGCAGCGCTTGGCTTCCTCTTCCACTGCCTCCTGGGCCTGTTTTTTGGTGCCCACAAAGAGGACGGTCCCGTTTTTTGTGGCAGCATTTCTTACGAATTCATAAGCCTTCTCGATCAGGGGGATGCTCTTGTGGAGATCGATGACATGAATGTCGTTTCTTGAAGAATAGATAAACTTTTTCATCTTTGGGTTCCAGCGCTTGCTCTGGTGGCCAAAGTGTACCCCGGCTTCCAGCAGTTCTTTCATGGTTACGACAGGCATTTATTACCTCCTTTGTAAAGCAAGAAAGCATTTTAGCATAGCGAGGGCTTTTTTGCAAGATTAAAGCGCTACCGCCCTCATCCAAGTTTTTCATAAACCAGAAACTATTCTTTTATGGCCTTCTCCCAGAGGGAGAAGGAGTGGGATGGTAATCGATTACTTTTCTTTACGCTAATCTCTCAATCCCCTCTCCCTTTGGGAGAGGGACGTTAACCACGAACTTAACAATTACCTCTAACTTTGGGTGAGGGCTGTAATCCAACTTCGGGTGAGGGCTTTAATTCAATCCCTGGAGCCCAAAAAGATGTCAGGCGGACCCTCAAACGGCCAGCCGCGCTCGTCAAAGGAGATTGAGAAATAATGGGTGGCATTCGCTAGGATTTCACCGTAGGGGTGATAGGCATAATGGAAACCCAGGCCAGCGAATCGAAGACTGACCCCGGCAGTCAAGTTGTTTTGGAAACCTTTTGGTTTCGGATCCTGATCCATACCGGCTCGGAGGGTCAGGTTGGGGGAGAGGGAAAGCTCGAGTCCGGTGTGAGTGGTGGTCGGCTCTGCCGCCCGCAGGCTTATGTCCGCATCTGCCACCGCTACCAGTTTAACCGGGGATACCATGGCGGCTTCAAATTCTTCGCCCAGAATGTGCAGCCGGGTGCCCGCTTTGATGATCATGGGCAGCTCTGCTTCCTCCCCGCTATTATATCGCATCTTTCCGGAACTCAGGATGTTTTGCCCCACCACTCCCCAGGAAAGCCAGCCCAACCCTTTTTGCAGCAATCCGATGTCCAGGTTCATTCCTGAGCCGTCTCCAGCGTCGATCTCCCCGCCGTCCTGAACAAAGTATTTGAGATTGATGCCCAGCGAGAGCTTTTCTGTGATTTTTCTACCATAGCAGGCCAGCAGAACGCTGTTCCCAAAAGTTGATTTTTTTTGATATTCCCCGAGATCGTTGTAGATTTCGATGCCCGAAACTGAAGCCGCCGCATAGCCAATACCAAAGGCGCTCCTTTCCCCGAAGGGATAGACTCCTCCCAGTACCGTATAGGTCACGTCATCCAGGACTTTTCCAGACATGCTCGTGAACTGGAAAGAATCGATCTCTCCCAGGCCGGCCGGGTTAGTAAAGATCGTGTCACCTTCTTCACCCACGGCCACGTAGGCTTTGCCCATGCCCAGGGCCCGGGCCCCGACACCGATGCTCATGGGATCAAACGTGGTCTGGGCAAAGGCAGGATTGATTAAATTAACAATTAACAATGACACAATTAACAACAATGTGTTGCTTCGCAACTTATTATATTTAAATAATTTTTCCTTGTTGTTAATTGTTAATTGAGAAATTGTTAATTGTTGGGTTTTTATTGGTTGATAACCCATATCTTCCCTCTGGCGATCCGCTTCTTGGCTTTATCGATGATCTGGTAGAGATAAACGCCATTTCCCACCAGCTGGTTATAATCGCTGTAGCCGTTCCAGGTGGTGCGGTTTGCGATGCCCCCTTGCAGATTGAAATCTTTTCGCAAAATGAGCCGGGCAGACATGTCGTAGATGTATAAATAGGCCTCGGCAGTGGTAGCGGGTGTGCATTCAATGGTTGTGATTTCCCCTCCCTGGGGATTAAAGGGGTTGGGGTAGTTGAAGACAGTAATTGCCAGCAGGAGGACTAATAGCCAACTAACGGTCCGCATGCCAATATCTTACCGCAAACTTTACGATTATGCTATAATAAAATTAGACAAGCCCCGGTTATCTTTGATATAATACGTTTAACCCACGAGTGAAAAGGAGTGGATGAAAAATGGGCGAAGGTCTTTTCCGGCGCGCCAAAGCTTTCATTGGTCTGGAGGAGGAGGGGGAAGAGGAAAAGAAGGCCAGTCAACAGTTGGATATGAGCACCATTTTAAAAGGCAAAAGGGAATCCAGGGGAGAGCCGGGATATGAGGTCATGTTTTACGAGCCGAAAGTCTATGAGGACTCGCTGAATATTTCGACCCATCTTCGCTCTGGCTCCCCGGTGATTGTGAATTTAAAGCACCTGGACCCGACCGAAGGCACACGCTTGATCGATTTTGTCTGCGGCACCGCCTATGCCATCGATGGCCACATGATGAAAATTGGCGAAACCATCTTTCTCTTTACCCCCAACAGCATTGCCATAACCTCTGCTGACGAGAAGGCCTCGCTCGGGGAAGAGCTGGCATATGAGCAGGAGAGGCGAGAGTCATTTTTTTCCAGATAACGGAGTGAGGAAGTGACAAGTATCGGCTTCATCGGCGGCGGCAGGATGGCCGAGGCCATCATCCAAGGGTTGCTTTCCTCTAATCTAGTTTCAGGCTCAGAAATTTTTGTTTATGATATAAAGGCAAATCTTCGGGAATATCTTTCTAAAAAATATTTTATCTCGGTAGAGGCAGAGAATCAAAAGGTAGCGAGTCTTTCAGAGGTTCTGATCCTGGCGGTGAAACCCCAGAATGTGTCGGAAGCTATAAAAGGCTTAGAGATTCCGAAGGAAAAACTCTTAATCTCGATTGCGGCTGGCATTAGACTGGGGTATCTTGAGAAAGCCTTTCCTAGCGTTCCAATTGTTCGAGTTATGCCGAACAATCCGGCGTTGGTGGGGGCTGGGATTACAGCCATGACTTTAGGTAAGTCAGCAAAAGAACCACATCGCCATCTAGCGGAAAAGATTTTTAAGTCGGTAGGGGAGGTAATTATGATTGAAGAAAAAAACATGGATGCAGTCACCGGTCTTTCCGGATCGGGGCCAGCCTTTGTGTATCTAGCGATCGAAGCCATGACCGATGCCGGGAAGAAGCTTGGGTTAGATCAGAAAGCTGCACAAAAATTGGCGCTCGAAACCGTCCTGGGCGCGGCCAGGACCATGAAAGAGACCGGGAAATCCGCCAAAGAATTGAGGGAGATGGTGACTTCTCCAGGCGGCACAACCATTGAGGGATTGAAGGTCCTGGAGAAAAGAAAGTTTGCCGCTGCACTGCGGGAAGCAGTGATCGCAGCTGCAAGGAAGTCGAAAACCCTTTCAAGAAACCTTAGCCGGAGTTGAATTACAGCCCTCACCCGGGTCTTAGGTTAATGTTTAAGTTAGTGGTCAACGCCCCTCTCCCAGAGGGAGAGGGGGTTGGGTGGTTACAGGCAAGTAATGCAAAAATCACCCCACTCCTTCTCCCTCTGGGAGAAGGCCATAAAAGAATAGTTTCTGGTTTATGAAAAACTTGGATGAGGGCATTTGAAATTTAAACATTGAGATTTGTTTCGAATTTCGGATTTAGAATTTAGGATTTTAGAATTAGATGGACTTCATAATATTCGTAATTAATTTTCTGTTCTCGGTTTTTTACATCCTGTTGGCGTTGCGGGCGGTCCTGCCCTGGATCCCGCACAACCGGATGAATCCATTCATCCGGCCCATTTATTTAATCACGGAACCGGTTCTTTCGGTGGTTCGAGCCGGGCTTCCCCCCTTGCGCATCGGGATGGATGTCTCGCCCTTTATCGTGATTATCCTGCTCTGGATCGTGCATCAGGTGATCTTGAGAGTAATATCATAAAAAAATAATTAACAATTAACAATGGCACAATTAACAACGTGGAATTAATATTAATATTTTATTAAATAATATCGCCGCAGGCGATACATTGTTGTTAATTATTAATTGATTAATTGTTAATTGAGGATGACAATGACAGTTTTAATCGTTGGCTCGATAGGTCTGGATACGGTCGAAACTCCTTTCGGAAAGAAGAAGGATGTTCTGGGCGGTTCGGCGGTGCACGCGGCGGTTTCATCCAGCTTTTATGCGGATACCGCTATGGTGGGAGTAGCAGGTTCCGATTTCCCGCCAGAGCATCTTGAGTTTTTAAAAGCGAGAAGGATCGATGTGAGCGGGATAAACATTCTTCCCGGAGAAACCTTTCGCTGGTCCGGCTATTATGAGTATGATATGAATCAAGCCCATACCCGCGAAACCAGACTAAACGTTTACAAACTTTTTGAACCGAAAATCCCGGATCATCTAAAGAATTCCGAATATGTTTTTCTGGCCAATCTGGATCCGGAGTCTCAGCACCGGGTCCTGGACCAGCTGGCAGGCCCCAAATTGGTGGCCATGGATACCATGGATTACTGGATCAATACCAAGCGCGAGGCATTGCACTCCGTCATCAAAAGGGTTGATTTTGTGCTCATGAACGATGGAGAGGCCAGGCAATTCATGGAGACCCCCAATATTCCGATTGCCGCTTCCCGGCTTTTAAAGCTGGGAGCCAAGGCGGTCATCATAAAAAAGGGGGAGCACGGAGCGCTGCTCTTTGCGGACGGAGTGCATTTTTCCGCCCCCTCTTATCCCCAGGACATGCTTCGCGATCCCACCGGGGCGGGAGACTCTTTTGCCGGAGGATTTATCGGCTATTTAGCCAAGACCGGGGATTTATCCGAGGGGAACATCCGCCGGGCCATAATCGTGGGGTCGGCGATGGCTTCCTTTAATGTCGAGGATTTCAGCCTGGACCGCATGAGACGCTTGAAACACAAGGAGATCATGGAACGCTTTGATGAATTTCGCCGCTTTTCGGAGTTCGAAGCCCTTTCCTCAGCTCATTTGGGATAAAAGGAGGTAGGAAAATGATCGAAGAATTTCAAAGGATCGGAAGGTTTCTCTTTCAGGAAAGATTGGTGGATTCTCACGGAGGAAATATGAGCATACGGTCGGACGATAAGATTCTTATCACCCGCCGGGATGCCATGCTCGGGGAGTTGAAAGAGGGGGACATGGTCGAAGTGGGGCTTGAGCCTGGAGAAAATGATAAGCTGGCTTCCCGGGAGCTTCCTACCCATCGTGCGATCTACAAACAAACCAGAGCCCGGGCGATTATCCACGCCCATCCCGCCCACGCCATTGCCATTTCCATAACCGATAACAAGGTGGTTCCCCAGGATGCGGAGGGGATTTTTATTTTTAAATCGGCTTCGATTGTCCGGGTGCGGGAGGGGGTGGGATCAGAAGAAACCGCCCGCCTGCTCCCTTCTTTCTTGGGAGGGGAAAATGTGGTGGCGGTGGTGAAGGGTCACGGAAGTTTTAGCATCGGAGCCAATTTGGAAGAGGCTTACAAGTACACCTCAGCCCTGGAGAATTCCTGCAAGATAATCATTGCGGTTAGGTCCTCCGGAGGAAGACCGAGGCCTGAGCGTAGAGAGGGTCACCGGGAGAGGATCGAGCGCAAGCGCGCCATTCCACCGGGAATCGGGGTCATGGATCGAGAGCGATATCGTAAACGATGAAAGAATTCGAAGCCTTACTTGAAAAGTTAAGAAAATATATCCCCGAAAAGGAACTCGCCATTGTCAAGCGAGCCTTTGAGTTTGCGGACAAGGCCCATCAAGGGCATAAAAGACTTTCGGGTGATCCCTACATCACCCATCCTTTGGCGATCGCGGGAATATTGGCTGATTTAGAACAGGACCTCAAGACGATTGCGGCGGCCCTGCTGCACGATGTGGTGGAGGATGCGGAGGTCAGTCGGGAAGAGCTTTCCCGGGCCTTTGGCGAAGAGATTGCCAGGATGGTGGAGGGGGTCACCAAATTGAGTCAGCTGACCTTTATCAGCCGTGAGGTCCGCCAGGCGGAAAATTTCCGGAAGATGTTTGTGGCCATGGGGGAGGATTTCCGCATCATTATCATTAAACTGGCGGATCGCCTGCACAACATGCAGACCTTGGAGTATCTGCCCCCCGCCAAGCAAAAAGATACCGCGCTGGAGACCCGCGAAATATTTGCGCCCCTGGCGCATCGGCTTGGGATGTGGCGGCTGAAATGGGAACTGGAGGATCTGGCCTTTTTATATCTGGAATCAGATAAGTATAAGGAAATAAAAAATAAAGTGGCGGAGAGTCGGGATGCGCGTGAATCTTATATCCGGGATTTCATCGATCAGGCGGCGCGCTTGCTGAAAAAAGTGGGGATTGAAATCGAGATCAGCGGCCGGCCCAAACATTTTTACAGCATTTACCGCAAGATGGTTGATCAAAATTTAGAATTCGATGAGATCTATGATTTGACCGCGGTACGCATAATCGTTGAGACGGTCAAGGAATGCTATGCGGTATTGGGAATGGTACACGCCGCCTGGAAACCGATTCCAGGAAGATTTAGGGACTATATTGCCATGCCCAAGTCAAACGGCTATCAATCTTTGCATACTACGGTCATCGGTCCCGCGGGCAAACCGGTCGAGCTCCAGATAAGAACCAGGGAGATGCACCGCATTGCTGAATATGGAATCGCCTCCCACTGGCGTTATAAAGAAGGAGTGACCGACCGGAGCCTGGACCAGAAAATGTCCTGGTTCAGACAGATGCTGGAATGGCAAAATGAGCTCAAAGACGCAAAGGATTTTATGGAAAGCTTGAAGATCGATCTTTTCGTGGATGAGGTTTTTGTCTTTACCCCCAAGGGAGATGTTTTTGGGCTCCCGATCGGCGCCACACCCGTGGATTTTGCTTATCGGGTTCATACCGAGGTCGGGCATCGAACGGTAGGGGCCAGGGTCAATGGTCGGATTGTCCCTCTGGATTTTAAGCTTCGGAATGGTGATATTGTTGAGGTTTTGACCGGGAAAAAGGACAATCCAAGCATGGATTGGCTGAGATTTATTAAGACCGCCGCGGCCCGGGTCAAGGTTAGGAATTGGTTCAAGAAAGAGAGGGGGGTCCAGAAGATGGAAGCGGCTCAGGCAGTGGTGGCGGCGGAGGAACCCAAAATAAAGCAGTGGCTGGTTCCTCGGCCCCGGGTAAGGGCCAAGTCTGCGGTAACCGTTTCCGGTTTGGAAAATGTTTTGGTTCGTTTCTCCCGGTGCTGCCGGCCCATTCCCGGAGAGGAGATCATCGGTTTTATAACCCGCGGAAGAGGGATCGCCATTCACCGCAGGGATTGCGCGAATATTGTGGAGCAGGAAATACCCAAAGAAAAGACAGTGAAAGTAGAATGGAATCCGGCAAGCGAGATGCTTTTTCCAGTGGATATTGAAATCGAGGCCTTTGACCGGGTGGGAGTGCTTAAGGACATTTTGGCTGAGATCGCTGAGACCAAGACCAATGTTTCGGCAGCCAGGGTTTCGACCCGGCGGGGAAGCTCCGCCTTTCTTCGCTTGACGGTGGATGTCAAGAATGCCGAAGATCTGGGGCGAGTGATTTCGGCCATCCGCTCGGTTTCGGATGTCTACGATGTGCATCGGTAGCCTCCCACTTTTTTTACCCCTTTTTTCGTGATATAATTAATACAAAATGTCGCGCATTCAAGAAATTCTGAAAGGCGTTGCGAGAAGCGATCGTGTGCCGGGGGCTTATTTATTTTTGGGGCCTCCCGGGGTGGGGAAAAAAAACACCGCCGAAGCTTTTGCCGAGCTCTTGAAATGCAAAAAACAGGATAAGTTTGTAGTCGCTCCCAGCGGCACCAGCCTAAAGATTGAACAGGTGAGGGAGCTTCAGGGCTGGGTCAGGTATGGTCCCTCCGCCAGCCGTTATCTGGTAACCATTGTGGAAGGGGCGGACCGGTTAACCGAGCAGGCGGCAGCGGCTTTCCTGAAAACGCTTGAGGAACCTCCCCCGGGGGTAGTGTTTGTTTTGCTGGCAGAGCGCGAAGATCGAATTCCAGAAACAATTGCTTCCCGGTGTCAGAAGATCACTTTTTCAGAAAAAATAGCGGATTGGAATTTGAGTCAGGATTTTATGTTTTTTTATGAAGAGCTAAGATCAATCGGTAAAAAGGGAATACGAGAACTCCTGCAGTTATCTGCCAAGATGGAAAAAGAAAAGGAAAGAATTGAGGAGCTCTTGTACCATCTTTCGCACTTTGTCTGCCACGAGCTTTTTGACGTGCGAAGCGCAAGGGTGATTCTGGATACCATCCGCTACCTAAAACGAAAGGCAAACTTAAAGTTGGCTTTGGATGTGATGTGCTTGCGATTAGGGGGTAAAAATGTCGGACCAGCCGTCAGCGGATAAAAGACATATGGCGATCAGGCTTCGAAAATTCAACCGGGTCTGCCCCATAACCGGTTATCGGGAGGAATCGATCAGGGTTGGGGCGTCGGTGGTGGTTCAGACCGACCGCGGCCTTGAATACGGCGAGATCATTGCTTACCGCCGCGGGTTGCCCCGGGCCTTGTCGAGGGATGTTAGGCTTAAAAAAGTGATACGCTACGCTACCCCGGAGGATATCGAAAAAGCCAAGGGCATTCCGGAACTGGAGGAGAGGGCAGGGGCGGTGGCGGCACAAAAGGTTATGGAGCATGAGTTGCCCATGAAGATCGTCAACTTGGAATGTCTGTTTGATACCAATCGAGTGATTGTTTATTATAAAGTTGAAGAGGGAAAGAAAATCCGTAACCTGCGGGATCTTTCCCGGGACCTGGCCACGACCCTTAAGGCTCGGGTTGATCTCCGTCAGGTCTCTCCGCGGGATGAGGCGCGCATCTTCGGGGGAGTTGGTCCCTGCGGCCGGCCGCTCTGTTGCTCGGTCTGGCTGGAGAAGCCAAAACATGTTACGGTCAAGATGGCCAAGGATCAGGGCCTGGCCATTTCGCCCACCAAAACCTCGGGGATCTGTGGTCGGTTGATGTGTTGCCTTGAATACGAATACGAAAAATAAGTAAAGGAGGGAAGTTATGCCTAGAATTGAGATAAGAAAGGGAGAAGAGCTGGAGAAGGCACTCCGCAAGTTTAAGACCAAGCTCAGACGGGAAGGGCTTATGGATGAGATTAAGAAGCGCGAATTCTATGAAAAGCCTTCTCAGCGAAGGCGCAAAAAGGAAGAGGCTGCCAGACGACGGGAAAGGAGACGCCGAAGAGAAGCGGAATGAAAGTTATCGATCGATATTTGGTTTTTGAGATGATCGGACCGTTTCTGATTGGGGTCGTGGGCTTTGTGATGGTTTTGGCGGTCGACCTCCTCTTTACCATGGCGGATTTGATCATTAATAAGGGAGTGCCGCTTTGGGCGGTCCTCAAACTCCTGGTGTATCGGCTCCCTTCGATCATGGTGCTCACCTTCCCGGTTTCGACGCTGTTTGCCACGGCCATGGCCCTGGGGCGGCTTTCTAAAGATAACGAAATTGTGGCCCTGCGCACTTCGGGGGTGACCCTTTTTAGGATTTCAGTTCCCATCATTATTTTGGGAATTCTGGTGAGCCTGGCTTCTTATTTTACTAATGAAAAAATTGTTCCGCATGCCAACCATGTGGCTTCCAATATTATCCGGCAGATCATTTACAAACAGCCTCTGCCCGAGGTTAAGAGAGACGTCTTCTTCAAAGATGCTCACAATCGCCATTATTATGCCCGCCGCGTGGACATGAACAATAAAACCATGGAAAACGTCATGGTCTATGAAGTTACCGACGAAAGGTTCCCCCGGGTGATTTTGGCGGAGCGCGCGACCTTTCAGGGAAGGATCTGGGATCTCAAGAATGGGATCATCCACAAGTATGATGAAAAGGGATACCTGAACTATGAGGCCAACTTTGCCGACATGAAGCTCAATGTCTCAGAGGATGTCCTGACTTTCAGCGGCCAGAAAACCTCGAACGAGATGAACAGCAATGAACTTAAAAACATGATTGGGATGCTGGATCGGGGAGGGGTAAGCACCCATGCCTTGCGCACCGAACTGCTTATGAAATATTCCATTCCCGCCACCTGTTTTGTTTTTGCCCTGATCGGCATTCCCTTTTCCCTTCCTTCTCCCCGCTCCGGCAGAACCTGGGGGATGGTGGTAACCATTGTTTTCATGTTTACCTTTTACGTTTTTACCTCAGTTTTTAGGTCCCTGGGAAAGGGGGGGATCCTTTCTCCGGAGGTGGCCGCCTTTACTCCCCAAATATCCTTTGCCATTATCGGAGCCGCGCTCCTCTTCTGGGAAGGACAGTTTAAATGAAGCAGGACATGAAAGATTTAAAGGAAATCAGAGAGGCACTCAAGATTGACCCCAACGATCCTTATGCTTTGAGGGTGGTGGGTAAATATTATTTAAGAGAGGGTTATTATAAACTGGCTAAAAATCATTATAATCAGGCCCTGCGCTTCTCTCCCCATCTTTTCCCCGAAGTTATTTTAGATTATGAGCAGGAGATCGGGAAGGATCCCAAACGGATTGGGCCGCGGCTCTCCTTGGCCGGATTTGAAATCGCGCAAGGGGAGATCGAACTGGCCCTGCTGGAGCTGGAAGAGACGATAGATGTCAGCCCCAAAAATGTGGAGGCCTACAATGTTTTGGGGAAAATTTTTGTAAAACAGGGAAGAAATGACGAAGCTATTTCGCTGCTGGAAAGATCACTGCGGGAAGGGATAAAAGATGTTTCGCTGACGGAGATTCTGGCCGGGGCTTATCTGGAAAAGGGAAGGGTGCGTGAGGCCATAAAACTTTATGAGGATATCCTTGATTATCGGCCTGGGGATAAGCAAACCCTGCGTATCCTAGGAGAGCTCTACCTGCGCGTCGAGAATTATGATCAGGCTGCCCGAAGCTATCAGGCGATGTTTTCGGAAGATCCGGAGGTCAGCCATGAAGTGATCCAAAGGCTGGAAGAGCTGCTGAAGAAGATCGAGGGCAGTCTTTTTATTCGGTGGGTTTTGGCTGAAATCTACATGCGTTCGCTCAAACCCGAGGCCGCGGTTGCCAAGCTGCGGGAGATCATGCGACTGGATGCCACTAAAATAGAAGAGGTAGGATCAAGACTAAAAGAAATTTTAAAAAATTATCCCGGTCATCCTCAGGCCACCCTGGCGCTGGCCGAGGCCCTGCGCCGTCAGGGAAATTTTAGTGAGGCAGTTGAGAGTTATCATGATCTTTCCAAGAACAATCCGGAATTCTTGGAAGAGGCCCTGCCCGGCTACCAAAAGGTCTTGGAGTTTTGTCCGCAGCAGATCCTGGCTCGCACTTATTTAGCCGAGGCTTTTCTTTATAAGAAGCAGATTAAGGAGGCGCTGCTTGAATATCAAAGCATGCTCCAGGTCGATTCCAGCTCCGCCGAATCCGTTATAAAAAAATGCCGGGAAATTATAAAGACCAATCCTCAGTTGCAGCTCGCCCATTTGGTATTGGGGAGAGCCTATCTGGTCAAGGGGGATGTTCAGCGGGCGGTGATGGAAGCCGAGGGGATTATTTCGATTGATAAAAAAAGCACCCCGGCCTATCTGCTCTTGGGAGAGGCTTATTTCAATCTGAAACTTTGCCGCAAGGCGGTGGAGGTTTTGGAGACGGCCCTCTCTCTGGATCCTTATAATCTCTATGTCCAAGAGAAATACCGTGAAGTAAAGGAGCGGGAGCTGGATCTGGAAATCAGCTCGATCAAAGAGCGGTTAACCTCGGACCCCTGGAAGATCTCTCTGCATCTGGATTTAGCCAAGCTTTATATTCAGAAGGGGATGCGGGAAGAAGCGGTGCGGGAGCTGCAAATCGCGCTCAAGGATCAGGCCCGGGCACCCTTTGCCTCTAATCTTTTAGGCGGTATTCATCGGGGCGAGGGGAGGTTTGATCTGGCCGCGGCTCAATTTAATCGGGCGCTTGAGCTGGCGCCTTCCGAGCTCCCGGATTTTGCTCGGATCGCGCGTTTCAATTTGGCAACCACTTACGAAGCCCAGGGGGTGGTGCGCAAGGCGGTTAAAACCTACGAAAGCATCCTTCAGGAAGATATTGATTTTGGAAATCTTAAAAGAAGGGTCAGGTATCTCAAGTCGACCAGTCTTCAGAGTATAAGAGATAAGGCACTGGTCATGGTGGTGGTGCATTATGATAAAGGAGAGATGGTTGCGCTTTGGGGAAGGGAGGGGAAGACCGGGCAGGAAGAGCGCAAGCAGGACGTACGGCTTTCTTTCGGGCATAATTATAACAGCTCCGGATTCGATTATTTTATGAAGGGAATGTACAAGGCGGCGATCGAGGAATTTCAGCTGGCGGTTCAAATGGACGCTAATTTTGCACCAGGCTTGAACAATCTGGGGGTGGCCCTGGCCAAAGGGCGGAAATTTTCCGAGGCCAAAGTGAGGCTTGAGGATGCGGTGCAGCTGGAGCCTCAGTCAGTTGTTTTTCGAAATAATTTAGGAGTTATCTATTTGCTGCTGGGCCAAATTGATCAGGCCCAGATTGAGCTTGAAAAGGCCTATACCCTTGACCCCGAGCTTAGTGCTGCCTGCATAAACCTAGGGGATATTTGCTATTTTAAGAAAGATGTTCGGCGCGCGCTCGATCTTTACCGGCGGGCGTCTAATTTTGATGTCTTGGCCGAGATCGCCGAGCAGAGATTGGCCTATAAAACACCCTGATGCGCTCTGCGGTTTTTGTTATTTTAACTTTTCTTCTCTTTTCCATCCCAATTGCTTACGCCCAAGAAATTCCCGTCAATGTAAAGGCAGAAAAGCTGAAATACATTGAGGAGACAGGGATCATCGAAGCCTCGGGTTCGGTGGAAGTCAAATTCAAAGAGGTCACGATCTACGCCGATTTTTTGCGCATGGATTCCGAAAGCAACCTGGCCACGGCCGAGGGAAACGTGAGGATGGTTGCCGAGGATTATGAGGCGACTTCGGGATCCATTCTTTATGATGCCAGCCGCGAAGTTTCGACTTTTTCTAAATTTCAAACCAGGCTTGCTCCCGGGAGAGTAAAGGGACATCTTTATTTGCAGGCAGAGGAATTGATCGACCAGGAGGAAAAAATGCTGGGGGATTCGGGCACCCTGACCACCTGTGATGACGATCCCCCTCACTTTATTACCAAGGCGGATAAAGTTGAATATTATCCGGAGGACAAGATAATTGGCTATAATGTCAGGCTTTATGTGGGAGAGATGCTGGTGTTCTGGACGCCTTACATGGTTTATGACCTGAGTGAAAAGAAAAAGAAAAACTGGGTCTTCGGACACAATCAGGTTGAGGGGGATTATCTCAAATCCTCCTGGGATTATCCCTACGGCATCCTCTATCTGGATCTCATCCAGAAAAAAGGGATCGGGCTGGGCACCGAAACCGATTACAAACTTTGGGGTCTGGGCACCCTTTTTCTTTATCAGGTAGCGGATGGAGACGCGGGAATCAGCAACTGGGTCACGCGCATCGAACATACCAAGCAGATAGATCCCTGGACGACCCTCAAATTAAATCACCGCTACACCTCAACTTACCTCATTCCATCGGGAAGAAGAGAGCAGACCGCTTTTAATCTGGATCTGGGCTATAAAAAAGAAGCGAACTGGGGGTTGAAGCTGAATACTTTTGATGATCGCCTGGGATATACCCAGAAATATTCCTTGGGTTTCAATCAGGCCCACCAAAAGATATCCACCGATTATTCTTTCAACTACGAATTCTCTAAAAGCGATCCAAAATGGATCCGGAACTCGCAGAGGTTGTCCCATCGCCGTCCGCTCTGGTCGGATAAGGTTATCTTTTCCGGCATGGCAAATTATTATAACAATGTGGCGGCGGAGGGAAAGGTAGGGGACCAGCGCCTGGAGCCGGTAATTGAAATAACCGGGCAGGAGCCAAATTATTCCTGGCGATTCTACGAGAACTGGTATATGGATCTGGATCGGGATGAGTATACTGAGGATGACACCTATCAATATCTTGAGAAACAGCCGGAAATCGAAGTCACTCCCAACCCTTTGGATTTAAAGATCTTTACTCTTCGGCCAAAGCTGGGATACGGGCATTACCACGAAGTGCGTTATGTCTCTCAGCTTGGAGGAAACCGGGATTTCAAAAGCGAGCGTGGCCAGGCCATTTTGAATGCGGATAAAAGAATCACCCTGGGGTTGGGGACCGTAGCTATTCTGGGTGCGGGCCTGGATCAGCGTTTTTACACTTCGGGGGACCAGCTTTACGCCTATTCCGAAAGCCTGCGTCTGCAGACGGATCTTTTCGGTCGTTTCAGAAACGATATCGATTATCGGAAGGGCACCACAGACGGAAACACTCCTTTTTTGTTTGACCAGCTGGGCACCCATTACCACGACTTGCGGGAAACAATGACTTTTTACTATTTGAATAAATTCAGGTGGAGCGTCAGCGGAGGACGCAACTGGCAAACCAAAAAGTGGTTTGATCTGGATACGAATGTTATGCTCAGGCCTAACGAGCGATGGAATTGGAACGCGCGCACGGGGTGGGACATTGAAAACCGAAGATATAAAGACCTGGTGAATAATTTGACTCTCGTCCCCTACGGTTTTCTGAGCATGACCTTTGCCACGGTTTCGGACATGAATATCGGCGAACTCAGGTCGGGAAGCATCCTGTACGACCTCTACCTGCTGAAAGATGAGCCCAATCAGTGTCATGTAAAATTGAGTCAGATCTATGATCCGGCCACCCGGCAATTCAAGGTCCGTGATATAATGATAATCAAGGATCTGCACTGCTGGGAGCTCAAGTATACTTATTCCGATTATCGCAAAGAGTTCAGCTTTACTTTCAGCCTGAAGGCCCTGCCGGAGGAGCCGGTGGGCATCTCCACCGGGCGAGGCTTTTACATGGAAGGCTTTGAAGAAGAGATTAGGGGGCTTAAGCAGGAAGGAGCGGTGGAGAGATACTGATGAAAATCCGAAATCCGAAATCCGAAATCCGAAATAATAAATTCCTTAATTGGTTATTGGTCATTAGTTTATTGGTCATTACCGCCGCAGGCGGTTTGGGTTGTGCCCGGACGGTAACGACGCTCTGGACTTACGGAGACCAGATGATGGTGGAAGTTACTATGAAGGGGACGATCGCCACCAGTGCCAATCGCTATTTTTTGGTGCTGAGCTTGGACCCAAACTACAAGATCCCTCTTCCCTCCCCGAACCTGGATCAGGAAGCGCCTGAATTTATTGAGCCGGGCATGGTTCCTCAAGTGGGATCGCCCGAAGCCTATTACACCAAATTTTTCTCCACCTGGTCAGGTTACATTGTTCTGGATCGGAACGAATATTATCTGGCCAAAGGACCGTTCGTGATCGATCAGGCTTTTACGCGGGAGGTAATTTCAATTTTAGGAGAAACCGGGGATAAAATAACCTTCAGCTTTCGCTTGCAGCAAATGTTCGGCGATCTTCCAGACCAAACCCAGATCTATTTCGACTTTGTGAGCGTGCCCTGGCCGGACGGGGAAGAGAAGATACCGGCCGACCATCTGCCCTCTACCAACAATTATATTTCCAACATTGCGGGCTCGATCTTTGCTATGGATGATCTGGAAGACCCCAGTCTGGATCCGAGTCTGGATATCATAAAATGCAGGGTTGAGATCCAATAATTTATTGAATGAGTAACAGGATTATACGACAAATATTATTATGTGCAATATCGGGCGTGCTCTTGGCCTTGGCCTTTCCCAAGTTTAACCTATATTGGTTGGCCTGGATCGCGCTCGTCCCCTTCTTTATCGCATTGAGAAGATCAAAAGGCCTGGGCGAATCCCTGCTCTGTGGTTTGTTCTTTGGGATTTTCTTTTTTGGCATACATTTATCCTGGGTGACTTCTCTTTTTCGATTTGTGGAATGGTGGATTATTTTAGGTTGGGCGGCGCTGGTTTTATATCAAACGCTATTTATATTTCTGTTTGTCATTCTTCTTCGCTTTATCAATCCCAGGCGGGTTCTATGTGCGGTGCCGATAGCCTTTCTCTGGGTAATTGTGGAATTGCTCCGCGCCTGGGGACCCTTTGGAGTTACGGGTGGCGACCTGGGCTATTCTCAGGCGCAGCTGCTTCCCTTGATCCAGATCGCTTCCTTTGCCTCGGTTTACGGGGTAAGTTTTCTGCTGGCACTGGTGAACGTAACCGTTTCAAATCTATTCATAACCTTTATGTCAGTTCGAAATAAATTGGGAGAGATAAAATTTTTCCCTACGGTTTTAGTGCTGGTTTTGGTATTGGCATTGGTCATAGGTTGCTATGCTTATGGATTATGGGTAATGGCTACCCCGTCCCCCATCCCCCATCCCTCGTCCCTAAAGCTCGCCCTTATCCAGCCCAATGTCGATCAGGAAGACAAGTTAGACCCAAGCAAGGTCATGCCCATTTTTGAGCTTCATGAAGAGATGACTCATCAGGCAATGGAGGAGAAACCCGAGATCATAATCTGGCCCGAGACTGCCATCTTTTCCTATCTCTTATATGATTCGCGTCTTCTCCCGAGAGTAAAACAATTAGCCATTGATAGTAAGGCCTGGCTCATATTTGGGACTCCGCATTATATTGGAGATAAGGCCTACAACTCGGTTGTTTCTATGTCCCCCTCAGGGGAAATCGTTTCCCGCTATGACAAGCAGCAGCTGGTCCCTTTTGGGGAATACCTTCCTTTTAGGAGGATCCTCTTTCCCTTATTAAAGGGGGTTGGATATTACGATTATGAATTTAGCTCCAACCCCGATCCTGAATTGCTTTCTGCAGCAGACTTAAAGATCGCAGCCGCGATCTGTTTTGAATCCACTTTTCCTTATCTCATTCGGGAAAGGGTGAAAAAGAGCTCGGATTTTATTTTAACCGTCACCAACGATGCCTGGTTCGGCAATTCCTCCGCGACTTATTTTCATTTAAACACGGGAGTTTTTAGAGCCATTGAGAACCGCAGGTATTTTATCCAGGTGGGGAATACCGGCTTAACTGCAGTCATCGATCCCTATGGGAGAATTCTTAAAGA
>Ga0111227_1027_pt1 | contig 22001 bp, 18 predicted proteins | sample DeeMarSWOR152_54_FD_80391 | JGI IMG/M metagenome (GOLD analysis project Ga0111227, IMG submission 80391) | candidate division WOR-1 bacterium DG_54_3 | reverse complement strand
TCGGCTTTTGATATCCTTTTGGGAGGGGAGAGGCTTGACAAGGATGCTCGAAGGGAACTTATGAAATTTCGGACATACTGCGAAGAGTATATCAATCTTGAAGAATTGACAGGATGCCGTCTTGAGCTTGCCCCTTTGTATTCTCATGTTTCTGCCGAGAGAATGGCTGATGAAGAAAGATGCAGACTTGGGCTCAAGAGTGAACCTATTCGTGATATTTTTTCTTTGATGGAGCTCAACGGTTGCCGGGTCATAAGGCAGCCCATACCAGAAGAATCTCAGATCTCAGGAGTTTTTATCCATTTGGAAGAAAAAGAAGCCTCTTTCGCTTTGATAAACTCCACTCTATCTCCTGGTCAACAAGTTTTTACTGCAGCCCATGAATATGGTCATTACCTTAAAGATAGAAGCGAGGACGCGATTATTGATAATCCTGATATATTTGTTGATGAATTCCTATCTTTATATCACCCGCGGGAGAAGTTTGCTCAAGTTTTTGCAGCTCAATTCCTGATGCCCCCCTCAAAGGTTAGTGAGATCATCGATAAAGATTTTCGTTCGGGCAAATTGAGATTTGAAAATGTCATTTGTCTTAAGCGTTATTTTGGAGTCAGTTTTTTTGATATGTTGCGAACCCTCAAAAAATTAGAATATCTCTCAACATCTAAATTTGAGGAATATCTGCAACTTGATCCTGACTTCCACGAGGAAGCTCTTTTTGGAAATTTGGAAGATGAGAGAGGGCCAAAGAGACGCAAAGGAAAACCTGTTGTCTCTGATAGATTCAGGGCTTTGGCCATCAAGGCTTTTCAAAGGAAGAAAATAAGCGCTGAGAAATTGTCGGGACTCCTCAATCAAGATAAAGATAAGCTTGTCTTACTGCTTGCTAAATCATAGCCAATTATCTTTTAAATTCAAAACTTAAGAAAAACCTCATATCTTAACCAGTTTAACTCCTCTAGAGACATAAATTTAACACGTGATGCAGTAAACTTGAGTGAAATCTTAAAAGAGGGAGAAAGGAAAGAGGTGTCATGAAAATTATAAAAATCGTTACCATAAACGACTAAATAAATGAAGGAGGAACTATGATTAACAAATATAATGGTTGCCTCCTCGGTCTTGCCATCGGCGATGCCCTGGGGGCTCCCGTAGAATCTCTTTCTTTGTCTGAAATTAAAATCAAATATGGAGAAGAAGGGATCACTGACTTCGATGCTTGGGACAGATTCAGAGCTGGCTCCTACAGTGAAGACACCCAGATGTCATTGGTTACTGCTATAGGCTGCATTAAGGCCTACCAGAACATCATGTATAACAGAGGGAATAGTTCAACTGATGTTGTTTATAGTGGATACTTAGAATGGCTTCACTCCCAAAAGAATCCATTCTGGTTAAGATATACTGGGAATACGATCCAAAGCGCTTTGGAGAGCGGAAGAATGGGGACTATTGAAGAGCCTATAAATAATAGCAAGGATTGTAATGGATTGATGCGCACGGCTGCGGTGGGTTTGGCTTACCCTTCAGATATGGCCTTTCGTGAAGGGGCTGAGTATGCAGCCATTACCCATGGTCATCCTTCTGGGTATCTACCAGCCGGATTCCTGTCCAAAATGATTGCCCATATAATTGAAGGAAGCACACTCCGAGAGGCTGTGGAAATGAGTAAAAAGAAGCTCATGGATTATGAAGGCCACGAAGAAACATTGAGAAGAATTGAGTCTGCGATTGAATTCTCTTTGAGTCAAGAATCCATTGAGAATGCGATTCGTGCCCTCGGTGAAGGACACACAGGAGAAGATGCATTAGGTATTGCTATTTATTGCTCCTTAAAGTTCTTTTATGATTTTGAAAAAGGAGTTCAAGCAGCTGTTAATCATTCAGGAGATAGTGATTCAACAGGGACAATCGCTGGCGCTATATTGGGTGCCTTTCTTGGGGTTGAAGCTATACCTGACAATTGGATTCGAAATCTCGAAGATACAGATACTATCACCCAAATAGCAACAGATATTTTTAAAGTATTCAAGATGAGAGAGACACTTGCACTAAAAAGGTATCCCCTGAGTTAACGGATAACAATCAGCCAAGCCGCTAAAATAACTTCCCTCATTAAATTCCCTTCTTATAAATCTTTATCTTCAACCTAAAAAAGTATAAAGTTTTTCCTTTGCAATTTAAAGATAGGGAACAGTTCTATTTTTTATGTACAAGGGAGTCAGGCTTTATTATAAATTGATGCCCAAGGGGATGAAAAGAAAACTATAGCGTATAATAATGACAAAGTCTGACCCCATATGAAAAAATAGCACCGTCCCCTTTTCACATTTTATTTGGTCTAGGCCAAATCCTGCATTTTCTCTTCTAATAAATTTAGATAAAAAAAAGAGCTGATTTTTGGTATGCTTTCTAGGGCATTTGGGAAGATGTTATATCTCGTTACTGGTGCTTCAGGTTATATCGGGGGAAAATTAGTTCAAAAAATGTCGGAAAGAGGATTGAAAACGAGGGCCTTTGTTCGGAAGACAAGCAATATCCAGAAGTTGTCAGAATTAAAAAATGTTGAATTTTTTTCTGGAGATGTGACTGATCTTTCATCCTTAGAGCAGGCCGTTAAAGAATGTCAGGTCGTGCTTCATTTAGCAGCCTGTGTAGAGGATTGGGGAGGATATCAGAAATTCTATGAAGTCAATTACTTGGGGACAAAAAATATTCTTCTTGCTTCGCTAAAAGCCAAAGTTGAAAGATTTGTTTACTTAAGTTCTGTCGGAGTTTTAAATCTCTCAGGAAGTGGAGTCGTCCGGGAGGACCATCCCTACGGCAATTTCACCAGTTCGTACTGTCGTTCCAAAGCTGAGGCCGAAAAATTAATCATAAAACATAGCCATTCTCTTCCAGTGGTGATAATCCGGCCCCCTGCAGTTTATGGACCCGAAGATTTTCTTTTAGCCTGGAAGGCGACAAGTCTAGCTCGCAAAAACCTCCTTTTTGTTATAGATCGCGGAAAAGGTATTTTTCCCTATATTTATATAGATAATCTTGTTGAAGCCATTCTTCTTGCCATCCAGAAGCAGCAGTCAATCGGTGAAATATTCAATGTCACTGACGGAACAAACATTTCGGCAGGAGAATTTTTTAATCACTTTAATCATCTGGTTGGGAAAGGCGACATTCGAATATCTCTTCCTTATCCTGTAGCCTGGAATTTGGCCTTATTACTGGATACTTTCAATAAGTTGACAGGAAAGCCACCTCTTTTATCTTGGACAGCTCTTGAATTTCTAACTCTGAGGTGTCGATTTGATATTTCAAAGGTAAGAGAAAAACTTGGTTATGAACCCTCAGTTTCATTAGAGGAAGGCATGGAAAGAGTCAAGCTCTGGTGGGAGGAGGAGATGAGGAGAAGAAAGGAGAAGCGCAGAAGACAGAAGTCACAATGATTTTTTCCTCTATTAATATCTTTACGAAAAAAAAATAGAAGATCAGCTCTGGAAGCAAAAATTCCATCGTCACTCTTGTTGAGAAGGAGATAAAGGTCTGTTTGACTGAAAGTCTGCAGAGTGATATATTTTAGCCAGGCAATAGGGAAGGGAAAATTGTGAGAAAGATTTCTTTTTTTCTTTCATTAACGGGTGGATTGATTGTTATCCTCATCTGTATTTACGGGTTCTTTTTACTGAGCCAACGTCCAGGGCTTCCTCCAGAAATTGACCCCCAGAACCTCGTTCGAATCGATGAAATAGATATTCAGCAAGGTATGGACCTGGAATTCATCTTGAGCCAGAAATCTATCGGAGATAGATCGACTTTTTATCTTGAAACTGAAGGCAAAGTCGAAAAAAAAGAAGCGAGATATGTTCCTTACTATTCCCGGATTCTTTTTCCCTTAATCTATTTCATCATCGGTCTTTTCTGCTTCGCCAACGGAATTTTGGTTTTCCTTCTCCGCTCTGAAGATTCGAGGGCTCGAATCTTTTATTGGGCCTCTTTAGCCTTCGCTTCAGCCATTATCATAAGTGGCGGTTTTTACTGCTTGCGAAAAGATTGGTTCTCCTACATTCCCGGGGTTCTTTATTATTTTTCCTATCCTTTAGCACCGGCTCTTCTCCTTCATTTTTCTCTTAATTTCTCAAAGATTAAACTCAAAATAAATAAGTTTATTATTTACTTTCCAGCTCTGATTTTTGCTGGGTTCCTGGAAGCGACATTTGTTAATGCCAGCTTGCAATCTTCGATCGAAATCCACCGTTTCTATCAATCGGTGGTGTATGCTTTTCGATGTTATGTGATTTTGTTTGTCTTTCTATCGGTTCTCACCCTTATCATCAGTTATAGAAAAGCTACCCTTGAAGAAGAGCGCGCCCAGATAAAATGGATTTTTTATGGGCTTTTTATAGGCTTGGGGCCGTTTATTCTTCTCCGCCAATTGCCCCTAATTTTTGAATTAAAGCCCCTTATTTCAGAAGAATTGGCCACCGTATTTTTTGTCTTCGTCCCTCTGGCTTTTGCTTTCTCCATAATTATGTTTAAGTTGATGAACATAGAGCTGGTCATTAATCGCAGCATTGTCTACGCCATTTTGACTGTTTTCACGGTTAGTATTTATCTTTTTTCCGTTCATCTTTTTCAAAATATTTTTTCAAAATTCTTTTCCACACGAGAAACAATCATTTCTGTGTTTGGTGCTTTAGTGGCGGCAGTCGCCTTCCATCCTGCGCGGAGAAAAATCCAGGTATTTGTGGATAAGACATTCTTTCGGATAGGCTATGATTACAAAAAAAGCATTCTCAGTTTCAATGAAAAAGCCCACAAAATGGTGAACAGCGAGCATCTTACCGATTTTTTCCTGTTAAAAACAAAAAAAACTTTGCCCTTAGAGCATCTTGGAGTTTTTGTTTATTCTATTCAATCTGGAAGACCTAAACTCCTCATAGGAAAAAATGGAGATATTGCCCTCGGTTCTCTGCCTTCTCTCAGCTTCAAATCAGATAAAATTTTGGCCAGGAAAAAGGCTGTTCGAACGGAAGAAAATATAGATTTTTCTCAAGAGAAGGCTATTGAAGAAAAAAATATAGAGATGGTCATTCCTCTTTCCTTCAGATCATCTGATTTAGCGGGTCTCTTATCCATCGGGAAGAAAAAGTCTGGTGAGAGGTTTACTGGGGATGACCTTGAGCTCTTGCTCACTATGGCCAGAGAACTGGCTTTAAACCTGGAGAGGATCAGGCTTCTGGAAGAAGTGTTCGAGGAAAGGGCAGAGAGAAAAAAATTGGATGAGATCAACCGCCTTAAAACTGAATTCATTTCTACTGTTTCCCATGAACTGCGAACTCCTATGAGCTCCATCCGGGGATTGACTGAAGTCCTCCAGGCAGGAAAGATAAGAAATAAGGTAAAACGAGATGAGCTTTTGAATCTTGTTGCTAGTGAAAGCAGCCGTTTGTCTCAATTTATTCACAATATCCTTGATTTTGGAAAGATTGAAAAACAGGATAAAACTTATAATTTTCAGGAAGTCAAACTACAGCCTTTAATAAAAGAAGTGGTGAAACTTGCTCAATATAGGTTGGAATCAGAAGGGTTTGTACTCCGAACACATCTACCAAAAAAATCTATCTTTTTGAAGATAGACCAGGATGCTGTGAAGCAGGCTTTGACTAATCTCGTAGATAATGCTATAAAGTATTCGTCAGATGAAAGGGAAATTGTGATCAATGTTATAGAGGGGAAAAGAGAGGTAGAGATCCAAGTTGAAGATAAAGGAATCGGAATTCCTCTTGAAGGGCAAGAGAAGATATTTAAAGGATTCTACCGGCATCCCGAAGCAATCAGAAGCAATCCCAAAGGCGTGGGATTGGGACTAAAAATTGTCAAACACATCATGGATGCTCATAAAGGAGAAATTAAAGTTGAGAGTCAATCAAATAGAGGGAGTACTTTTAGTCTGGTTTTTCAAAAGTCATGAAAAAAATATTAATCATCGAAGACGATAAAGCTTTTCTTGAAACTTTAACTTCTTCCCTGGAAACTGAAAACTTCAAAATCGTATCAGCAACTGATGGAGAAAAAGGTTTTCAACTCGCCTGCCAGGAAAAAGTGGACTTGATAATTCTTGACTTAGTCCTTCCTTCCTTGAGTGGAATAGATATTTGCCAAAAGCTTCGGGAAAAAGGAATCATGTATCCAATAATCATGCTTTCGGGGAAGAAGAAAGAGGAAATAGACAAAGTTTTAGGATTAGAGCTCGGCGCAGATGATTATCTCATCAAGCCTTTTGGGACCAAAGAACTTCTTGCCAGAATAAAAGCTGTTCTCCGCCGCTCCAAACCCGAAGCTCCAGAAATTGAAGAGTACTCCTTTGGAGATGTTTACCTGAATTTTAAAAAGCAAATCGCCTTGAAAGAAAAAAAAGAGCTCTCCTTGACAGCCAGAGAATTTGCCCTCCTTAAATTACTTATCTGCCACGAGGGAGAGGTCGTGAGCCGCAATACTATCCTTAACGAAGTGTGGGGGTATGATAAATTCCCAACAACCAGGACAGTCGACACTTTTATTCACAATTTAAGACAAAAAATTGAAGATAATCCAACAAAACCGGTCCATCTCCTTACTGTGCCCTGGTCAGGATACAAGTTTATAAAATAAATAATTTTTAACTCTTCTTTCTTTCCAATTCAGTCAAGTTTTTCCTTCTTATCTCATTTTTTTCAATATTTTTCTTTTTTTTTAACAAAATCTTAACAAACTCTTTGCAACTTTTTGACAACTTTTGTTTTAGGAAGAATTAAATTTTTATTGATAAATGTATGAGGACATATCATGGCTATTCAACAATATGCAAACCTTCTGAGCTTTGCTTTCTGGAAGGCTTTTTGGTTGACCATGAGACCATATCTGACATTTGTCTCAGGAGCCGCAGGCTTGGTTGGGCTGGCGTTTGTGGAGAGGATAGAGGCGGTCAAATTTGCGTTCGCTTTTATTCCTTTATTTTTATCCTATGGATTTGGCCAGGCTTTGACAGATTGTTTTCAAATGGATACGGATGCGATTTCGTCGCCCTATCGCCCTCTAGTAAGAGGAATAATTTCCCGCAAACAGGTTTTGATGGTGAGCCTCACCGGTTTAGCCCTAGGTGTCTCAATCATGACCTATTTAAATCCAGCGGTTCTTATTATTGGGATTTTAGCAGTGATTGGATTGTTAACTTATACCAAGTTTAAAAGATTCTGGTGGGGTGGACCGCCCTGGAATTCCTGGGTAGTTGCTTTATTGCCTGTAATGGCAATTCTGGTAGGCAGAGAGCATCGATTCGGAAAAATCATCAGTTTGGAGTTCTCAACTTCTTTGCCCTTTATTTCTGCAGTCATGGCAATTTTCTTTGCCTATGGCAATTTTGTAGTCATGGGCTATCTTAAAGACATCTCAGCCGATAGAAAAACAGGATACAGGACTTTTGCTGTTGTTTTCGGTTGGAGACCTACTGCCATTTATAGTGATATAATTGCTTTCTTAGCCGCTTCTTTCACCTGTTTAGTTCTTATTTCAAGGGTCCGTTTTGTCATTTTTGGAGTGGTGTTTTTTATCATTGCTTTGGCGATTAACCTTTACGCCCAAATCAGAATCCATCAAATTCGAGATGAAAATAAGGCCCATGGCCCGATAGCTAATGTCGTTCGGGCCTTTATTCTATACTGTGCCGCAATAATTGTGTCTCTAAAGCCTTATTGGGTGATTTTCTTAGGAATCTTTTATCTTTTTTTTGAAATAACTTTGAAATTTAGACCAGAAGAAAGGCAGGTGTAAAAATATGCTTGTTCTCCTGAATAAATATTCAAATAATGGAAAAGGTTTCCAGAAATGGGAAGAGTTTAAAGATGAACTTGAGGAAAAATACATTGGTCGCAATTATAGTCTGATTTCTGATTTTGCAGGTTTAAGTGATAATCTGCACCGGGAATTTAAAAGGGGAGAGCGAACATTCGTAGCAGCTGGCGGTGATGGAACTATAAATTTTTTACTGAATCAAATCATGCACATGAAAGAAAGAGAGCGTAATCAATTGGTCGTTGGAGCTATTGGTTTAGGTTCGAGCAACGATTTTCACAAGCCCTTTTCTGAAAATAGCTTCCTGAGTAATAAGGTTCCTTTAAAATTGAATCATAAGAACGCTGTGGAACACAACGTCGGCCAGGTTGATTTTGAGGATGAGAATGGAAAATGGCAAAGAAAATATTTCATTATAAATTGCGGCCTTGGAGTCGTTGCTCAAGCCAATTATCTATTCAATTCCAAGGATAAAGTAGTCAAGTGGTTGAAATCCAAATGGGTTATGGGAACGATCTGGTATGCTGCTCTAAAGACATTGATTGCTGCTCAAAACATCCCAGCGAAGATAATGATTGGTGATGAAAATTACAAGACAGAAGTCACCAATTTGAGTGTTATCATCAATCCTCACCTAAGCGGAAATTTTTGTTACGATTTTAAAATATCAGCGAGTAGTGACTACCTGGCCATAGCCCTCTGTGAGCGGATGGGACTATTATTAAGATTAAGGACGATTCTCTCCTTAACCCGAGGGAAATTTTTAGGACTACCTAAAACCAGAAGCTGGATGACGAACAGAATAGAAATACTTCCCACCTCTTTGACACCCTTGGAACTCGACGGAGAAGTCTATCTTGCTCGCAGCATTAAAATTGAACTTCTGCAAGGAGTTTTAAAAGTCAGCCAATGATGGAAAAAATTTTAGAAAACATAAAAATTGAGAAAATTGCCAGGAATTTTCTCGAAGCTCCGTATAAATTAAATAGAATACACGAAGCGGATGCGGAATTAATTGATCTGGGGAAGGAATATGATAAATATCTAGCCATAACTACCGACGCTTTGGTAGAAGAGATTGCCAATGGATTATATGATGATCCTTATCTCATAGGCTGGATGCTCGTGATGTCTAATTTTTCAGATTTGGCAGCAGTAGGTGCCGAACCCCTGGGCATACTTATATCAATCAGTTATCCCTCTGCTCAGGATGAGGCATTCATGGCCAGACTGGCAAAAGGAATTTCTGATGCCTGTCAGGAGCTAAAAACTTTTGTTCTCGGTGGAGATACTAACGAGGGAAGAGAATTTCTTTTCTCTGGTTGTGCAGTTGGACTTGTTCCCAGGAAATTAACCATTACTCGATTAGGTGCAAAACCAAAGGATAAATTATTCCTTACTGGTGGGGCAGGATTGGGGAGTATTTTCGCCTTTTTGAAGTTATCGAAGCAGGATTTTCCATTCCTGGACGGATTTTATCAGCCAAAAGCGAGGATTGAGGAAGGGAAAATCATAAGGAAATATGCCTCATGCTGTATGGATACCAGCGATGGCGTTATTCATACTGTAGATACGCTCATGCGACTAAATCGCTGCCAATTCGTCCTTAACGATGACTGGGATCGCATTTTACATCCAATAGCCTCGCAATTGTGTCAAATCAGAAATCTACCTCCCTGGTTAGCTCTAGCAGCGGTTCATGGGGAATTTGAACTTTGCTTTACCATAAGCCCTCAAAATGAAAAAGAACTTCTTATTGAAGCTAAAAAAATTGGTTGGAATCCAATTTTAATCGGTGAGATTATCGACGGGCATGGCGTAAGCATCATGACTTCGGAAAGGTTAGTTCCAGTTGATACAGCTTTAATTAGAAATATTTCTGAAACTGCAGGTTCAGATCCAAATGTCTACCTGAAAAAGTTGATTGAAATTGCATTGAAGGCTGCTATTTGATAGTTTTGATGTACCCATTTTAAATATGATTAGGAGAAATTTAATGCTCAAAGAGAAGGTCATAATAATCACTGGCGCTGCTGGTGGTATCGGTTCAGCCACAGCAAATCTTTTTGCTCACCATGGCGCAATTCTAATCCTGACTGATGTTGACAGAGAGAAATTAAAAAAGCTCGGAGAAGTTCTAAAGCATTGGGGAACCAAAGCACTGACCATTGAACATGACGTCAGAGATTCTGAATCCTGGGAATCTCTTATGGAGAGAGTCGTGAAAGAATTTGGCAAAATTGATGTTCTCATTAACAATGCCGGCGTTATTCAACCAGGACCCGCAGAAATGATTAAGTTGGATGAAGTTAAACACCAGGTTTCAGTAAACTTATTAGGAACAATTTATGGATGTCGATCTGCTTTACGCATTATGAAGGTACAGAAATTCGGAAAAATTGTTAATGTTGCATCATTAGGAGGTATTGTTCCGATGCCTGGCGAAGCAGTCTACAGTGCCACCAAATACGCCATTCGAGGTTATTCTCTCTCACTTCACGCTGAATTGCATAATTCCCCCCTTGAAATAGCTGTGGTTTGCCCGGATTCTGTGGATACTCCCCAGCTCGATTATGAACTCTTGTTTGATGAGGCTGTGCTTTCTTTTATTGGGGAACCTTTAAAACCTGAAAAAGTAGCCAAAGGAATACTCAGGGCAGTGAATAAAAAAAAGCCGGAAATGCTAATCCCGACCGGAATGGGGATTTTTTGCCGATTCGGGATGTCCTTCCCTAGACTTTTCTTCTTTCTTTTACCTCTGTTGAAGAAAATAGGGACAAGCACGATAAAAAAAAGAAGGAAAGAAAAGGAACGAGATAGGTAAGGCAGAATATAACATGATGAAGACGAAATCTGCCAAAAGGATTAAAGCCGTTGCCATTATGGAATTAGCACTAGCAGTTGGAATAATATCATTCTGGATAACTTTCTTTTCTACAGATTTAGTAAATATAAACGATCCTGACTTGAAGGAAATTTATCTGGCTTTTGAATCGGTTTTTCCCATGCCAGATATGTATCTTGCTCTACTCCTGATCGTCGGAGGAATAAGCTTGTTGAGAAAAAAGCCTTATGGTTATTTCTTTTCCCTTCTGGGAGGAGCTTCACTTATCTTTCTTGGGCTTTTGGATATCTCGTTTAATACTCAACATGGAATTTATCTCCTCGGGATCGGAGAAGCTGTTATGAATGGGGCAATAAATTTGCTGTGTCTTGGTTGCGGCCTGTTTATTATTTTCACTGTCTGGAAGAATAGAATAAATTGAGAAGATAGAGGCGGTAGTCAGCCATTTTTTTTCATTCCAACCTTTTTTAACAAACTCTTAACAAATTCTTAACAACTCTTTGACAACTCTTGATATAGGGGGACTTATATTAACTGTGAAAGAGGAGAAGTTGAAAAAATGGCAAAAATTAAGGCCTCGAGAGTGCTAATAACAGGAGCTTCCTCTGGAATTGGCAAAGCGACTGCCTTTGCATTGGCTGGAAGAGGAGCGAAATTGGTTTTAGCATCCCGCAGTTTTAACCGCTTGGAGGAAGTGGCTTCTCAAATCAAGAATGCTTACCCAGATCTCACTAAACCTCTAGTGGTGTCTTGTGATGTAACCAACAGAAGAGACGTAAAGAGATTAATAAGGAGTACTATGGATTTTTTTGGAGGAATCGATATCTTGATAAACAATGCAGGCATAGGTGTTTATGGTGAAAGTGATAGAACAACTATAGAAGATTTCCGCTCAGTGATGGAGGTCAATTTCTTTGGAGCAATTCAATGTATGTTAGAAGTCCTGCCTGTTATGAAAAATGCAGGGAAAGGGTTGATAGTCAACATTGCATCTGTGGCAGCCAAACACGGTATCCCTTACCTTGGGGCTTATAGCGCGAGTAAGGCTGCTCTTGCGGCCTTAAGCCAGAGTTTTCGTGCTGAGCTTTCAAAGAGTGGAATCTCTATAATGATTGTCTATCCAGGATACACTCAAACGGATTTTTTTAAAAAAGAAAAGAAAGTGGGGGGAGCCCATCGACCCCCGGAACCTTATGCCTCTGTTCAGAATGTAGCTAGGGCTATTATCAGGGCCATTGAAAATTGCAGACGAGACCTCATTCTTTCTCTTGAAGGCAAAGCTCTGGCTTTATCTCAGGAGATGATGCCGTGGATTGTTGAAAAAGCTATGGAGAAAACTGCAAATAAATTAAGAGATGAATAGGAGAAATATAATGAATAAGCCCAAAATGCAAATTATTGTGCTTTTTCAAAATCTTGGAGAAAATCAGGCTTACTTTGCCCGTTCCCCGGCTCCACCCTTATCAGGCGCCCTAGTGGCAGCTTTGACTCCACCCTTAGTGGAAGTCGAACTTCTCCATGAGATGGTTCGGCCCATCAATTACAATACCGATGCAGATTTTATTGCTCTTAGCTTTATGGACTTTTGTGCTCCCCATGCCTTTGAAGTAGCTAAAAAATTTAGAAAACTCGGTAAAACAGTCGTAGCAGGCGGAAAGTATCCCTCCACTTTCCCTAAAGAGGTTATCCCTCATATGGATTCAGTAGTCATTGGTGAAGCAGAACCTGTGTGGCCTCAAGTTGTTGAAGATATGGTTAAAGGGAGACTGAAGAAAGTTTATGAAGCCCCATTTGCCCCCTCTTTGGAGAATATACCTCCTCCGCGTTATGATCTCATTGAACCTGACTTCTTGGTTCCAGTTGTGACCGAAGCTACAAGAGGATGTAAGTATAGGTGCAGCTTTTGTCAACTCACGATTAAGAACACGCCGTTTCGCTGCCGACCAATCGGGGATGTAATTCGTGATCTCACGGCTACGACTGAACTCCCCTTTCATAAACGTAAAATGGCGATGCTGCTGGATAATAATCTCGGGGGAGATATGGGTTATGCCAAGGAGCTATTAAAGGAGATCGCCAAACTGAAACTCTGGGGGTTGGGAACCCAGTTCAGTTTTGATTGTCTTCACGATGATGAGTTTGTAGACTTACTCGTTGAGGCTCATTGTGGAATGGCTTTTATAGGCTTGGAGTCTTTGAGCGAGCCAAGCCTTAGATCAGTGCATAAAAGGCAGAATAGAGTTGAAGAATACAAGGATCTGTTTCAAAAGCTTAAGAGAAAAGGAATTCTCACCTTCACAGGATTGATGCTGGCTCTTGATGAGGATACACCCTCCTATTATGAGAGCTTGCCCGAGAAACTTGATGAGATCGACCCCAGCTCAATTCTCACTTCTATTTCTATACCGATTCCCGGAACTCCATTCCATAAAAAGGTTGAGTCAGAAGGACGTATATTTGATAGAGATCTTTCTCATTATGAGGGCGACCATCTTGTTTTTAAGCCTAGACGAGTCACTCCTGCTCAGGTCTTTGGAGCCTATCGCAGGATCAATAAGCACTTCTATTCATGGAAGAATATCCTCAAGCGCTGGTGGAGGTTCATCTCTGTGATGAAGTCTAAGGGAAATTTGTTGAGGCGAACATTCAACACTTTGATCATTTCTGTCATTATCTTGAAATTATCCATTTTCCAGCGAGATCATGCGGAGAAAAAGGTGTATCCAGTTTATACTTAATTGATATTTTTAATCCTTTTTATTATCCTAGAGAACAAAAAAGGGGAAAAATGAAGAAAAACTTGTTTCAGGTATTTCCAACTGTATTTTCATTTCTCTTTTTCATGATCATATCATCAATTAGCAATGCTGAAATTCCAAAAGAGGAATCAAGAAAAAGCGAAAAATCCCTGAGCGTGTTTCCGATTCTTATATATGATACAGATATTGGAGTAGGGTATGGAGCGAAAGCAAAATTTGTTGATTACCTATCCAAAAGAGAATCCTTTGACTTCATATTCTTCAACTCAAGCAAGGGAGAAAGATGGTATGTCTTTACTTTTGCTATTCCGGACATCGAGATTCGTCAGAGGAAAAGATATCCTCTTTCCTTCGACATAAGAGCTGAGTACGATAAATATCTGAAGTATTATCACTATGGATGGGGATCGGACTCAAAAAAAGAAAATCAGACCGAATTCACCTTTGAAAAAAAAGAACTCCAGTTGACCTTCGGAAGAGGTTTCTCTCCCAGTTTTGTGCTGGAGGGAAGCTATATCATCAAGAACATAAAGTATTTCGACATTGAGGAGAATAAAACCTTTACCGAAACCCTTAAGGAAGTGGGAGAGCAATTTTCCCCTTTTGTTACTCTTGTTATTCGCTATGACACTTCAGACAGTCAAATCCATCCCAAGAAAGGTTTTCGCCTTCTCCTCCAGAATGACTTTGCTGCCAAGGCCTTAGGGAATAAGAACGCCCAATTTCATCGCCTCACTTTAGAATTCAGAAAATATACCCTTATTTTCGGCCCGAATGATGTCCTGGCCTTTCGTACCCTTGTTCAAAAGATAGGAGGTAAGAAAATTCCTCTCTTTGAGATGTCTGTTCTGGGAGGCGGTTCAACAATGAATGCTATGAGAGGCTACAAGCTGAACCGGTTTAATGAAAAAGGAAAATTTTTGATTAACCTCGAGTACCGATTTCCCATATGGAAAAAGCTGGGAGGAAACGTTTTTGTGGACGGAGGAAGCGTCTGGCCTTCCTGGAGTGAAATAAATTTTCGCAATATCGCTGTTGATATTGGTATAGGATTGAGGTATTATCTACAAAACTTTGTGGTCAGGTTTGACATGGGATTTAGCAAGGAAGGCACGGGAATTTATTTCAATTTTGGTCATATTTTTTAAGAATTCAGAAAAGAATATCAGTGGAAGAAGATAAAAACAGGCTCAGCTTTTTTCTTTTTGTCTTTGGTTTAGCTTTTTCATTTTTCCATATTGTGCCGACTTTTCTCCCTGCTATTCTCAAACAACCTTTAACTTGGGGAGACACACTTGATTTTTTGACACCTTTGGCAGTAATTCCTTTAGCTTTTCTTATTTATATCCGCACCCGGAAAGTCCTGCAATCTCAAGATACTCTTGGATCCTCACCCAGAATTTTAAAAGTTCTAGCGAAAGTTTTGCTCGGTCTAGGATTTCTTTTTTATGTAGATGGGCATGGACTTCATCTGGCGGCGAATTCTATTGCCCGGCTCATTCAGAAAACGGAAAACTCAGAGTTGTACAGAGCGACCTATCTTTTTGATGAGATAATCAGCCACATCATTCTGGATGGAGGAGCTTTCCTGATTTCGGTGGGATTAATCCTCTTTGCTTTGAAACTTTCTTTTAAATCTCTCTCTTGGAAAAACCTAGTCTTTATTTCCCTGGGAGCTGCTTTCTATGGCTTTACTTTCACCACAAACTGTATTGAAGGCCAGACAGTGATTATCTACTTTCCTGCTGCTGGAATAGGTTTTCTTCTGTCACTCTTTCTCTATTTAAAAAATCGAAAACAAAACATTCACAATCCAGTTCTAATATCTTTTTTGAGTGCCTACTTTTTAAGTGTTCTTCTTTTTTCTTACTGGGGAATTTCCCGTTCAGGTTTCCCTCAGTTCAGTGAGTTAGGCTGGATTTGAACGGAGGTAAGCAGTGGATAAAAATGATTTTGACATATCCATCATTCGTCCGGAAATGCGTGCTGAGAACTTTAAGTGGAGAGGAGGGGATTTATCTGCTGAAGAGGTAAAGGCAGTAAAGAGGGGACTCCATACTCTTCATACCCTGGAGACCATGGCCGTCAATATCTACAAGTTCCAAATTACAAGAAAGCCAAGCGAACTCAATCTCCAGCTTACCGCTGCCATGGGCAACGAGATGACCCATCTTCAGGATTTCCTGATCAAACTCTTTGAGTATGGCTTTAGACCGAGTAAGCTCAGGTTTCTGTATTGGATTGTGGGCTTGGGCTTGGGATTTGTTTCGCGACTTTTGGGGAGCAAGGCGATTCTTAAAACAGGAATCTGGGTTGAGAAAAAAGCTGTTCGCCACTATGACGAAATGTTAAAGGATATAAAATGGGACGAGGAAACCCGCCGCTTTATCGAGAAAGACCGGGCTGACGAAGAAGGCCATCTCAACCGCTGGAAAAAGCTTTTAAAATCAGGCTAGCTCTTCGAGGACAACCGCTAAAAATTTCCAGAATTTCTCCACTGAATCAATATTAATCCTTTCCTCTGGGGAATGGGGGTGTTCGATGGTAGGACCAAAAGAAATCATGTCCATTCCCATAAATTTCTCTCCGATGATTCCACATTCAAGGCCAGCGTGGACAGCCTCAACTTCAGGCTCTTTCTGGAAGACTTTGAGATAAATGTCTTTGAGAATCTTGAGCAAAGGAGAATCAAGGTTGGGCATCCAGCCAGGGTATCCTTCAGGTTGAATGAGCTTGGCCTGAACGAGTTCTCCTATTCCTGCAATCATATTCCTGGCCGCCTCCAGGGCAGAAGCCACTGAACTGCGGCTACTGCAGATGATTTCAGATTGGTCCTTATGAGTGTGTATGATGGCAAGATTAGTGGATGTCTCCACGAGTTCCTCTATTTCAGGGTGCATGGCAATCACTCCATGAGGAAGGGCTAAGAGTAAATTGACGAGAGCTCTGTGAGAATCTGAAGATAGGGGATTTTCTTTATCTCCTTCGATTTTCTCAAAGGAAAATTTGGTTTCCTTTTCCACAACCTTGTACTCGTTCTGAATCTTTTCATAGGCCTTTTGGAAGAAAGAAAATAGGGCATCGAATTGTGCAGGTTCAATAAGAAGTTCAGCCTCTGATTCCCTAGGAATAGCGTTTCTCTTGTTTCCGCCCTCTATCCGGATAAGCCCGAATTGAAATTCTTTAGACGCCTGCCAAAGTAAACGAGCTAAAAGTTTTATGGCATTTCCTCTTCCTTGATTGATGTCAAGACCTGAGTGACCGCCTCTCAAACCAAAAATCTTAAGCCGGGTTAATTCTCCTCCTTTTATTTTTTCCCTTTTTAGAGGAAGAACGATTTCAGAATCAGCTCCTCCGGCACAACCAATGGTAAATGTTCCTTCATCCTCGCTGTCAAGGTTGAGGAGTTTTTTCCCTTTAAGAAAATCCGATTCTATCTTGGTCGCTCCAGTGAGGCCTGTTTCTTCATCCACTGTAAAAAGAAACTCTAAGGGACCATGCAGGAGAGACTCATCTTCCATAACGGCGAGCGAAGCAGCCACCCCGATTCCATTATCGGAGCCAAGAGTGGTTCCTTGGGCTTGGATCCAACCTTCCTTTATTTCGGCTTGGATAGGATCTTTGCTGAAATCATGTTCCACATCAGAATTTTTTTCACAGACCATATCCAGATGGCCCTGGAGAATGACGGTTTCTGAACCTTCATGGCCTGGAGCCGCTTTTTTCTCGACCACAACATTGCCGACTTTATCCCTCTTTGAGGTTAAATTCAGTTCCTTGGCCACCGACATGATATAATCTCCTATCGCCTTTTCGTTTCCAGAGCATCGGGGGATGGTTAGGATTTTCTCGAAGTATTTCCAGATAAGCGAAGGTTTCAATCCTTCAAAGATAGCTGACATCACAGGTCCTCCTTTAATATTAAGGATTGCTTTTTTGAGATGAAATAATCTCATAAGAAAAGGAAAGATGCAAGCAGGATTTTTCAATCATTGATTTTCATTTTTGTTTTCTTTAAAATGCAGATACTTCTGAATGACAGAAAAATCCTTAAGAGCGTTATTTGAAAAGCTCTATGAATTTCCTCCTGAAATTCTTTCCTCAGCTCCGGGGCGAATAAACATCATCGGAGAGCATACCGATTATAATCTTGGTTATGTTTTACCAGCAGCCACTAACTTCCGCCTGTATTTTCTGGCTTCCAAAAGAGAAGATGAAAAAGTATTGGTGCGGGCTGAGAATTTCCAAGAAGAAGAAAGTTTCACTTTAAAAGACATCTCCCTTCCTCAACAAAAAAAATGGATTAACTATATTAAAAGCATATTTTGGGTCTTGGAAAAAGAAGGATTTCACATCCGGGGCATAAATGGCCTCTTATGGGGCGATATTCCCCTTGAGGCGGGACTTTCTTCTTCGGCAGCTCTTGAAGTTAGCCTTATCAGTGGTCTGGACAAGCTTTTCAAGCTTAATCTTGAACCAGAGAAAAAGGCACTTCTGGCCCAAAAGGCAGAGAATGACTTTGTCGGAGTCAAATGCGGCCTTATGGACCAGTTCATCTCCATCTTTGGTCAGAAAAACAAAGCTATGTATCTTGATTGCGAAAATCTCCGCTTTGAACTGATTCCTCTTAATCTTCAGAAGCAAGGTTTAAGCCTCCTCGTCTACGATACGCGGGTGAGGCGAAAATTGGCCTCTTCCCATTACAACCTGAGACGTCGAGAATCAGCCGAAGCTCTTGCTTTACTGAAAAAAAATGGGTACCGCAGCTTTAAAGAAACCAATTTGGAGGCGCTGGAGAGGATGAAAAACAGAATGAATGAAGTCATCTACAAAAGAGCCAAACATGTGATCAGCGAGAATTTGAGAGTAAAAAAGGCTGTAAAAGCCTTAAGAGAAGATAATTTTTATCATCTAAAAGAGCTCCTCTTTCGTTCTCACCAGAGCTTAAGGGATGACTATGAAGTTTCCTCTCCAGAGCTTGATTTGTTGTATGAAGTGGCAAAGGAATTTCCAGGCTGCTTTGGAGCTCGATTAACTGGAGCAGGTTTTGGAGGCTCAGGAATCGCCCTGGTGAAGAAGCCAAGAGTCGAGGCCTTTAAGAAACAACTCCTTGAGAAGGCGGGGAGGGAAGGATTCCCAAGGCCTGAGATTTATAAAATCAAAGTGGGAGAAGGGGCTAAGATCTGCTGAGGTTGGAGGATAGGGGATGAAAAAATTCTTTTTATTCATATTTATATTCTGTTTACTTAATTTAATCTTGGAAGGCAATGAGAGGGATTTGATCAATAAATTTCCCTTAAAAAAAGGAAAACTCCACTTGAGCCGTTTTATACTGCCTCATAATTATTTCGATAGTGTTGGTCAACAAAGTGCCATACTCGGCCGCGAGGATGGTGATTCTGAAATTTGGATTTATCCTTACAAAGTCCTTCATAATTTTTGCCTCTATTTTTTATTAGAAGAGGAAAACAAACTCCTTGATGGCAAAACGATCGTCAGCAGAATAGATGTTTATCCCCACCAAACAATTCTTCGCTATGTTCATCCTTTGTTCAGGGTGGAAGAAATTTTTTTCTCCCCATTGAAAGAATCAGGAACTGTGATTCTCCTTTCTGTGAAGACGACAAAACCTCTCTCTATCATTGTCAGTTTTGCTCCTGATTTGAAGCTTATGTGGCCGGCGGGCTTGGGAGGCCAATACAGTTATTGGGATGAAGGAAATAAATATTTTGTTTTCTCCGAAGGGACGAGCAAAAATGTTGCCCTGGTGGGATGCCCGGTCAGCGAGAAATTTTCTTCTGGGCCAGCCCATGCCTTTCCTGAGCAAGATATGAAGATTAAAATTCCCATAGATCTCGAAAAAACCGATTACTATTTTTTCCCCATTTTTGCTTCAGCCAGCCACCAAGGGCGAAAAAAAGCAGATGAAATCTATCTTCGCTTGAATAGGGAGTTTAAACAGCTTTATCTCGAGAAATTCGATTATTATGAAAGACTGGAAGAAGAGTTGCTTTCTATTCAAACTCCCAACCAAACACTGAATCAGGCTTTCCAATGGGCAAAAGTTGCCGTGGATAAGGCCTTTGTCTGCAATCCTCAGCTGGGTTGCGGATTGGTGGCCGGCTATGGTCTTTCCGGTCAGAGGGAAAGGCCTGGTTTTGCCTGGTTTTTCGGGGGAGACACGTTTTTCAATTGCCTGGCTTTGAACAGCTTCGGTTCCTTTGAAATCTCCCGTCAAGGCCTTACTCTGGTGAGGAATAACCAACGTCAAGATGGAAAAATCATGCACGAGCTGTCCCAGGGAGCCGGCTTCATTCCCTGGTTCGAAGAGTATCCCTATGGCTTCTATCATGCTGAAACAACTCCCTATTATATAGTTGCTCTCTACGATTATCTGAATTGGACAGGCGATACGGATTTCTTAAGAGAGAGCTGGCCTTCGTTGAAGAGAGCTTACAATTATATCCTCTCGGCTGATACAGATCATGACGGCCTCATGGAAAACACGGTGGCAGGATTGGCAGCTCTGGAACTTGGGACCTTCCTAGAAAAAACCAAATCAGACATCTATTTAGCGGCCTTGTCAGCTGAAGCTTTCAAAGCATTTTCAGGAATGGCTTGCCTAATGGGAGAAAAGGAGTTGGCTCAGGAGTCAAACAAATTATTTAAAAAAGCTTTAATGTCTCTCCGAAATAAGTTCTGGGTAGAAGAAGAAAAAAGATATGCCCATGCGCTCACTGTTGAAGACAAGCCTTTGACAGAAACAACCATCTGGCCCTTCATGCCTCTTTTTTTCCGACATCTTCCTGCTGATAAAGCCGACTTCACCTTAGATATCTTTTCCTCTGCTGAAATGAGCACGGATTGGGGAGTTCGTTCTCTCTCGCCAAAAAGTACCTATTATGACCCCTTAAACTATAATTACGGGACAGTTTGGCCTTTTCTCACTGGATACACCTGTCTCGCTGAGTACAATTATAACCGGGAACAGGCCGGTTTTTCTCACCTCATGCAGCTAGCTAACAATACATTTATCGATGCCCTAGGATTCTGCTCAGAACTTTTCTCAGGAGAATTTTTCATTCCTCTCGAGGAATCTGTTCCTCATCAGATTTTTTCTTCTTCTCCCATAATAACCTGTTTGGTTAGGGGGCTGTTAGGATTAAAAGGGAATGCGTTGAGGAGGGAAATCGAATTCAAACCCAATCTTCCTGGTGCTTGGGAAAAAGTGGAGATAAAAAACTTCATCCTGGGGAAAGATGTCTTTCGGATCAAGATTGAAAGGTCTGAGGGAAAGCTTGTTTTTCAAATCAGAGCTTCTTCAAAAGAGCCCTACCGCCTTTATCTTAGTCCTTCCCTGGGATACGGGGGCCGGATTAAGTGGGTAAGAGTCAATGGTGAGGTTAAGGATTTTGAAATAGAGAGGAACAGGGGAGAAGTACGCTGTGTACTTTCTTTAGAGCTAAAAAATCAAGTTGAGGTCGAAATTGAACATGAAGAATGTGTTTTCCTCTATCTTCCTCCTCATTTTCCTCTGATCGGGGATAAAACAAAGGGATTGAAAATAATCCGAGTTCATTTCAGAGATAATCAAATGAATATTCTTGCTGAAGGATTAGCGGGAAAAGAGTACTCCCTTGGCTTGTTTACCTCTCGTCCTATCCTTTCTTTGGACGGAGCTGAAGTTGCAAAAGAAGAAAGGCTTGAAAAAAAGTTAAAAATCAGTTTCAACCAAGAGAATAAGAATTATTCCAAAAAAGTAATTGTGATTAAATTCGAGTGAACAGTTGACATCCTTGATTTAATATAATAATAAGAAAAGAACAGTGGCGCCGCAAATTATTCTAGGGTGTGTTATTTCCTATTTTTTGGGCTCTATTCCCTTTTCTTATATTGTGGCCAGAAAAATAAAAGGCGTTGACATCCGAGTGGTCGGAGAAGGCAATGTCGGCGGACGGAATGTCTGGCATGTTGTAGGAAAGAAATATGGCGCCCTTGCGGGTGGACTTGATTTTACCAAGGGAATTTTAGCCTATTTAGTCGGCTTTATATTGGGACTTTCACCTTGGTGGATCTGGATCTGCGGAGTAGCTGTGGTTGCCGGCCATTGTTACCCTATCTTCCTTAAAGGGAGAGGGGGAAAAGGCTTAGGTGCTGCCTTGGGTTTTCTCACTGGCATGGAGCCTCTGCTCATTCTTTTTATTGCAGCCATATGGGGATTTTCTTACTTGGCCTTTCAGCATTCCCATACTCTGGTTGGTTGTTTTTAAAAGATCGTGGACAGAATTCTTTATCGTGACTGGTTTTCTCCTCTTGCTGGGAATAAAGAGAGTGATTGATGAGCCTTATATGAGAAAGATAAAGGAAGTCTCTGGAGGCTGGTAGAAAAGAATGGATTTTCTTCAGGTGTTAATTCTTTTTGTCCTTCTCCTTCTGCTCTTGAATTTACTCCAGAATATCCAAAAGCTAAAAGCTCAGAGAAGATTGAGGTTAAAAGAAGCACTGCCCCTTATTTCTGTCTTGATTCCAGCCCGGAATGAAGAAAGAAATATTAAAAACTGTATCAGTTC
>Ga0111227_1026_pt1 | contig 22602 bp, 21 predicted proteins | sample DeeMarSWOR152_54_FD_80391 | JGI IMG/M metagenome (GOLD analysis project Ga0111227, IMG submission 80391) | candidate division WOR-1 bacterium DG_54_3 | reverse complement strand
CAATCTGCCTTCAGGGTGTTTGAAAAAGCCATAAGCCCCAAAGAGCTCTATACCGCGGATGAATGCTTTATCACTTTTTCCGGTCCGGGAATTGTTCCCATTACCAAGATCTGGAACAAAAAGATTGGATCTGGAAAATGCGGCTCGGTTACGGCCAGTTTGATCCGGCTCTACGACGCCGAGACCAAAAAGAAATGAGGGCTGTTTTACTCCTCATCCTTATTTCGTCCCTCTTCCCCTCAGCAGGGATTGCGGCTAATCCCCTGCACCCTGGCAGATCAGCAGCAGCTATCATTGAAAAGGTAAATCAAAATATATTAAAAATTAAGGATGCCAGCATGGATATTACCCTGGATTATACCCTCTTTATTTTTGGCTGCTCCGGATTAAATCGTATGAAGGGCAAGGGTTATTATAAATCCCCGGATAAGATCAAGGCCACGCTCAACCACGTCACTTACTTTGCCAAAGGAAATAAAATCCGCAAAATAGATGCGGAAGGAAAGAGATTCTACCTAAGGTTGCTCCATTCCCTGGACTTCACCCCCGGCTTCCATGCCGGTCTGATTCCCTATAATTTTTTTCTGACGGTTATTAAAGATGACCCGGATGAAATTTCAATCGAAGGAATTCCAAAACCCGGAATCCTGAAAAATGTGGAAAAAGTCGTTTTTTACATTGATCCCAAAGAATATCTTCTCCGAAAGCTTGACCTGACCCTGGTAAACAAAAATCTCTCCGGGACAATAAATATCAACTACCAAAAAATACAAGGCCTCTGGGTCCCGGTCAGCTTTTATGGCCGAACTGCCATTGAAATCAGAGATAATGCCCTGGTTGGTATTGGAATTAAGCTCAAGGGCGAAAACTTTAAGATCAACAACGGCCTTTCGGATAAGCTTTTTGACCCCGGATTTTAAATTGTAATATAACCTTGACATTTATATTGATAAGGTTTATAATTCACACTCTGTAGAGGTTTGTAGATATTCAAAGGAGGTGAGGGTCATGTTTCGCTGGCTACATGACAGTCATAAACCGGTCTATACCATTAGCGTAGCCGCCGAACTCTTGGGGTGCCATCCCCGAACCCTTCGCATCTACGATGAGGAAGGATTGCTTCGACCGCAAAGAACCAAAAAGGAGTACCGCTTGTATTCCCAGCATGATCTTGCTATGATAAAAATGATCTGTTCTCTCATGGATAAATGGAGCCTGAACCTTTCAGGGGTTAAGGCCTTATTTGAGATGGCAAATCGCTTTGATATAGAAATTGATGAGATGTTCGACGAGATGCTGAATGTTTGATATAATCACTTTGTTGGAGGGTTGAAACCATGAAATGTCAAAAATGCAAAATTCGACCGGCCACGGTCCATATTACCAAGATCATCAACGGGAAAAAGATTACCCGCCATCTCTGCAACCAATGCGCCGCAGAAGAAGGTCTCTTGCCCGGCGTTCCGAGTTTTGAAGAATTTGGTTTTCCGGGATTTTTTGAATTTCCGGATATCTTCGCCTCTCTTTTCAAGCGCCGGCCTAGCGAACGTTTCTACGACTATTTTTCAGATGATGCACAAAAGGTCCTGCAACTAGCCACCGAAGAAGCCACCCGCCTTGGTCATGATCATGTTCGCACCGAACACCTCCTGCTTGCCTTAATCAAGGAAGAAAAGCTGGCCTTTAAAGTATTGCAAAAATTGGGAGTGGATGTGGTTAACCTTTTTTCAGATGTGGAATCCCTGATCGGCCGAGGAGAGGGCGCTCCTGAAAAAATCACCCTTTCCCCCCGGGCAAAAAAAGTATTGGAGCTGGCTTACAACGCCGCCCGCGAATTGGGCTTTAATTATGTAGGACCAGAACATATCCTCTTAGGGATTATTCGTGAGGGCGAAAGCCTTGCCGCCCAGGCCTTGCATAAAAGAAAAATAACCTTCGACAAGATCGCCAAAGAAATCATATCCGAAGCGGAAAAGGCCCTGGGTGAAGCAGCTGGCCCCCCCGAAGAGGAATTCCCCGAAATGCCTCCGGAAGAATTTGAAAGGCCGGAAGCCATGTTTGGCTTCCCCGGTCTGGGGATCGGCGCTCCCCCGCGCAAAGCCAAACCCGCCCTGGCCACTTTTGGTCGAGACTTAACCGCCATGGCGCGCGAAGGAACGCTCGATCCAGTCATTGACCGACAGAAAGAAATCGACCGGATCATGCGCATCTTGTCTCGAAGAACCAAAAACAACCCTGCCCTTCTTGGAGACCCAGGTGTGGGAAAAACTGCCATTGTGGAAGGTTTAGCCGAACGGATTGTAAGAGGAGAAGTGCCAGATGTTTTAAAAGACAAACAAGTGATCGCTCTCGATCTGGGCGGGATGGTGGCCGGGACCAAATACCGAGGAGAATTCGAAGCCCGGGTCAAGAAAATACTGGATGAAATTCTGGCCAAGAAAAGAAAGATCATTCTTTTTATCGACGAACTGCATACCCTGGTGGGCGCCGGAGGCGCAGAAGGGGCAATTGATGCCGGAAACATGCTCAAGCCTCCCTTATCCCGAGGAGAGTTGCAGGTCATCGGCGCAACCACGGTGGATGAATATCGAAAGCACGTTGAAAAAGATGCCGCGCTTGAGCGGAGATTCCAGCCGGTCATGGTCAACGAGCCCTCGGTTGAACTTACCATTGATATTCTTAAAGGTATTCGTGACCGTTACGAAGCCCACCACAATGTCAAGATCCCGGACGCAGCCCTGATCGCTGCCACTTCCCTCGCGGACCGGTATATTTCCGATCGGTTTTTACCGGATAAAGCCATTGACGTTATGGACGAAGCCGCCGCCAAAGTTAGACTGCGATTACTTTCTCCGGTAAAAAATATCCAGGCACTGAGAAGGGCCATCGAGAAGGAAAAAAGAGAGAAAGACGCTGCCCTCGCCGCTCAAGACTATGAAAAGGCAGCAAAATTAAGAGATAAGATTGCAGAAGCCGAAAAGAAGCTGAAAACGCTTGAAGAAACCCATAAGGTCGAGCTCGAACGCGGCGAAGCCATGGTAACCGAAGACGACATTGCTGAAATTGTTTCAGACTGGACAGGAATTCCAGTAGTTAAGCTCACCGCTGCCGAAACCGAAAAATTAACCCGCATGGAAGAGGACTTACACAAACGCGTTATCGGACAAGACGAAGCCATCCGGGCAATCTCTCAAGCCATCCGCAGAGGAAGGGCGGGCCTCAAACCACCTCAACGGCCGATTGGCTCTTTTATCTTTGCCGGTCCAACCGGTGTCGGAAAAACAGAGATCGCCAGGCGCCTGGCAGAATTCTTATTTGGAACCCAGGATGCTTTGATCCGCATGGATATGTCCGAATTCATGGAAAAACACACGGTTTCCAGACTGATCGGCGCCCCGCCCGGTTATGTTGGATATGAAGAAGGCGGAAAGCTAACCGAAGCCGTAAGAAGAAAGCCATATTCGGTTATCCTTTTTGACGAGGTGGAAAAAGCCCATCCGGATGTCTTTAACATTCTCCTCCAAATGCTTGAAGACGGAAGATTAACCGATTCCAAGGGTCATACTGTGGACTTCAAAAATACGGTTATCATCATGACCTCAAATATCGGCCAGAAATTGATTGTCGACCAAGGCTCGATTGGATTCATGGCCAGAGAAGATCGAGAAGCCTCTTACGGCAAGATGAAAGATACCGTTCTGGATGCCATGAAAAGGGAATTCCGACCAGAATTTTTAAATCGGATCGATGAAATCGTTGTCCTTCATCCCTTAACGGATGAAGAGTTAAAAAAGATTGCCGGCCTCATACTCTCCGATGTCCAGAAACAAGTTAAGGATCAGGAGATGGAGCTCGAGATAACCGAGGCTGCCAGAGAAGTCATTGTCAAAGAAGGGTATGAACCCAAGTTTGGAGCAAGACCTCTCCGCCGAGCGGTTCAACGCCTGATCGAAAACCCTCTCTCCAACCAGATCATCGAAGGCAAGTTTAAGACCAGAGATAAGGTTAAAGCCGACGCCAAAGAAGGCAAAATCTTTTTTGAGAAGATCGGAGAAATTTCGAGGGCCAAAGAAACCTCCCCCACCCCCAAAGAGAAGGAAACAAAAAAGAAAAGCAAGAAGAAATGACCGATTACCAACCAGCTAAGATCGAGCCCAAATGGCAAACCTCCTGGGAAAAGAAAAAGCTTTACCAAACACCAGACAAATCCGATAAACCGAAATATTATGATCTGGTAATGTTCCCTTATCCTTCCGGCAATCTCCACATGGGCCATGTCCGGAATTATGCCATTGGCGACGTAATTGCCCGTTACAAAAAAATGAAAGGCTTTCATGTTTTACATCCCATCGGCTGGGACGCCTTTGGCCTTCCCGCAGAAAATGCCGCCATCGAGCGGGGCATCCATCCCCTAGAGTGGACCTCAAAATGCATCGAGCGCATGACCAAGCAATTAAAAAGATTGGGAATCAGCTATGATTGGGATCGAGAAGTCGCCACCTGCAAAGAAGACTATTATCAGTGGACGCAGTGGCTCTTTTTAAAATTCTTGGAAAAGGGCCTGGCCCAGCGCAAAAAAGCCATGGTCAATTGGTGTCCAAAGTGCGAAACGGTTTTGGCTAACGAACAAGTTAAAGAAGACAAATGCTGGCGCTGCGACACCTTAGTTGAAGAAAAAGCCCTAGAGCAGTGGTTCCTCAAGATCACAGACTATTCCGAAAGGCTCTTGAACGATCTGGAAAAACTAAAAGGCTGGCCGGAGCCGGTCAAGATCATGCAGAAGAATTGGATAGGGAAGTCACGGGGCGTTGAAATAACATTTAAAACCCTCACCCCTACCCCCTCTCCCTCAGGGAGAGGGGACACAAGCCGCAGCTTAAGCGGGGTGAGGGCCTTAGAGATCTACACAACGCGTCCTGACACTCTTTTCGGAGTTACCTACATGGTCTTGGCACCGGAACATCGCCTAGTGGACGAGCTTACAAGAGGGACAAAATTCGAAAAAGAGGTCAAGGCTTTTAAAGAAAAAGTTAGACATGAGCCTCTTCACGAAAGGGAAGAGAGTTCAGGAAAGGAAGGGGTTTTTACCGGAGCTTATGCCATCAATCCCGCCAATAACGAAGAGGTTCCCATCTGGATTTCGGATTATGTCTTGATGGAATATGGAACAGGTGCGGTCATGGCCGTTCCTGCCCATGATCAGCGGGATTTTGAATTTGCAAAAGCCCATAATCTTCCAATCAAAGTGGTAATCAAACCCAAAAACGAAGATTTGCAACCTGAAGGCATGGAAAAGGCGTTCGTGGATGAAGGTATAATGGTCAACTCCGCACAATTTAATGGACTGCCATCCGCTGAAGGCCTAAAAAACATCGGAGATTGGCTGGTAAGCAAAAGGGTCGGAAAATGGCAAACAAATTATAAGCTTCGCGATTGGCTCATTTCCCGCCAGCGCTACTGGGGAGCTCCCATCCCCATAATTTACTGCCAGAAGTGCGGGACGATCCCCGTGCCCGAGAAAGATCTGCCGGTAAAGCTTCCTAAGAATGTCAAATTCACCGGCAAAGGAGCTTCTCCTCTGACTCAGGTAAAAGAATTCGTTGAAGTGAAATGCCCTAAGTGTGGAACCGCCGCAAAGCGGGAAACCGATACCATGGATACCTTTATTTGCTCTTCCTGGTATTTTCTGCGCTACTGCGACGCCAAGAATGATAATAAAGCTTTCGAAATAGATAAACTCAAATATTGGCTGCCGGTCGATCAGTATATTGGCGGCATAGAGCATGCCATTCTGCATTTGCTCTATACCAGGTTCTTCATCAAATCCCTTTGCGATATGGGAGTTGTTCCAGTGGATGAGCCGTTTTCCAAGCTACTGACTCAGGGAATGGTGATCAAAGACGGGGCCAAGATGAGCAAATCCAAGGGAAATGTAGTTGATCCGGATCATATTGTCGAGAAATATGGAGCGGACACTGCCCGGCTTTTTATTCTTTTTGCTTCCCCTCCGGAACGGGAACTAGAATGGTCAGATAAGGGCGTTGAGGGGTGTTATCGATTCTTGAACCGAGTCTGGAGACTTGTCAGCCAGTCAGCCAGTCGACCAGTCAACCAGTCAAAAAAACAGGCAGACCGGCAGACCGGTAGACAGGTAGACAAAAAATTGCACCAGACCATTAAGGCTGTTACGGAGGATATAGAAAGATTCTCATTTAACACTGCTATTGCAAAGCTTATGGAATTTACTAACGAACTCTCCCGCGTGGAAGAGGGTTTGGGCTTGGAACCGATCCAGGCTCTGCTGCTCATGCTCTCCCCATTTGCTCCATACCTAACCGAAGAGCTCTGGCAAAAATTGGGGGATAAGGAAAGCATTCACTTGGAACCCTGGCCAAGCTATGACCCCAAACTGGCCAAAGAAGAAGAGCTCACCATCGTGATCCAGGTCAATGGTAAGATTCGAGATACGATTTTGGTTCCAGCAGAAGCCTCGGATGAAGAGATAAAAGAAAAAGCCCTCCAGAGCGAGAAAGCCAAAAATTTCATCGCGGGTAAAAAGATCGTAAAAACCATTGTGGTCCCCAAGAAACTGATAAACATTGTCGCGTAGTAACCAAAGAATCGAACATGCAAGAAATCATCAAAGAAAAAATACTTCCGAACGTAATGAAGCCCGCCCGCTACATTGGGAATGAGCTGAATTCGATCCACAAGGATTGGAACAAAGCCTCTTTAAAAATTGCCCTGGCATATCCGGATACCTACGAGATCGGCATGTCCAATCTGGGGATCCAGATCCTTTATCATATTTTAAACCAGCAGGAAGACGTTCTGGCAGAAAGGATCTTTGCGCCGTGGCCTGACATGGAAAGTTTGTTAGTCAATCAGCCCGTTAGTTTGTTTTCTTTGGAATCCTGGAAACCCCTCAGGGAATTTGATCTGATCGGCTTCAGTCTGGGACACGAGCTAACCTACACTAATATTATCACTATGCTGAAATTGGGAGGAATTCCAGTCCGGAGCGAGGAGCGCAAAGAAAACCACCCCCTCATCATGGGAGGCGGGCCCTGCGTTTTCAACCCCGAACCGATCGCTGACTTTTTTGATTTCTTGGTGATTGGGGAGGCAGAGGAAATATTATTGGATATTGTAAATACATTAAGGAACACGAGACGCGAGACCCGTGACTCGAGACTAAGGATGCTCTCTGAGATTCCAGGTATCCACGTCCCTTCCCTAAAAAATCAAGCCATCAAACAATACATAAGCAACTTCAATGAATCTGCCTATCCTACCAAACCCATCATTCCTTTTATCGAGGCCATCCATGACCGAGCCGTGCTTGAGATCATGCGAGGCTGCAAATGGGGCTGCAAATTCTGCCAGGCAGGATGGACCTATCGACCGGTTAGGGAAAAGAAAATGGGTAAACTCATCCAAATTGCAGAAGACCTTGTCAAGCATACCGGATATGAAGAGCTTTCCCTCATTTCTCTATCCAGCTCAGACTATAGCCAGATTGAAGAACTGGCAAAGACCTTGGCAAAAAAGTATGAAGGCAAGCGTGTCAACCTGAGTCTTCCTTCCATGCGCACCAACACTTTCACAATTAAATTAGCCAAAGAGATTTCAAGGGTCAGGCCCAGCGGGGTGACCCTGGCCCCGGAAGCCGGGACCCAAAGACTGCGCAATTTAATCGGGAAAAATATGACCGAAGAACATATCTTTGAAGGCATAAAGGCGGCCTTTGCTGAAGGGATTGAATCCATAAAACTTTATTTCATGCTGGGGTTGCCTACCGAAACCGAAGAGGATCTAACCGGAATTTGCGAGCTCTCAAAAAGAATCCTTGCGATTGGCAAGACCCATACAAAAAGAGCCAGGGTTACGGTTAATCTTGCAACCTTTATCCCCAAACCCCACACCCCTTTCCAATGGGAAAGACAGATTTCGGTTGAGGCAACCCTTGAGAAACAAAGGTTTATAAAAGGAAGACTAAAAATCAAAGGAATTGATGTCAAATGGCATCAAGCCGAAGCCAGTTTCCTGGAGGGGGTTTTTTCCAGGGGAGATCGAAAACTATCCAAAGTCATTGAGAAAGCCTGGGAACTGGGAGCAAGGCTGGATGCCTGGTCTGAGCACTTTAAATTTGATCTCTGGCAAAAGGCCTTTGCTGAATGTGGGATTAATCCTAATGAATATTTGAGAAAAAGGGAAATTGAGGAGCCCCTTCCCTGGGATTATATCCAAACTGGGGTATCCAAGGAGCATCTTTTTAATGCCGCGAATAAGAATTAAGTATACTAAAAGCGAAGAGGTGAAATTCATCTCGCATCGGGATCTGATGCGGGTCTTCCAGCGCGCCATCCGACGCGCGGAAATCCCGATCTCTTATTCCCAGGGTTTTAACCCCCACATGAAAATCTCTTGGGGACAGGCGCTAAAGGTTGGCAAAACCTCAAGCGGCGAATATGCCGAATTGCAGCTGGAGAGCTTTATCATACCCCAGGAACTTAGGCAAAGATTAAATAAGCAACTCCCCCAGGGTATTGAAATCCTTGAGGCAAATCTGATATAATATCCCCCGTTATGTATGCCATAATCGAAACCGGGGGTAAACAGTATAAAGTCAGCCAAGGCGACGTGATCGAGGTTGAGCTCATCGAAGCCAAGCGACACGTTACCTTTGATAAGGTCTTGCTGATTTCCGAAGATGGAAAGCCCGAAATCGGCACCCCTTATGTTAAAGGAGCAAAAGTTTCCGCCAAGGTCCTAGATACAGGCAAGGACGTAAAAGTTACGACCTTTAAGTTTAAACATAAAACCAATTATCACCGAACCATTGGACATCGGCAACCCTTTACCCGGGTCGAGATCGAGGAGGTAAAACATGGCGCATAAAAAGGCAGGCGGCGCATCAAAAAATGGGCGTGATTCAGCAGGACAACGCTTGGGAATAAAAGCTTACGGAGGACAGACGGTTTCAGCTGGATCAATCATTCTTCGCCAACGTGGCACAAAGTTTTTCCCGGGAAGAAATGTGGGGATAGGAAAAGACCATACCCTCTTTGCTCTTGCCCCGGGTCTGGTTGTTTTTGAGCCAGGGAAAAGAGTAAGTATCCAAGAAGCCTAAGAATGGCAAAAAAGACCTTCAGTACCATTGTCATTAAGGTCGGCAGTTCTTCTCTAACTGACCCCAAGGGAAAATTAGACCTCCCCAACCTCAAAAGAATTGCTTCTGAAATCGCAGAGCTGATTAAAGACAAGAAAAAAGTAGTTCTAGTGACCTCCGGGGCAATCGTCAGTGGAGCAGAAAGATTGGGATTAGGCAAGCCTAAAACCATTCCCGAAAAACAGGCCGCAGCCGCAGTCGGACAATCCCGTCTTATGCGCCAATATGAAAAAGCCTTTGAAGAATATGATCTTACGGTGGCGCAGGTCCTCCTTACTCGGGATGCGATTGCAGACCGGGAGCGCTATCTAAACGCTCGCAACACCCTGAGCACTCTCCTTGAAGAAAATGTTGTCCCAATCGTTAATGAAAATGACACGGTTGCCATTGACGAGATAAAAATCGGCGATAACGACAACCTGGCGGCCCTGACCGCCAGTCTGATCGGAGCGGATCTACTGATTCTTTTAACTGACGTAGATGGTTTTTACATGAAAAACGAAGAAGGGGTCCCTTATCTGGTCCCGGAGATAAAGGAAATCACCCGAGACGTCGAAGATGCGGCAGGGCACCCTTCGACCCAGCTAGGAACCGGCGGGATGATTACCAAAATTCAAGCCGCCAAGATCTGCAGCAACGCCGGGACCCACCTGGCCATCATTCATGGCCGAAAAGAAAGTTTGATCAAAAAAATAATCAATGGAGAAGAAGTAGGAACGGTATTTGTCCCCAAGGCTTCTAAACTTGAGAGCCGCAAGCGCTGGCTAGCACATGGACTAGAAAAAGAAGGAATGCTGATCATTGACTCCGGAGCAGAATCCGCCTTGCTCAAGAAAGGAAAAAGCCTTCTTCCGGTAGGGATAAAATCTGTTAAAGGAGAGTTTAGTGCAGGCGCCTTGGTTACTATTGCGGATGAAAGCGAAAAAGAGATCGCCCGGGGCCTCGCCAACTTAAGCAGCAAAGAACTCTCTGAAGTTATTGGCAAAAAAGATGTGGGAGAAGCCGTCCACCGCGATAACCTCGTAATCCTCTGATCCCAAACAAAAAACGGAAGAACAGGCTCTCCCATTTTGTTTGGTGAATAAGGTATGGCTTTCTATAGAAACTTCTGATTATTGCCCTTCAGTGATCCCATATAAATTCTGAAATATTTGTAGATCTAAATGTATTTTTATTATCTATTGCCCTTATAGATATATTTGCGAAACATTTCCATTATTTCTTCATTTTTGAGTCCAGCTTTTTCCATTTTTATCATTATTTCTACTTCTTTTTCTTCTTTGTACTGAGCGAACTCAAAATCAGATCTAGCCCTTACCTCTATTGCATAGGTCTTATTTAATAATTTAAGCGCCAGAATAAACAGTTGTTTTATCTTTGCTTTTTCTTTTTTTGCTTCTCCCATGGCGAGCGCTATTTCAGCAAGAGCATCTACTTTTTTTTCTGTTCCTGCCATTGACTTCGTGGTTTCAATAGCTAACTTGAAATATCCTTCTCTGGCTAATCTGGAAGCCATCCAGCTAAGCGCATGAGCTTCAACCCATGCATCTCCGTATGTCCTAATAGATTCAATCCCTTTATTAAGCAAGCCAGATTGTGCCATTTCAAATCCAATGTTACAGAGGGCAGATGCTGATTCAATCCACCCCTTGATTGATTTAGCAGCCTCTACCGCTAGGTTGGCGAGCTTGCTTAACTCACTTCCATCTAGACCTTCTTTGGTTATTGTTGACATGAACTTACTAATTGCTTTATTTTTGTAATAATCTTTCGTAATTGATTTAATGGCATCTGGCATAGTTTGAAATAGCTTAATTAATGATTTCTTTGTCAATCCAAGTTTAGTTATATCATCTATTGTTTGGTTAAACAAATATTCTGATTCGCTGTTTTTTGTGGCCGCATAAATGCTTAATTGAAATGCTTTTACTAGTTCTGTTTCATCAACCTTGCAGTTAACCATTTCAGGAGTAATATTCCTAAATGCATAATATTTTTCTATTTGAATTTCTATTGAACCTGCTGATTCAATGGCTAGTTGGAACAACTCACTTATTTTAGGATTTTTTGAGTCCGATTTATACATTTCTGCAGCTATATTTTTATAGGCATATGCTTTATCCTTTGCATATTCGATTGATCCAGTTGTTTTCAGGCTTAATTCGAATAAGCCTGCTTTCGCCATCTCGTGAGCTATTTTGGCAAATGCATTTGATACATCCCAAGGATATGGGATTAACTTTGCAGATTTGAGAGCTAGTTTAAATAATTTTGCTTTTGCCATTTCAATAATTATGTCAACGAGTTTCTTTGATTCATCCATTCCAGGATTGGCAAACTTATATATGCCAGATCCATCTAAATCTTCTATAATTTCGCGAGCCTTTTCTAGTTTTTCTTTGAATATTTCAGCAAATAGAACAGAAAGCTGTGCTCGGTCTTCTTCAGTTAAAGGGTTTTTCTTTTTGATATTTTCATCAGGATTTTTTAAGACATGGTTTAAATAGTATCTTATTTCTGCTCCAACTAATTTTCTATCCTTATTAATATCGATCTCATCTTTATAACCTTCGTTCCGCCAAAGCGTCCGAAATGATTTTTCCTCAATCACCCCATTGCCGTTTGTGTCCTTCAGGCCAAGATATTTAAATATTTCTGTGTCGTTATAAGCAGAACTAATTTGATTTGAATATCCAGACATTATATTACCTCCTTTTGGATATTTAATATAGTGAAAAGCCTTTCATTTTTGCTTCTGAGACCTCTGATTAATCGATCTCCTTCCTCCTTATGAATATATCGTGCAGTTTTTCAAAAAATTTCATCGTTACTAAAAATTCTTAAGACGCAATCGGATAAAAACTATACCCCTAGAGGGGATTCCTACACGGCTAACAGAGATAGAATTTCTAAATGGGAGGGGCCTGTGGAGACTATAGAAATGTTTTTTAGAAGGAGTTATATTAGTCAATTAACCGCAAGAAAAACAAAAAACGGAAGAACAGGCTCTTCCGTTTTTGCTCGACAAGGTGAAAGTCCCTCGACAAGCTCGGGACTAAAGGTATGGCTTCCTATATATATCGACACTTTTTGAGAGGAATTTTACTTTTTTAGATTTATGTAATTCGTAAGTTCTATTTGGGATTTTCATTGTTTTAGCTTCTCTCTTGAAATGTATGCAAAAGCCAAATCTTTTGTTTCTCCATGTTCTATCATTTTTGAATATCTCTCAGCTAGATCTATTTCGCCGATTTCGGAAAGGAATCTAACAATCGTAGCAAAGTCGGCCCAACTTCCCGAATATTCATTCACTTTTACAGCAGCTTCAATTATCAATCTTTTTGCTGTTGCCTTTTCTCCAATCTTGGCAAGCACTTTAGACACTAGATCCAACTGACGAAAATAATCACAACAAAAAGCAGGTTTAGCAGACGTTAAAACATCTCCAAAATATTTCTTAATAACATCCATAACAATTTCCCTTCCTCTTATATGAAACAGTAATTCCATGGCCTCAACAATACACAGCCGATTATTGTCTCCTGCGTACTCGGGTGTTTTTGCCAAAATATTTACCGCCCGATCAATTTTCCCATCCTCTACATATTCCCTGGCCCTATTTACCAAGGCCAACATTGTCGGATCAACATCTTCTAGCCCATAGACAGAGTCATCTATAGCTATCATAGCTGAGACAGAATCCCTTTCAAGATCTTCATGGATGGATCTAGCTTCCTCAACCAACAAATCAAATAGTGAGGCCATGATAGCGCTAGATTCTTGTGCATCTGGATCTGTGGTTGGCACTTCCGACAAAGAAGAAGTATGCTTAATCAGGATTCCTGTGTCCACATCGGCTTCCTTATAATCTAAAGTAATCTTCCCATGTTTAACTGTTTGAATTATTCTAATCGCCTGATGTTCTTTGGAAATGCTTTTCTGGACTTCTTCGCATCTAGCGACATTATTAAAATGATTAGATGACAGGCACATTAAATATGTCTTATCAACTGGCGAAACAAATCCATCATCCCTTCCTAATGATTGAAGCCTTTCTTTGAAAACCTCTTTACCATGGATCTCCATAACTCTATGTAAAGCATGTATTTCAGTATGCCTGATTTCATCTTTTAATTTTCGCGCTTCTTCTGGAATTCCTATAAATTTCAGAAAACTTTGCTGCAGAACCATCGCAAATTCCGGCGAATCAAGAGCCGCTAGAAGCACTTTATCCTTTTGAAAATCATACTTAGAGAAAAACCTTCCCAGTATATGATTTGGCGTTCTGACTGCTTGCGCAAATTTTGGAGTAAACAGGACATGGTGCTCTTGGCACAACATCCAAATATTCTTACAAAAAATAGAAGCCCTGGCATTGTGTTGCAGGGTTGATTGTTTTCCTCTAACACCGACAACCGTCAATTTGTATTCCCCCTAAATATCTAAATGAATTTATGAGAGTATGCGTTTCTTCCTTCCCTCATAATTATTATCGATAATTTCTCCTAAAAATTTCATTCAAAGTACTAATCCCTTGATTTCGCTCGGCAAAAGTCGCTCATTGGAACACGCAGGAAGGAAGCATTTAAAAACAAAAACGAGCCAACAGGCTGGCTCGTTTTGTCCGACAAGGTGAAAGTCCCTCGACAAGCTCGGGACTAAAGGTATGGCTTCCTATATATATATCGACACTTTTTCCGGAAAATTTCAGTTTTTTTCAAAAATGTATATAGAAATTTTCCCGCCTTCATTATTATATATCAACAATGTTCGGGCGGGATCCCGTCGATTCTCCCGCGAACAATAATATTTATAATAATGGTACGCGGGATCCCGACTTTACATAATTTTATATATTAATGTCGTCGGGACATAATTACTATAAATAATGTGCGACGGGACACTTTTTTTCTAAATTCCTTAGTGCTATAATACAGCCACCATGAACGCCTCTGAAATCACCCAAAAGGGAAAAATCGCCAAAGAAGCTTCCCGCAAACTGGCCCTTACATCAACCAAGGTTAAAAACTATGCCCTGGAACGGATGGCAGAAGCTTTAGAAAAGAACGCCAAGGTCATCCTTGATGCCAATTCCGTTGACCTCCAAGCTGGCGAAAAGAAGGGGCTATCCCGTGCCCTTCTTGATCGGTTAGCACTTGACGGGAAAAGGATCAAGGGAATGATCGAGGGCTTAAATGTTGTTAAATCCCTTCCCGATCCCATCGGAGAAGTGATTTCTGAATGGGAAAGGCCAAATGGCCTGAAGATCAAAAAGGTCAGAGTCCCTCTGGGAGTAATCGGCATTATCTATGAAGCCCGACCGAACGTCACAGTTGATTCAGCTGCCCTTTGTCTGAAATCAGGCAATGCGGTAATTCTCCGCGGAGGGTCGGATGCCATACAATCCAACATCGAGATTGCCAACACCATTTCCGAAGCGGCTTACGCAGCTGGGGTTCCAGAGGGAAGCATTCAGCTCATCCATGATACTAAAAGAGAAACTGCTGAGGAGCTCATGAAAGCCCGCGAATATGTAGACATCCTCATACCCCGCGGGGGAAAAAGCTTAATCCAAACCGTGGTCCAAAAGTCTCAGGTCCCAACCATTGAAACCGGAGAAGGGAATTGCCATGCCTATGTGGAAAAGACCGCGGATCTGAAGATGGCAACTGAGATTGTCTACAACGCAAAATGTCAGCGGCCTTCGGTTTGCAACGCAATTGAAACCTTGTTGGTGGATGACTTAATTGCGGTCGAATTCCTCCCAATCATAAAAAAGAAACTGGATGAAAATCATGTGGAACTTAGGGGAGACGCCAAAGCTCAAAAAATTCTTCCGGGGATCAAAGCTGCTACCGAAGAAGACTGGCGAACTGAATTCCTGGCATTAATCCTTGCGGTAAAAGTTGTCTCCGGAGTGGATGAAGCCATCAACCATATTAACCAGTATGGGACCAAGCATTCTGAGGTTATCCTTACCAAAGATAAAAAATCCGCCAAAAAGTTCCAGGATGAAATCGATGCGGCGGCAGTCTTTATAAACGCCTCAACCAGATTCACAGATGGATTCGAGTTCGGATTTGGGGCTGAGATTGGGATTTCTACCCAAAAGCTACATGCCCGGGGTCCGATGGGGCTGCCGGAACTAACTTCCTACAAATACCTAATTGAAGGAAACGGCCAAATCAGAATTGTTTAATCTCTTATTCTGCCTAATCCTAATTTAGAAATAAGCCTGGCCATTGTCAAAAAACCGTTGATTTTTCTCCGCAAGCGAGAATCTTGATCTGAGCTATTGATTCGCGAAAGGCGATCGAATAAGACTTTGCGCCGCATAGCATCCCTCATCATGCATATCAATTGAAGATCGCTTAAACTTAAACCGAAAATATCATTAAATTGTTCAATGCTTTTTTCAAAATCATCAAAGCTCAAGAGTTTTACAGCCAAATCCCGCATGCCTCTGGTCGAGGGAGAGGAAGGAACTTGCTCAAACTCTTTAGCTAATGTCGGATAGAGTTTTCCTAACTTCTCCTCAAAATTACTTATTCGTTTTTCCCAGGGTTCATAGTCATCGTCTTGTTCTTTTTTCAGATTCCAAAGAGAATAAGGCAAAGCGCCCGAGCTCAGTGGATCATAATGGTTCTTTTCGGTTTCAGTTTCCTTATCCGTACTTATAACAAAAGCCGTGTGCATCTCTTCTTTATGTTCCAGAAGAGCTACCCCCCGATGGTGGCCATTAAGAATGTAATTCAATCTGCCCCTGAAAATCTCCATGGGCATTTTTAATCCAATCTTTATTTGGTCCAAACGTTCAATAACACCCTGCCTGCCTAAACTCCATCGTGTAGCAAATAACCCCCGCAATTTCACCGGCTCATAAGTCAATACAACATTTAATCCAGGAGTTTCATTCTTTTTTAAATGCTTTGCCAGATTCATAATTCTTTCAGGAATTGGTTCCCTGGCAATTCTTCCGCTTACGAAAAGCCTTTCTGGGGAAAAAGTTTGAAACCTTTTCACTCTGCCATTATAATCTTTTAAAACATATATACTCATTTCACTTTTCCTGTACTTAGTTTCATCTTGCCTTTATTTTATCGGTTCCTCTTGCATAAAATTTCAGGTATAATTAGTAAACCATGAAACGCATCGGGATAATGGGAGGCACCTTCAATCCCATCCACAAGGGGCATCTGGCCCTGGCCAAAGCCGCCATGGAAGAGTTTGTGCTGGCTAAAGTTATCTTTATTCCCGCCGGCATGCCGCCCCACAAGAAACCCGGAGAAGTAATCGACAAAGAACACCGCTACAACATGGTCAAGCTGGCCATAAAGCAAATCCCAAAATTCTCGATCTCCAGAATCGAGGTCGACCGCAAAGGAATCTCTTACGCGGTGGATACCTTTAATGAATTAAAAAAAATATATGGTGAAAAAACTAAGCTTTTCTATATCATGGGGCTGGATTCCATCAACGAAATCCTGGAATGGAGAAAGCCGCTCGAGCTTTTTAAGCTCTGCGAATTCATTGTGAGCACCCGACCCGGAAGCAGGATCAGGACCTTCAAGAGACTGGTTAAGTTCCCTCCCCTGCAAAAAGAAGTGGATAAAATTCATTTAATGGAACTCAAGGAAAACATCTCTGCTTCTGAAATTCGCGAGCGCTTGAAATCTGGCAAATCGGTAAAGGGTCTCCTCCCTCGGGTTGTTGAAAACTATATCAAAAGGAACCATCTCTATAAATGACCGTAATTCCGCGCTCAAAAAAGAAAGTCTTTAAGAACGGACTTAAGATTCTCACTGAAAATATCCCCATTGTGCGCTCGGTGGCCATGGGAATCTTAGTCGGTACTGGCTCTGGCAATGAAACCCAGGAAGAAAACGGGATTTCCCATTTTATTGAACATATGACCTTTAAGGGCACCCCAAAAAGATCGGCCTATGAAATTGCCCATACCCTGGATGCAGTGGGAGGGAAAATGAACGCCTATACCACCAAAGAATACACGGTATACTATGCGGTGGTGCTTGATAAACATCTTGAAATTGCCATAGATGTTCTCTGCGACATTCTGCTAAATTCAGTCTTCAACCCCAAAGAAATGGAGCGCGAAAAAAGGGTAATCCTCGAAGAAATCAAGATGTACGAAGACACCCCGGACGAATTGGTGCATGACTTTTTTGCCGAAAAAATTCTGCATGGCCATCCCATCGGCAAACCCACCATCGGCTTGGAAGAAACCGTTAAATCCATAAAACGAGATGATATCCTGAGCTACCGGAAAAAATGGTACTCTCCCCAGAATACGATCGTCTCCTTGGCCGGAGACATTTCCTTTGAGGAAGTAATAGAAAAACTAAAGCCATATTTGGCGTCCTGGCAGGGCGAAAGAACCGTCCCACCTCCATTGCTTCCCCAGATCAAAGGGAGTCTTAGCCTGAAAAATAAAAAAACCGAACAACTCCATCTCTGCCTGGGAGTAAAAGGAGTTTCACAAACCGATGAGGAGCGTTACCCCTATGCGGTTTTAGATAATGTTCTCGGCGGAAGCATGAGCTCCCGGCTCTTTCAAGAAATAAGAGAGAAAAGAGGCTTGGCTTATTCAATTTTTTCCACTTCTGCCCCCTTCCGCAACTTTGGAATTTCCTATGTCTACGCCGGAACCAGCAAAGAAAACATGAAACAGGTTGTGGATTTGATCCTTGAGCAATTCACTAAAATTAAAAAAGAAGGAGTAAAGCCAGAAGAACTGGAAAGAGCCAGAGAATATCTAAAAGGGACCCTGGTCCTGGGGATGGAATCCACTTCATCCCGCATGAATTGGCTGGCAAAATCCCAGTTTTATTATAACCGAGTCATGACCATCGATGAGATTTTCGAAAAAGTTGATAAAGTGACCCAGGATGATATAATTAAACTGGCAAACCAATTCTTCCGGGACGAATACCTGACCCTGGCGGTAATTGGGGATCTGGAAGAGCTCCCCATCAAAGAAATTCATTGCTGATGTTGAAGGCTAAAATAAAAAGATTGCCACATGGTATGGATTTACCCCTGCCCGCTTACATGAGTGAGCATGCAGCCGGCATGGATCTCTATGCAGCCGTTAATGCTCAAATAGTTATTCCTTCTGGAGAATGGCGGCTGATCCCGACCGGGATCTCGGTCGCGCTTCCCGGGGGCTATGAGGCTCAGGTAAGACCCAGATCCGGCCTGGCCCTAAAGCAAGGGGTCTCGATCCTCAATACTCCGGGAACCGTGGATGCCGATTATCGGGGAGAAGTTGGGGTTATTCTTATGAACCATGGCAAAGAGGATTTGGTCATTCGGCGCGGCGATCGTGTCGCCCAGATGATCATCAACAAAATCGAAAGAATCATGTTTGAAGAAGTATCCGAGCTTTCGGAAACAGAAAGAAATTCGGGAGGATTCGGACACACGGGGCTCGGCCCCGAGCTTGCCAAGGGGGTGAAGTAATGGCAAAAGTGAAAGTCCTGGTAAATGGTGCCCGGGGTAAAATGGGAGCAGAAACCGTAGAAGCGGTACTCAAAGAAGCGGACCTGGAATTGGTGGGACAGGCCGATCTGGGGGATGATCTGACGAAAACCATCCAAAAAACCAAGGCCGAAGTGGTGGTAGATTTTACCCATCCTTCATCCGTGCTGGAAAATGTAAAAACTATTTTGAACCAAAAGGCTCATGCGGTAGTGGGAACTACCGGCCTGACGCCCACGGATCTGGATGAGATTAAAAAATTATGTTCAAAAAATAATGTGAACTGCATGGTGGCTCCAAATTTCGCGATTGGAGCGGTGCTTATGATGAAATTTTCCAAAGAAGCCGCCCATTATATGCCGGAAGTGGAGATCATCGAGCTGCACCATGATCAAAAAGCAGATGCTCCTTCCGGAACCGCCATCAAGACCGCCGAGCTCATTCTGGGAGATCGTCAAAATATCAAAAGGAAAGCGGTCAAAAGTATTGAAAAAATAAAAAATGTCCGCGGCGGAGAAATCGGAGGGATCAACATCCACAGTGTGCGCCTGCAAGGCCTGGTCGCCCACCAGGAAGTGATTTTTGGAGGGCTGGGACAAACCTTGAAGATTCGCCATGACTCAATCTCTCGGGAATCGTTCATGCCCGGGGTAATCATGGCCATTCGCAAAGTCAAAAAGGTAAAAGGCCTGGTTTACGGTCTTGAGAATTTATTATAATTCCCTCACCCGAGTATTCGTTAGAGATAAGTATGCAATTTGCAACCCTCTCCCAAAGGGAGAGGGACAAAGTGATTGACGATCGGTTTAAATTATAGTATACCTTAATCACCCACTCCCTCTCCCACTGGGAGAGGGCCATAAAGGATAGAATTAATGGTTTAAACTAAAGTTGGGTGAGGGCTGCATGTCGTACTTTAAGCCCATAGCTGAAAACCGCAAGGCCCGTTTCGATTACAACATTCTGGAAACGCTTAAAACCGGTTTAGTCCTTAATGGGTCAGAAGTAAAATCCATAAGACTCGGTCGAGTCAACTTAAAAGACAGCTTCGGAAGGGTAGAAAAAGGAGAAGTCTGGATTTATGGCATGCACATCAGCCCTTACCAAAAAGAAGAAAAACTCTCTCCTAGCCGACCTAGAAAGGTACTTTTAAAAAAGAAAGAATTAGTGAAATTGATTGGGAAAGTGGCCGAAAGAGGATTGACCCTGGTACCTTTGAAATTGTTTTTTGATGGGAATTGGGCTAAAATAGAGCTGGGGTTAGCCAAGGCCAAAAGAAAGTACGAAAAACGTGAAGCGCTTCGACGTAAAGCAGTTAAAAGAGAGATTGAAAAAGCACTTAAAGGAAAAGCTTATGGCCGCTAAAAGTAAGTCTAAAAAATATACGGTTGCGGATGTTTACCAGGAAGCAAACAAAATGCTCAAGGAAGAGATGCAAGGCCTTAAGAATAGGCCCCTTACTTCAAGTGAAGAGATAAAAATGAAGGAACTGGCCAAGGTTCTCTCAAAAACGGTTTTAAAGGAGATGAAAATCATATGATCCGGGTTCCGGGGGAAAAACCGCATGTTCCTCCGCCTATCACACCAAAAGAAGCAGGGAAAGAAGTTAAAAAAGCTGAAGAAGGTCCAAGGCCGGCTGCGCCAGCAAAACCCGGAATTGGCAGAGGCCCGGAGATGGATGCAAGAGCAATTGCAGTTAGACTGGCAGCCCTGGCAACTGAAGCCAAGGAAAAAGAAATCGCGGCTGAAGAATTTGAAAGGATCCTAGAAGAGGTCATCAAGCTCACCGGCCTAAAGCAACCGCAGGCAGCCATGGAAGAAGCCAACCGACGGCTACAAAAAGAAATCGAACTGGAGTTGGAAAAAATTAAGGCCAACAAAGAACTTATGGAGGAAGCCGAAGACTGGCAAAAATTTGCCGAGCTCCTCTCAAAGATGAACGCAGAACAGGTTGAAGCCCTCCTGGGACTGCTCAAGCAAGAAGTAAAAGCACTATAATAATAAATACCTTCATTTGTCATTTGACATTGGTCATTGGAAATTCGGAGCAAAGTGACGTATGGGGCTGTAAGGGTTTTGACGGAAAGTTGCGGTGGCAAGGGTTGCGAGCCGAGGGTGCTATTTGCCTCGTTAAACACGGTAGCCAACGTTCATAAATGCAAACGTAAAAGAAGCATTAGCGAATGTGGTTTGGTTTGAGGGACTTGTTCCTTCATTTGCCGAGCCTGTCGCAGTTGCTGCTTAATATATAAGTAGCCCGTCTCCTGGATCTGCCGATAGGTTCAGGGTCAGACGTCATAATTTCGGATACCCGGTCGATCTCTCCGGTTGGTTGGTTGGGGAAAATTTAAATCGGATAATCCGGGAAATTCCTCGCTTTGGGTTAAATCCTGGATGAAACAAAAATAGGAGCTACGCTCGTAGTGACTTTTGCGGCTGCCTTTTCGGACGCGGGTTCGACTCCCGCCAGCTCCACCAAAAAATTGTTGCGAACCGCCGTTTCCGCAGAAGCGGCGGTTTTTCTATTATTATAAATGGGGCGGCGGCATTTTTTTGTGCGGCGGCAAAAAAATGCCGCCGACGATTGTTCCGGTCGCAGCAATTCCTTGTCAGTTAAGGGATATATAATATTGACTTCTATCGCCTCTTTTGAATAAATAATATTTTTGATGTGCCTTTTTATAATAGTTCTTTTCTCGTTTATGCTTTCCAATTTAGCAACCTCACTAATTCGACTCAGGATTTCTCGGAGCTTTTCTACCTTATAGTCCCCCATTTCGACTCCCTTCGACTTACCCTGAGGCTGAAAATTGAGCGTGAAGATCAAACTCTCAAGATATTGCGTATTTTGGGCCACATTACGCAAATTTTCTAATACATGAGCGTCAAAACGGTCTACACTAACATATCGAGTGCTGCAGAATGAGCTATCTCTTCTCGAAATAGCTGAACAACGATAATAAAAGTAGCGATTAGGCCTGCCCTTAGTAACTTTAGTACTAAATACAGCAATCATTACGGAGCCACATTCTTTACAACGAACTATCCCAGGGAAAATAGCATGATTGGCAACTTTTCTCTTCTTGATCTTCCTTTTTTCAACTTTTTGAGCCGCATCAAAAATCTCTTCTGAGATAATCGGCTTATGCACTCCTTGATAAACCTTATCTTTGTACTGAACCTTGCCAATGTAGACTACTCTTTTTAACATCTCGGAAAGTTGGCTAACCGAAAATGGAAGACCATTTTTGTTGAGCACATTTTCAGACTTCAATGTTTTATATACTTGATTGACGGAGGACGTTGCCAGGTAAAGCTCAAAAATCCTCCTGACGACCTGAGCTTCTTGAGGATCGATTATAAGCTTTTTGTTTTCCCGCTTATAACCAAACGGTCTTGTGCTGTGCCAATAACCCTTCTTAGCTTTTTCGCGCAGTTTATCCCTGATCCTTTCACCAATAAGTTCGCGCTCAAACTGAGCAAAAGTAAGCATTATATTTCTCAAGAGTCTGCCTGACGGAGTGGAAGTATCAAATCTTTCCGTTACAGAGATAAAACTAACGCCATACTTCTCAAATATTTCAATTAACTGATAAAAGTCTTTAGGGGAGCGAGTGAGGCGGTCTATTTTATAGGCAATAACAGTGTTTATTTTCTCCTGTTGGATATCCCTAACCATATCCTTCAAAGCTGGGCGATCAAGATTGGCTCCAGTATAACCCTCATCTGAATAAACATGTTCTTTCCTCCTATTGTCTAATATAAACTTCTCCGGAGAAAACGAATTTTCTTCTTTTTATCTTCAGCTGAACCTCGTCAATCTTTATATTAACCTCTTCTAGCTCACTTTTCAATTCAGCCAGTTGCTGCTCCTGCTTTTCGAGTTCTTCTTCAGCCATGAGGAGTTCTCTGCCCAAAGGGGTTAAACCTCT
>Ga0111227_1047_pt1 | contig 22902 bp, 24 predicted proteins | sample DeeMarSWOR152_54_FD_80391 | JGI IMG/M metagenome (GOLD analysis project Ga0111227, IMG submission 80391) | candidate division WOR-1 bacterium DG_54_3 | reverse complement strand
AAGTCTTTTCCGAAACCTTTGAGCATAGTTTTGGAGTCAAGATATTGCGGGGTGCAAATAAAGCAACAGGAATCTACCGGCTCTGGCGATTTCGCTGGTCAGTTGGTACTCTCTTTTTGATCGCTATGCGTAGACAGATGATGATACCACCGTACAGAATCACCGCGGCAATGATGGCCATTAAGATGGCTGAAATAGGCATTATTCTTCTTTCCTCTTTATTAACATCAAAATGACTCCCAATATGGGCAGGAGGATGACAAACAACCATCCTCCCAGGACCTCCCAGGAACTCTGCTAATCGGGGAAATCCGCCATAGGAAGATCTCACCCTATCCAGCACCTCCATCAAAACCAGGAAGAACAATACAATGGGGATGACGATCCTTATGAAGAAATCCCACCACTTGCCAATAGAAAATTCGGATATGGAATTCACGTACTTCCTGATTTTCCCGGAGCCGAAGACCCAACCGATGAGAATGCACTCGCCCATACATATTATGGAAATGCCGAATTTGGTCATAAAATTGTCCACGATATCCAACCACAGATATCCTGCGCCGAAGGTCAGAGGAAGGCCCAAAAGAAGCGCAATAGTTCCGACTGTGAGATTAGCAGTTCTGTGGGATACTTTCCATTTGTCCCTGACCCCGGCAGCCACAGCTTCCAATAAAGAAAAAGCTGAATCGACGGCTAAAGTCAGTAGCATCACGAAAAACAGGACGCCGAATAAAGGCTGCCAGAAAGGCAAATTACTTATAATGTGAGGGTAGGTAACGAATGTCAATCCTGGTCCGACATTCACCACATCTGCCACCGATTTTCCCAACAGATTGGCATAGTACCCCAATGCACCGAAGATGGCGAATCCACCCAAAAAGGATGTGCCACAGTTTGCCATGCTGATGATGAAGGCGTTGTTCACCAGATCCGATTTCTTAGGGAGGAAGCTGGAGTAAGCTATCATTATTCCAAAGCCAACAGACAAGGAAAAAAAGACCTGGGTATAGGCCGCCAACCATACCCCAGGTTTAAGCAGCTTGGCGAATTCCGGTTTCAAATAGAAGATCAGCCCGTCAACTGCCCCGGGCAGCGTGACTCCCCTTATTACGAACACGACCAGAAGAAACCAGGGGATCAGGACCGTAGCGTAGACGACCTTGCCTACCGTCTTTGCGCCTTTCCACACGGACAAGACTATGGCGATCCAACTCAACACCAATCCCAGGAATATAAATCCCTTGATTCCTCCCATTGTTAAAGGTCCTTTGGTCAAGCCCACGGTCTGGTTAAAAAACTCAGCCGTGTTTTCACCCCAGGCCTGGGTAACGGAAAAATAAGCGTAATTGAAGCAGTAGCTCATTATCACCGCATAGTAGCAGACAATGAAAAAGCCCACCAGGATCGCCATCCACCCGAACCATTCGAATTTTTTGTTTGTCTTGTAGAAAGCTTCTGAGGCAGAACCCTGCATCTTATGTCCCAGGCCGAACTCCAGGATCATAAGGGGGATTCCTGCAGTGAAGAGAGCTACCAGCCAGGCCACCAAAAAGGCGCCCCCACCGTTGGCATAACAGATGTAAGGAAATCTCCAGATATTGCCCAAACCTATGGCTGAGCCGATAGCTGCCAAAACAAATGCAGTTCTTGAACTCCAGCGATCCCGTTGTTCCATCAAGACCTCCTGTGGGTTAAGAAGCCGTTCTGAAATCTTTCAAAGTACCAGCGAACAAAAAGACCCAAGCTGCAGATCGAGAATTTTGAACAATATATTGGAAAAAAAAAGAAAGGCAAGAGAAAATTGGGTGGGATGAATTCCCACCTCTATGTGTCGGGAATTTGTAATATTTGAATCGTAATTGGCTGAGTTTGTTGACACATGTAGGGACAGACCTTTATGGTCTGTCCTGGACAGGTTTGAAAACCTGTCCCCACATCTGCATTGTCCTAGGAGTAGGGTGGGATGAATTCCCACCCCTTTTGGGAAAACTGCTTGACAAATATGAGTTTTTTTGTATAAATGAGCCCTAATGGAAAAAATCAGTGCCCAACTGGAGCTTGTTCAATCTTATGTTGGGGGGCTTCCGCTGGTTGTTGTTCTCCTGGCCACCGGAATTTTTCTAACTATTAGATACAGGTTTATCCAGATCAAAAGGTTCCGGCACGGACTGGATTTGATCTCTGGAAAATACGATGATCCCAAAGAAGCCGGCGACATCACGCATTTTCAGGCGCTGTCGGCCGCATTGTCGGCAACTATAGGAACCGGGAACATCGCCGGGGTGGCTACTGCTATTGCTGCCGGAGGCCCGGCTGCGATTTTCTGGTATTGGGTTACCGGCATTTTGGGAATGGTGAACAAGTTCGCCTCTGCCATGCTCGGCTTACGCTACAGGGTTCTGCACGAGGATGGCTCTGCATCCGGCGGACCCATGTATTACCTGGCAAGGGGAATGGGTTTGAAATGGCTGGGATTTTTGTTTGCCCTCTTTGGCGCAATCGCTTCTTTTGGGATCGGGGATATGGTTCAGGCGAATTCTGTGGCCAAGCCCCTGGAAGAAAACCTGGGAGTTCCTACCTACATAACGGGCGGGGTAATCGGAGTTCTGGTTGCGCTGGTGATCATCGGGGGAATAAGAAGAATTGGCAAGGTTGCCTCCAGAATCGTACCCTTTATGTGCGCCTGCTATGTTGCCGGTGCTTTGATCATACTGATCCTCAACATCGACAAAATCCCTCAGGCTTTTGGATTGATATTCAAGCACGTTTTTACTCCGACCGCTGCTGCTGGTGGATTTGTGGGTGCCACTGTGGCCCAGACCATGCGCTTCGGGGTCGTGCGCGGTCTCTTCTCCAACGAGGCTGGGTTAGGATCTGCCTCTATCGCACACTCCGCCGCCAAGACCAGAGAACCGGTAAGGGAGGGGCTGGTGGCTATGTTGGGACCATTTTTCGACACGTTAATAATCTGCACCATGACTGCGCTGGTTATTATCATCACAGGTTCCTGGACCTCTGGTCTGACCAGCTCACCATTGAGCTCCTATGCCTTTGACTTAGGCCTGCCGGGCATCGGGAAATGGATCGTGACCTTTGGCCTGGTCTTCTTCGCATTCTCGACCATGATCAGCTGGTCCTATTATGGGGATAGATGTACGGAGTATATCCTGGGCTCAAAAGCGGTTATGCCTTATCGCTGGATATTTGTTTTATGTATACCCCTCGGTGCCATTGTGAAGATAGACTTTGTCTGGCGGCTGTCAGATATCACCAACGGTCTGATGGCTTTTCCCAACCTCATCGGGATAGTAGGGTTAAGCGGCGTTGGGGCGAAGCTGATAAAGGACTACTTCTCCAGAGAGCAAAAGCCTCTGCGTTAAGGTTTGCGACTGATTTTCCTGCAAGTTTCCTCAAAACTCGGAAATTTCATTGGCGATTTGGCGCCTGTCAAACTACATTGATGTGACAAAGTCAGCAAAAGGACGAATTATGAAGAGAAAAATTAGAGTTGCTGCTGCTCAATTGGAGATGATCTCCGGGGACTATGGAGGGAACCTGAAAAGGGCAGAGGAGATGCTAAGAAAAGCGGCATCACATGGCGTCGATATAGTCGGCCTTCCTGAATTCTTCTCCACAAATGTGCCCATCGAAAGAAATGAAGAGATTCCAGGTCCCACCACAGATTTTCTCTGTGAAAAAGCAAAAGAGCTAAAGATCAACATGGTGGGAGGAACCATAAGGGAAAAAAGAGGCGATTTGACCTACAACACCTCCTGTTTCATTAACAGGGAAGGTGAGATTCTGGGCAAATACTCCAAAATCCATCTCTGGGTTCCGGAGCAGTCGCATGTCACACCGGGCGAAAATTGGGTAGTTATAGATTCCGATGCAGGCAAAATCGGACTCATGATCTGCTGGGACTCGTGGTATCCTGAAGCCTGCAGGATATTGGCTTTGAAGGGAGCTGAGGTTGTGTTCTGTCCCACCTGGGTTGAGGACTGGGGAGGAGAAAGCGGTGTTCCGGAAGACAGGAGTAATCTGGGGAAGGTCAGAGCAGGGGAGAATCAGATATTTTTCGTGGATATTGTGAGCTGTGGAACTGTCGAGCTACCCGAAGCAGGACAGATGAAACTGGCTGGACATTCGAGGATATTCGGGCCGGGCGAGCGGATGATGGCCCAGGTCTATGCTGAAGCAGGGTACGAGCCAGAGCTCATCTGGGCGGAACTTGACCTGGATTTGATAAAAAGAAAAAGAGAGGAGTTCAAAATTTTTGAGACAAGAAATCCCGACGTTTATACAGACATAGCCTCTAAGAATAGAGTGGAGGAGTAGATGAACACAGCTACGCTAATAATGGGAATCATAGCCCTAGCCACCTTGATAATCGCTTATTTTGTGGGAGAAAATCTCCCCTTAACGGGACTAAAAACCGGCGGAAAGATGTTCTTAGGCATCCTTCCCCTACTGATATTCGCTTTCATTATCGCCGGGATGATTCAGGTTTTGATTCCCAGGGAATTTATTGTGAAATATCTGGGTGCAGAGTCAGGATTTAAGGGCATTATGATTGGATGTGTGGCTGGTGCCTTGACACCCGGCGGCCCCTTTATTTCCTTTCCCATAGTTGCTTCCATCTGGAAGGCAGGTGCGGGAATCGGAACAGTTGTAGCCTTTGTCACTGCCTGGTCATTGTGGGCAGTGGGGAGGCTGCCCTATGAAATAAGTCTGATCGGTCCCAAATTCGCTTTGATAAGGTTTGCCTCGACTCTGGTTTTTCCGCCCTTAGCCGGCATAATAGCCCAGACCTTTTTCTCAAAGTTATAGTGAATTTGTAGTCGCTCGATTCATCGCGCCTATTTGTAGTTCGCCGATTTATGCGCAGCACCTTGTGGGTCGGTAAAACAAGCCCCATGAATGGGGCGACTACAAACCCTTGTTGTTCTGTCAGGTCTTGCCCATTTGGGTGTGACCTGACAGCGTGGTTGCCTATTTTTCTTGGTTGAAGAATTGGAATTCTTCAACCGGAGTTTTTAATGGTGGTGGAAATCCCCGGAACGGGTCCTGATGACAATTCCACCACCAACACAAAAGTGTGGCGCTACATTTTCTATTTATTCGAAATATCTGCAAAAAGAATGGGTCGGGCTAAAAAGCCCGACCCAAATCTTTAATACCAGAGATTTGCAGAAGATCAATCTCTGTTCAAGCAAGAATTCCTTTTGTCCTTCATCTATACTTTCACGACGTTTACTGCCTGCCGTCCTTTGTCCGTTTCTTGAAGCTCAAATGAAACTTCATCACCCTCATGCAGGACCTTGTAACCCTCTGCCTCAATAGCCGAGAAATGAACAAATACATCCTTGCTTCCATCATCCGGCACAATGAATCCGAAACCTTTGGATTCATTAAACCATTTTACCTTGCCTTGCACTTACTTGATCACCACCTTTCTTCGAAATAAAAAAACCACCAAAGCTGAAACTATAAGCTTTCATGGTTGAAAACTCAATCCTGATGAAAACTTACTACAACTTTCCTCTCAAAATAAAATAATATCTCTATGGCCACTTGTCAAGTAAAAAATCTCGTTTTTCGTGTGGTCGGCATAAGCCTGTAAACCTTTAGCCCCTTGTGGACCCGGATCCAGAGAGGTTGACTCTCAAGCAGTGAAGGTTGGATACTCCCTGTCTCAAGACAGACTAACTTTCAACCAATTAAGAAATTACCTGGTTCACTTAGACTTCTAATTGAAGCTATCCTCCTAATTTCTCCTCGAGCTTCTCAATCGCTTTGGCCAGCTGATCTATTCTTTGAGACAATTCCTCCAGGTCTTGCTTCTTGACCCCTCTGATCTTGCTGGTCACCTTTTCCACTCGTTCGTCGATTTTCTCCCTCAGTTTTTTCATCCTTTCGTCGTGACCCTTGAGAAGTTCCTTTATCGCGGCGGCCTTGTCTCCCTTGGAAAGCTCGCCTCTTTTGACAAGATCATCCACGATCTTTTCCGCTTTCTCCTTGGTCAGGTCAAAAAGACCTAACCCTGCTAAAAAGGTCTTCTTAAAAATGTCCACGGTGGCTTCACCTCCTGTTAAGATTAATTCACGAATTATCTTGGCTGAGTTTTTCCAATCCCTCATCTCTGAGGACAGAACCTGCCCCAAGGTGGAGAAGGTGATGTCCTTCTGGGTGGCGTTGTCTATGACCTTGAACTCCACATCCCTTCTTACCAGCTCGGCAATATCCTCAAGCTTGACGGTCTTCTTCCCAGAGCAGTCGTAGAGCCTTCTGTTTTTGTATCTTTTGATTAGGCGCATATTTGGATTTTCTTTGAGCACAGACCTGAAGGTCTGTCCCTACATTATATATCGGCCATTTTCATTAGAAATATAGTGCGGCGCACAATAAAGTCAAGCGATTTTTGAAAATTTCTGAAAAAGTATATTTTGCCCAGTGGCAGAGGCTACTGGTCTACCCAAGCAGGTCCTCTCTGCGTAAATGGGGTAAACCTCTGGCCTCAGTCAGAGGGACTATTTATTTTAAAAGAGAATTCTACGTTTCTTTCACAAAGTAAAATCGACCTCTGCACCGCAGGAGGAGCACCTGTGATCCTTTATCCCGGCAATGGTGGTGTGATATCCTTCCCGGGATACTAAGACATTGGAACAAGAAGGACAGTAGGTGTCGGAGGTGCCTTCTATATAAGCGTTCCCTACGTAAACATGCTTGAGTTTTTTCTTGGCCAGATCATAGGCTTTTTTGAGCGTGGATACTGGGGTAGGGGGGAGGTTGGTTTTGTAGTGCGGGAAGTATCGGGAGAAGTGAACCGGAATCCGATCGCCCAAGCCTGCCACCCAATCGACTAATTCTTGGATCTGCTCTTCAGAATCGTTAAGTGTAGGCATGACGAGATTGGTAATCTCCACATGCCTACCATCCTTCACTGCTAGTTCTACTGTTCTTAAAACAGGTTCTACTTTACCTTTGCAGATTTTTCGGTAGAAATCCTCTTCCATCGACTTGACGTCCACGTTCATGGCGTCTATCACAGGGAAAAGATCTATCAGCGGTTTTTCGCAGATATAGCCGTTGGTCACCAGCACGTTTTTCAGGCCCTTTTCTTTTGCTATTTTGGCGGTGTCGGCAATGTATTCATACCAGATCAAGGGTTCGGTGTAAGTATAGGCTATGCCAACCAACTTGTACCTTAAAGCCAGTTCCACCATGTTTTCAGGGGAGACATATTCAGTGGGTGATTTGACCTGAGAGATAGTCCAGTTCTGGCAGTGTCCGCATTTGAGATTACAGCCATTGGGACCGGTTGACAAGATGGTTGTGCCTGGATGAAAATGATAAAGGGGTTTCTTTTCGATGGGGTCTATGGCGATGGAAACCGCATTCCCATAGTTTATGGCATACAGAACCCCGTCTTTATTCTGGCGCGCCATACACACGCCAACTTTGCCCTCAGCTATCACACAGCCTACAGGACAGAGCCCACATTTGATCTTCCCGTCCTCTCTTTTTTCCCAGAATAGAGCTTTCTTTGCGACAACTTCACTCATTTTGGTGGGCCAGCTTGAGAGTTTACTTCATTTTTTGGATTCAATTTCCAAGAGCTTTCTCTTAATGTGGAGGCCGCCTCCGAAGCCGCCGAGACCGCCATCTTCCCTTATTACCCGGTGGCAGGGGATAAGTATGGGCAGGGGATTGGAGCCGCAAGCTTGCCCCACCGCTCGTGCCTTGGTGGAGCTGCCTATCCGCCGGGCCAGCCACTTGTAGGACCTGGTCTCACCGTAAGGGATTTTTCTCATGGCGTTCCAGACCCTCTTTTGAAATGGTGTTCCCCGGAAAAGATCGAATGGAACTGTGAATTCCATCTTCTGTCCGGCAAAATATCTTCTCAAGGCTTTTTTCAAAGGAGAGAAGACCGGATCATTTTTCTCAAGCTCCACTTTGCTTCTGGTCTTCAAAACGTTAAGATATTTGGCCCGGTCTTGTCGGCTGAAGGACAAGAAGCTTATTCCTCTTGCGGTTCCTGCCGCATAGAGATTTCCAACGGGTGAGCTGATCGTCGCATGGTATGCTTTCACCGATACCTCCGGTTGTTAGGGTGTGGTCTCACATAAGTTTTTGGCTCTGATAATGGGGATCAAGCGTTAAAATACTCGTAGATTTCCCTGGCCGTTTTTTTGGTTATTCCTTTAGTCTGCATGAGGTCTTCCAAAGATGCGGACTTTATCCTTTTGACGGAGCCGAATTTAGTCAGCAGTGCTTTTCTTGTTTTCTCTCCCACGCCCCATATTCTGTCTAGCTCCGAGAAGGTTGTTCTTTTCTTCCTTATCAACTTGTGATAGGATATGGCAAAGCGGTGGGCCTCGTCTCTGATTCTTTTTAGTAATTTCAAAGAAGGAGAATCCTTTCTGATCATCTGAGGATCGGGTCTCCCCGGAAGGAAGATCTCATCTATCCTCTTGGCCAAGGCGACTACGCTTTGCTTTTTGACTCCGAGTGAGTTCAGCACTTCCAACGTGGAAGATAGCTGTCCCTTGCCTCCGTCGATTAAAAGCAGATCGGGAAACCTCTTTTTTTCGTTGATCAAACGGTTGAAGAATCTCTTGACCACCTCGGATATCATGGCGAAATCATCCTGGCCCGAGACGGTCTTGATTTTGAATCTTTTGTATTCGGATTTCTTTGGCTTTCCGTCCGAAAAGTAGACCAGACTTCCCACTGCATCCGAAGGCCCCAGATTGGAGACATCTATTCCAGCGATCTGGACAGGCAGTACATCCAGATAAAGATCCCTCTTAAGAGAAAGTACAGGCTCCGGGACTTTCTCGGCTCTGTGACGTTTTTGTGCCAGGAGTTCGTTCAAAAGCAGGTTAGCATTCTTTTCGGCCATCTCCAGCAGCTTATGCCTCTTGCCTTTTCTGGGAATGATGATCTCCACCTTTGCCCCTCTTTTTTCTTTGAGCCACTGCTTTATCATCCGGGAGTCATCCGGCTCTGAGGGCAGGATGATCTCCTGCGGAATGATGGGTGAATGCATGTAGTATCTTCTCAAGAAATTGGAAAGTATCTCACCTTGAAAGCTTTTAGCCAGGGCCACGAGATGGAAGTTCTGTCTTCCGATCATTACCCCTTCTCTTATCTGCAGGGCGGTAACCGAGACGTCCTTTTCCTCTCGGGAGATGGCAATTACGTCCCTGTCTTTGAGATCAGGTTCCACCACCTTCTGACGCTGCATCACCGATTCCAGTGCCAGTATCTGATCTCTGATTCTGGCGGCTTCCTCGTAGTTCTCTGCTTCCGCAGCCTCATCCATTTTGTCTGTCAGCTCCTCCACCAGAACGGCGTTTTTCCCTGCCAGGAAGAGACAGACGTCTCTTATCATCTCTTGATAATCCTGTTTGGTCACCAGTCCCTCACACGGACCAGGGCATCTTTTTATATGGTAATCCAGGCAAAGCTTATGTTTGTTTCCGGAGGGAAGAACGAAATTACACGATCTCACCGGAAAGATTGATCTCAGAAGCCTCAAGGTCTGGCGCATTCCCCTTACGTTAGTATAGGGGCCGAAATATTTGGCTTTATCCTTCTTGATTCTTCTAACCACCAAAATCCGGGGGAAATCCTCGTTTACCGTCACCTTCAGGTAAGGATATCTTTTGTCGTCCTTGAGGTTGACATTGTACCGCGGCCGGTATTCCTTGATCAAGTTTGATTCCAAAATCAGCGCCTCCATCTCCGAATCGGCTACCAAAAGATCGAAATCGGATATCTTTTTGGTGAGTGCTTTCTGTCTGGGGTCAAGGCGGACAGTGTCCTGGAAATAGGACCTGACCCTGTTTCTCAAGGACTTGGCTTTGCCCACGTAAATAACCTTGCCTCTGGAATCCTTCATCATATAGACTCCGGGCCTTTCAGGCAAAGATTCAAGCTTGGCTTTCAGATCCACGGGATTTTCCTTTTAAAGGTGTAAAAATCGCAGTTAGACTTTTCCAATATACTACGTGACTTACTAACATAAGGTAAAACGCCAGTTCACCTTGGACCTGAGCCCTGGGCATCCGGCACCGCATGTCTCAAGCTCATCGATTCAGATCAGGGGATAACCCTGCGAGCCCCGATGTAGTTCTTGGCGTAATAGTCTTCATCGAGCGAAGAGATGATCACCCCTTGGGATTCCGAGGCATGAACGAATTTGCCTCCCCCGACGTATATGCCTACGTGGGTAGCCTCCCTGGAATCGAAAGCAAAGAAAACCAAATCCCCGTAAAGAAGGTTCTTGACCTTGGGTAGTTTGTACAGTCTATCGGTGCCCTGAGGTAAATTGATGCCCGCGTACCTTCTGTACACCTCCACCACCAGTCCGGAACAGTCTATTCCGTGACGCGAGGTTCCTTTTTTTTTGTAGGGGGTACCCAGATAGGACTCGACCACGTAATTCATCTTTTTTTCGTTTATCTTGCTCTTCATGGTCGCCGGGACTGGCTTTTTCTTTGGCCTTTGACCGGGCGGTCGGTATACCGGATAGGCTGAACAGCCCGCAAAAATGACGAAGACCAAAAAGCATATCAGTCCTCTCTTCATTTTCTCACCCTCATTAAATAAATGTGGGATAAGCCATGTCAAATCTTGACCTGTAATAGATCCTGGTCCCCAGGAAGCCGACTATCAGGACCACGAAATACCAGGGATAGAAAATCGCCGCTGCAATGGTTAGACACAAAACTGCCATCTTGACTGATAGTATAATCCCTTTAATCTTTTTTGTCAAGGCGGCATAGACAAAAAAGGGAAAACTTAGAGCTGCTGCGACCACGAATACCCTATCCATGAAAACCCACGCCAGGACCAGGGATAAAAGGACAAAAAACAGGGACAGCCCTGCGGCTCTGGGAATCCCCAATTTTACTCCCAGGGTGATTTTGTTGACCTTTTGGTCCCCTTGAATATCGGGTAAAGTGGTGTTGAGGTAGACTGCAGCTACTGCCAGAAAGTAAGGCAGGGAGAAAAAAAGTGCCCTTAAGCTGAGGTTAGAAATCACGCACCAGCCTATCAGGAAGGTAAGGCTTCCATGGCCCAGCGCGTTGCACAGAAGTCCCCAGACGTGCCTGTTCTTCAGGGAAAAAGGGGGCGCCGAATAAAGATAGCCGAAAAGAAAACCAGAAGCGAACAAGATGCCCAGTTGAAAGGACCAGAGGAATGCACCGAACACTCCTGCTGCCGCGAGGAGGAGCGCCTCTAACCAGGCATTGTTAAGGGGTATTAATCCGCCCGCCAGAAAGAAGAGTTTCCCGTTTATTCTATCAGACTCGATATCGTAAATCTGGTTCAGGATGTAGACGGCCCCTATGGAAATCGAAATTAAGAAAAATACCGGACCTATGGAAATTCGATGACCTTCCAGTCCCGCGGCACGTAAGTGTCCTAAAAGAAGTATGCTCCAGACCGGAGGCATCAGAACCGGGCGGGTTATGAAAAGATAGTCCAGATGCTTTATTGAAAAAGACATAGTCCTTCGCCAGGCGGCGGGAAGCTCCGCCTCCGCAGAGACCGACCTAACTATAGATGACGAACTTAAGGTAAAAATAGACCGCTGGTGCAACGAAAAGGAGGCTGTCGAATCTATCTAGAATTCCTCCGTGGCCAGGCAAAATCCTGGACGAATCCTTCAAGTCAGCCTCGCGCTTGAAACTCGATTCCATCAGATCACCTATCTGACCCACCGATCCGATGATAAGGGATAAAATCAAAAGGTCTGTCAGTGGTACAGAACCAAGGAAAAAATGATAGGAGAGCATGGCTGCCACGACTGCCCCAACTATTCCGGCAACGAAACCCTCTATTGATTTCCCGGGAGATATTCCCGGACAGAGTTTATGTCTGCCCAGTGAGCTCCCCAGAAAATAGGCTAAAGTATCCGAAAGCCACACACAGAAAAGGATAAAGATGATCCACAAGCCTCCGGTCCTGTATTCAATATTCAATGTTCGGGGCATTTCTCTTATCAATACCAGGAAGGAGAAAAGAAAAGGTACGTAGATCGAGGCGAACATGAAGCTGCTTATATTCGAGATGGCCTGTCTGGTCCCTCTCCTGACGATCTGGAAAAGGCTCACGTAAAGCAGAGAGGAAAAGATGATCAATAGAAGAACGTCCGGCACGTGAAAATAGCTGGTGCCTGCGATGAGCACTCCGAAAATCAGAAGTGGAATTCGGGGCAGGTTCACCCCCTTGACTCTATAGATATAGATTAATTCCAGCAGAGCGAGGAGAGTCAAGAAGACGATCAGAACCAGGAAATAAAGCTTGCCCAGATATGAAAGAATCAGCAGGGGCGGGCCGAAAAGTAGCGCGACTAAAATTCTACTGGGAAGGTTGCTCTTCATTAAAAAAGAGACACATCACCTATTTTTTTCCAGAAAGCTTCCCGAATCGCCGTTCTCTCTCCTGGTAATCCAGAATAGCTCGGTAGAAATCTCCCACTGAGAAGTCGGGCCACAAAACTTGGGTGACGTAAAGCTCGGTGTACGACGTTTGCCACAGGAGGAAATTCGAGATTCGCATTTCGCCTGAGGTCCTGATCAAAAGATCTGGATCCGGGAGATGCTTGGTGTATAAATATTGCGAGAAGAGGTTCTCATCGATATCTGTTGTTCTTATTTTGTCATCCTTCACGTGCTGGGCGATTCTTTTTATTGCATCCAGTATCTCAATCCTTCCGCTGTAACTCAAGGCCAGGTTCAGGGTCAAGCCGGTGTTATCTTTTGTCTTCTGGGTCGCTTTTTCCAGGATGGCTCTTCTTCGCGGGGAGAGCTCCTCTATTCTGCCGGTGGTAATCAATCTCACGTTGTTTTTGTCCAGCTCATCGATTTCGCGCCGAGTGGTTTGCTCCAGAAGCTTCATGATGGCCGAGACCTCCTCCCTGGGTCTTTTCCAGTTCTCGGCAGAGAAGGTGTAAAGGGTTAAAAACTTGAGGCCGATCTCGCCAGCTGCCCTGACCACCCTTTTTACTGTCTTGACCCCCGCAGTATGGCCGGCTATTCTCGGGAGTCCTCTTTTTCTGGCCCACCTTCCGTTTCCGTCCATAATGATAGCTATGTGCTCGGGCAGCTTCCCCTTTTTCAGGATTGTCTGTTTTACTCTTTCTGCTTCTTTGCTCAAAAGGCCTCATCCCTTGAACAAAAATGTTTCATCCGTTTTGCTCTAAGTCCCTCAGATTTCCATTATCTCTTCTTCTTTTTTCTTCACCAAATCGTCTATAGCCTGGATGAAATCGTCCGTTATTTCCTGAATCCTCTCCTGGGCCTTTCTGGAATTATCCTCCGAGATCTCTTTTTCCTTTTCGGCTTTCTTGAAACGATCGTTGGATTCCCGCCGAATGTTTCGAACAGCGATTTTACCCTCCTCAGAGATCTTTTTCACCAACTTCACCAGATCCTTTCTTCTTTCCTCCGTGAGCGGAGGTATCGGCAATCTGACCACGTTGGCGTCGGTAAGAGGGTTCAGACCCAGATCTGATTTTTGAACGGCCTTGGCGATCTCGGGGATCAATCTCTTTTCCCAGGGCTGGATCACCAAAAGCTTGGGATCGGGGATGGTTATGCTGGCCACCTGGGACAAAGGTGTCATATTTCCGTAGTAGTCTACCTTTATCCCTTCTACCAGAGAGGGGGTTGCCTTTCCGGTTCTGATGCCGGCGAACTCCCGGCCTATGGCATCGACCGTCTTCTGCATCCGGTCCTCGGTCTCAGTGTAGACGCTCTTTATCTCCATCTGGACCCCTTTCCTTTTTTTGATTTACGATTCATGTTTATTTCGCCTTGACGATGGTTCCGATCTTTTTTCCCTCAACGATTTTTCTCAAATTACCTTCTTTCTGCAGATTAAAGACGATAATGGGGAGCCCGTTGTCCATGCACAGGGAGACAGCAGTGGTATCCATGACTTTTAACCGTCGGTTCAAAACCTCAAGATAGCTCAGGGATTTGAACATTTTGGCTTGGGGGTTCTTCTTGGGATCATCGGAATAGACGCCGTCAACCTTGGTACCCTTCATTATCACCTGGGCTTCGATCTCAATGGCCCTTAAGGCCGCTGCGGTGTCGGTGGTGAAATAGGGGTTCCCGGTTCCGGCAGCCAGGATGATGACCCGGTCCTTTTCCAGGTGTCTTATGGCTCTTCTCCTGATGTAAGGTTCGGCTACTTCTTCCATATTGATTGCGGTCATGACCCGGGTAAAAAGATCCTTCTTCTCCAGAGCATCCTGCAGGGCCAGGGCATTTATCACCGTAGCCAGCATCCCCATGTAGTCTGCGGAAACCCGATCCATGCCTATCTTTTCGGCGCTCCATCCCCTGAAGATATTGCCACCGCCTACCATGATGCCCACCGCAGTTCCCATGCGGTGTACCTCCTTAATCTGCTGGGCGATGGAGGAGACCATTTCAGGATCTATGCCGGATCCTCTTTTCCCCCAAAGCACCTCCCCTGATATTTTTAGAAGTATTCGTTTATAGGAAGGTTCTGTCATCTTCTATGAGACAACTTGATCTGAAAGAAAAAGGCCTTCTGTCCGGGGATCAATCCAGGAATTCATTCTCCTACCCTGAAGCGGGCAAACCTTTTTACGGTAATATTCTCGCCTATTTTGGCTACAGCATCCGTGATCACGTCCTGAACCGTCTTATGCTCGTCCTTGATGAAGGGCTGCTCCAGCAAACAGACTTCCTGAAAATACTTCTCCAGTTTCCCCTGGACGATCCGGTCAATTACCTTTTCCGGTTTATCCTGTGATTTGGCCTGGGCCCTGTATATGTCCTTTTCCTTCTGAATCAGATCCTCTTTCAGTTCGCTGCGCGAGATGACCAGCGGATTGGTGGCTGCAACCTGCATGGAGACGTCCTTGGCCAAAGCTCTGAACTCGTCTGTTCGTGCCACAAAATCTGTCTCGCAGTCCAATTCCAGAAGCACTCCCAGTCTGTCTCCGGGGTGGATATAGGAGTAGATGATTCCCTCTTTGGCAACCCTTCCGCTCCTCTTTGCCGCCGAAGCTATTCCTTGTTCCCGGAGCACGTCCACCGCTTTGTCCATATCTCCTTCTGATTTCTCCAGGGCCCTCTTGCAGTCCATCATCCCCGCCCCGGTCTTTTCTCTCAATTTCTTCACCAGCTCGGCACTTATCTCTGTCATTTTTCGCTTCCTTTTTTCGGGCAGGTCAGTTGGCTTCGGCAGCTACCTCTTTTTGCTCCAGGGTCTTTTTCTGTGCCTCCAGAACTGCATTGGCAATTTCATGAGTGATCACCTTGATTGACTTTATGGCGTCGTCATTGCCTGCAATCGGAAAATCTATAGGGTCGGGGTCTGAGTTGGTGTCTATTATGGCCACCACGGGAATGTTCAATTTGTTCGCCTCAGCTACCGCAATTCTTTCCTTTTTTGAATCGACCGCGTAGAGGAGTCCCGGGAGCCTATTGACCTCCTTTATCCCTCCAATGGCTTTGTCCAGTTTCTCTCTCAGCCTTTCCAGTTTCAAGACCTCTTTCTTGGTAAGTTTCTGGTAGGTACCGTCCGCCTTCATTTTCTCCAGGTCTCTTAGCCTTTTTATGTTCAGTCGGATAGTGTGGAAATTGGTCAGCATTCCTCCCAGCCAGCGTTCCGTCACGTAGGGCATTCCGCACCTTTTGGCTTCCTCCCGGATCACTTCCTTGGCCTGTTTTTTCGTGCCCACAAACAGAACCTCCTGCCTTTTTTTCATCTTGGGATTCCACCTTTTGGTCTGATGCCCAAAGTGGACCCCGGCTTCCAACAGATCTTTAATGGTTACTTCCATCTAATTCCTTCATCTAATGAGTTTTTTTATCCCATGCCTGACAAACCGTACTTCTGTCTGCTGTTATCTCTTGGAGTACTGGTATCTTTTTCTGGCTTTAACCTGTCCGTATTTTTTTCGCTCAACCATTCTGGGATCACGGGTCAGAAGTCCCTCTTTTTTCAGGACCTTTTTGAAGCTCTCATCAAACTCAACCAGAGCCCGTGCGATTAACTCAACCAGAGCCCGTGCGATTCCCAGCTGGATAGCACCCGCCTGTGCTGATATGCCGCCCCCTTTTGCATTGCAGACCACATCCATCTTTCCGTTTGTGCCGGTCACCTCCAGGGGCTTTTCCACCTCCAGGACCAGGTTTTGCCGGCCCAGGTATTTGTCCAGCTGTCTTCCGTTGACGATTTTTCTGCCCGTGCCTTGAGATAACCTTACCGCAGCCACTGCCGTTTTTCTTCTTCCAGTACCCTGAGCAGACTTTGTGATCAAACCTATACCTCCTTACCTATAATTAAAGGTTCAGGCTTCTGTGCTTGGTGAGGATGCTCTTCTCCTCTATAGACAAACAATTTGGACAAGATCTTGGTTCCCAGCCGATTGTGAGGCAGCATCCCTTTGACCGCATGGGTGAAAAGCTCCTCCGGCTTTTCCCTTATGAACTTGGAAAAGGAGACAGCCTTCAATCCCCCCGGATATCCGGTGTGGTGATAATAGGTTTTAGTCTTTTCCTTCTTACCTGTCAGAACCACTTTGTCCGCATTTATCACCACCACAAAGTCACCCAGGTCCAGATGGGGCGTAAACTGCGGCTTGTTTTTGCCTCTCAGGATTTTGGCCACCTCAGAAGCTAACCTCCCCAAGACCTTATCCTTAGCGTCCACCAGATACCACTTTTTCTTCAATTCGCCTGGCTTTGGTGTATATGTCTTCATGACTTACCTTTACTTTAAAACGACAAATATAGGTATATATACTCTCTTGTCAAGCAAAATTGTTGACAATTCTTTCAAAATCAGTTAAATAATCCCTGGATTTTATGAATCGACCAGATGCGTCCGAAAGATTACCCATCTTGACTGAAATGCAGTCTCCTTGAGTAAAGCGGCCCTTTTTTCTTGTTAAAAACATCGGAGAGATGCGGTCTTTTAGCTTCCATCAGCTAAAGGACCCAAACAGATGGCCAATTCTTCAATCTTGAAGCAGTTTTCAAAGCTTGATAATGGTCCGAAAAGGAGGACAAAAGATGAAACTGATAGATCCTAAAACCGCAAGCCTTTTTGTTGGCTTGGCCTTCCTTTTTTTGCCAAATCTAATTGCCCTTTGTGCCCAGATCGGCTCTCTTCGGCCAGACGCAAAGGAATTGGGCATAGATGTGGGAATTCTTAAGTCCGGTCCGCGCAATACCATAACCGACGTGAAGGGTGTCAGAGTTGGTCACCTTACCCTGTGGCAGGGGGAGGATATAAGAACCGGAGTAACGGCTGTTCTTCCCCATCCGGGGAATCTGTTTCAAGAAAAGGTCCCGGCAGGAGTCTATGTCGGAAACGGCTTTGGCAAGGCTGTGGGTCTTACCCAGATAGAGGAATTAGGAAATATCGAGACGCCTATTTTGATCACTAATACTCTTAGTATCCCGGCGGTTGCTGAGGGTTTAATAGAATATACTCTCAAGCTCAAAGGCAATGAAGACGTGAGATCGGTCAATCCTGTGGTTTTTGAGATAAACGACGGCTTTCTGAATGACATAAGAGGAAGATATGTCAAGAGGGAACACGTTCTCGAAACCATAGACAAGGCCAGTGAGGGGGAGGCTGAAATGGGCGCGGTTGGCGCCGGGACTGGATCTCACTGTATGGGTTTCAAAGGCGGGGTGGGTACCTCCTCCCGTGTCTTACCCGAATCCATGGGAGGGTACACTATCGGAGTTTTATTGGTCACCAATTTTGGCGGGATACTCGAGATCAATGGAGCGCCCGTTGGCAGAGAGTTAGACAAATTCTATCTGAGTGATAAACTCGTGCCTGAAGATGAAGGTTCCTGCATCATAGTAATCGCAACCGATGCGCCGCTCGATTCGCGCAATCTCAAAAGACTGGCAAAAAGGGCAGTTCTGGGCTTGGCCAGAGCCGGATCTTTCGTCAGTAATGGTTCTGGAGATTATGCCATCGCTTTCTCCACTCATCCTTCTCTTGTTGTCGCGCATCAGCCTGAGACTCTGACAAGAGAGGTGCAACTTCTTTACACCCATCATCTCTCTCCGCTTTTTCTGGCGGTGGTCGAGGCGACAGAAGAAGCAGTTTACAATTCTTTGTTGAAGGCAACCACCGTCAAAGGCATAGATGGACACACTTTGGAAGCTGTGCCTGTTGATAAGGTGCGCGATATTTGTGAGAAGTATGGAGTGCTGAACTTGCACCAAAAGCTTCCGCCATGGGGAAAGAAGTGAATTTTTAGAAACATGGCACCAGTGTTTTGTAAATAAAGAGGCTGTTGACGAAGTCTACAATGTCACCCTGAACGAAGTGAAGGGTCTCTTATCTTGTCTTAAAAATGAGATTCTTCCCCGCCGAAGGCGGGCTCAGAATGACACAATGGGGTTAAGCAACGGCCTCTCAAATCATGCTCCAACGTCATTGCGCGGAGTCCATATGGACGAGGAACCAATCTTCCGTCGGTCAGAAGAAGGAAGGGATTGCTTCGCTCCGCTCGCAATGACTTAGGGTGGTCCAGTGGCATCTGCCACTAGTCAAAAAGGCCCTACCCTGTCAACAAAAGTATAGGTGGATCTGTGTGTCCACCCGATGCATCAACACGGATTAAACAAACTCAATCAAAAAAAATCTCAAACGTGGGGTTTTCCCTTGACAAATTGGGAAGGTGCTTTATATTTATAAGGTGAAGGCTTTATTTGTCTTTTTTGTCTTTGATCAGGAGGTAAAGATGTCCGTGAGAAATTCTGTTAATAGCAGATTAATCTCTGGAATAAAAACTTTGACATTCTTTTTACTCTTGTTGTTTCTTCCCCATTCTGCCGTTGCTTCCGACCCGCTTTTTGAGGTAAGAATAGACTATGGTGCAGGAGGTGATCCGAACTCTGTTTTTTGTGCAGATTTAGATGGGGATACAGATCTGGACTTAGCCGTGGCAAATGAATATAGCGACAATGTCTCCATCTTAAAGAACAACGGGGATGGGAGTTTTCAGAGCGCGGTTAACTATGAGTCCGGTAGTGGTCCTGTGTCTGTTTTTTGTGCGGATCTGGATGGGGATACAGATCTGGACTTCGCTGTGGCTAATTTTGGGGGAAATAATGTCTCCATCTTAAAGAACAACGGGGACGGGACTTTTCAGAGCGCGGTCAACTACGGGGCCGGAGATTACCCCTCTTCTGTTTTTTGTGCGGACCTAGATGGGGATTCAGATCTGGACTTGGCTGTGGCAAATGGGGGTAGCGACAATGTCTCCATCTTAAAGAACAACGGGGACGGGACTTTTCAGAGCGCAGTCAACTATGGTGCCGGAGATGGTCCCTTGTCTGTTTTTTGCGCGGATCTGGATGGGGATACAGATCTGGACCTAGCCGTGGCAAACTTGGGTAGTGCCAATGTCTCCATCTTGAAGAACAACGGAGACGGGACCTTTCAGAGCGCGGTGAACTATGGTGCCGGAGTTTGGCCTGCTTCTGTTTTTTGTGCGGATCTGGATGGGGATACAGATCTGGACTTAGCTGTGGCAAACAGGTGGACTGATAATGTCTCCATCTTAAAGAACAATGGAGACGGGACTTTTCAGAGCGCGGTCGACTATGGTGCCGGAGATTACCCCTATTCTGTTTTTTGTGCGGATCTGGATGGGGATACGGATCTGGACTTGGCCGTGGCAAATGGGGGTAGTGACAGTGTCTCCATCTTAAAGAACAACGGGGACGGGACTTTTCAGAGCGCGGTCAACTATGGTGCCGGAGATTGGCCTGCTTCTGTTTTTTGTGCGGATCTGGATGGGGATACAGATCTGGACTTAGCTGTGGCAAATGCATATAGCAACAATGTCTCCATTCTTTTCAACCGGTCTATAACTACAGATGTTCCCGATGGTGAAGATCTTTATCAGCGACCTCAAGAGTATTGGCTATCCCAAAACTATCCCAATCCTTTTAACAGTCAAACCGTCATAGAATATTCCTTGCCTCAAGCTGGTCGGGTTAAGATCATAATTTACAATATCTTAGGTCAAAGGGTGAAAGTGCTACTTGATGACCGCGAATTGGCTGGATACAAAAGTGTAATCTGGGATGGCACTAACCAAAAGGGGAAAAGTGTCGCCAGTGGAATTTACTTGTACAGGATAGAAGCACATGACTTTGTGGAGTGTAAGAAGATGTTGCTATTGAGGTAGTCGATCTTGGCGGTGTACCCCCTCACTTAGCGGTTGCGCCGAATTTTTCTTTGAGAACATCTCTTAACACCTGGTCCAGCTTTTTGGCTGCCATTTTGTGGTCAAATCGCTTGGCTAAGGCCAAAGCGTTTTTGCCGATTTTTTCCCTGAATTCTTGATTCTTCAACAATTTTATAGTCAATTCAGAAAAGAGATCATAATCATCAGCCACAAGTGCCTCTTCTTCCTCTAAAGCCTCCGCCCAGCTCTATTGGAGCGACGAAAACATCTGATGACCAGTAGAATTTCCTTACATCCTCTCCGCCCTCCTGAACAAAGACCTTCTCGCTTCTGTACTTTGTGATCTCTGGAGGAGGGTCAAAGCCTACGGCCCAGAACTCTGCATCCGGGACTTCTTTTCTGATCTTCTCCCAGCAAGATTCCATGAAAGTCTGCACCGCGTGAACGTTAGGACGATGCCGGTAGTTGCCCAGAAAAAGTATCCTTTTGCTTTGCGGGTTTCTTTCAGCCGGTGGGTGATAAAATTCCGTGTCTACGCCGTGCGGAACGACTTTTATCTTTTGCTCTAATTCTGGTTCGTAGCCTATGAGAATGTCTCTATCTTCTGAAGTCAAGCTTAGCAAAAGATCTGCTGCCTCATACATCGCAAACTCGTATCTCTCCAGCTCTGCAAGATCAAGACCTTCTGGTTTGGCCTCTCCTTTTTCCAGCCTCTTTTTCGCAGCCTCAGTATAACACTCGTGAACTGAAATTACTTTAAGTGTTCGTTGAGGTATGCCAGGGTTGTCCACGAAATATTGTCCCATGACGGAGTATTCAGCCACGATCGCCTCGATTTTCTCGTCTTTAGAGAGTGTGTTAAGATTGTTTTCGATTTCAGGTGAGTATCCGCCGTCTCCGGTTACAAAGAATCTTGGCTTCTTATGACTTGAATCGACAAGCACGATCTTTTGACAAAAAGGGGAGAGGCTTTGATCTTTTCTGTCCCTATCATCGTAGGCCGGAGCAATAAGAAATATCTTGTGTCCCATCAGGGAAAGATTCTTGATTCTGTGGTGAATGAGTATAGGGCCGCCAATTACGTCTTTTCTGGGTAGGAGTTTAGGAAGGAATAGAATGTTCATTGCGCAAGATCTCCAAAATGTCTTTCGTATTTAACTGAATCTTGCGGTTTTGTCAATTAGAAAAAGCAGTTGACTGAAGGCAGGCAAAAAGTAATGTGACTAAATGACGGCGTATAGGTGCCGGCGAAAAGGAGAGAAGAATCAGCAAGGCCTGAAGCTTATTCACTGCAGGGAGCTGGTCCGCCTTTCAAGACGTAATTGATCAGGTAGACTATATCTGGCAATTCAGCATTCCCGTCGCAGTTGACGTCGCCCGTGTAAGAATGAATCGGCGGGTCGCCTCCTTTGAACAGGTAATTTATCAGATGGACTATGTCAGAAAGATTAGCCTCCCCATCCCCATTGGCGTCGCCATAAAGATAGACCTGAAGCCAGAATTGAAAAGGGTCCTCCTGCCAGGCTCCTTCGTTTCCGGCTTCGTCTTCTGCCCTGACTCTCCAGTAATAGGCATTGTAGTCGGGCAAAACATCGGGCATGTCGAAGATTGTGTCATAGATATCGGTATACTCAAAGAATTCAGGCCCAGTAGAAAAACCGCTGTCCGAGGAGATTTGCAGGGTGTAGAAGATGGGCGCGACGCCTCCACTGTGTGACAGGAGACTGACACCTGACCAGGAAAACTCAGGCATAGAATCCGAAATGGTTGCAGTATCAGCAGGGGAGACCAACATGGGAATACCCGGGCTGGTCGTGTCCACCATCAAACTCCGTACAACCGAATACTGGTTTTCGGAGGTGTCGGCAAGTCTAAAAGCCTTTACTCTCCAGAAATAGGTGGTCTCGCTCAAAGGCGAAGTGACAGTGAATAAATTGGTGTCGATCTCGGAATAGAGGAAATCAATGGTGACAAATTCGCTGTCAGTTGAGATCTCCAGATCGTAGTTGATCTCGTCGGAGAAGCCACCGGCTGCCCACAGGAAATTAGGCTGGGTATTTGAGGTATAGCTGTTCTCTTCCGGCAAATAGAGTCTGGGCGGCAGAAGGGGTATCTAGACATTCTGGTTGCCATCCCGGGTATCGGTCCAGACACAATGTACTCTATCATAATAGGCGCTGACCCCGATATATTCCCCCAGCAGGCCAGCCATGGGCTTCAGAGGATCCAGGCGTGAACTCGGCGGCTGGTATGAATCATCTTTGTCAATATTAGTCAAAGCATGACCCGGGTCGGAGGATACATTGGAGACCCGGTAGTTGGTAGTGAAGGTCTCCCCGCCGTCAAAGGAAAAGGAAATATAGGAATCGAATTTTCTGTAATCAGGCGTATCGTTCCGTTGATCATAGAAGAAGATGATGATGACCCCTTCTTGATTGACGAACATCCAGGGATGAAATTGATAGACCGGCGGACCCTCGGGGTCGTCGTTGACCCTTACCGGCTCGCTCCAGGTGTCACCGCCGTCAGTCGATTTTATGAAGACTATGTCTGAAGGTGAATTACCCTCCTCTGTAACTCCATCGGGAACCGCCAGGTAGATATTCCCCCTGTGAGGTCCCGAGGTAATGTCTGCGTCCATGGCACACATGTTGTATATGTTAATTCCCCCCGGA